>Ga0208898_1002159_pt1 | contig 12240 bp, 12 predicted proteins | sample VirMetDEL_Mar_4_FD_184513 | JGI IMG/M metagenome (GOLD analysis project Ga0208898, IMG submission 184513) | Aqueous microbial communities from the Delaware River and Bay under freshwater to marine salinity gradient to study organic matter... | ecosystem: Environmental > Aquatic > Marine >...
AATCAAAGGTAATGGCGTTGCCGCCATTGGTCGTTGCGCGGATAAGACCGTCGCGGCTATTAGCACCGTTGCCGGTGGGGTCGAATGACAAAGCAACGCCGGTACTAGCGGTGCTGCCAGCGTTCATCAGGACCATTCCGTAAGTCGTCGCGCCTGCGCTGTCCTGCCGGATGCGAACCTGCTCCGTGCCAACGACAGAAGTGCCAATCGCGATTTGGCCGGCGTGATAACTCTTTGCGGTGCCGCTGAAATACAAGCCCCACTTGCCTGTGCCCGACGCCATCGCTGACTGATACGCCGCTGTGATAGGAGCGCCCTCTGTCATGTTGCCGACTGACACACCGTAAGCCGCCGTCGTGACACGGGTACCGTGGCCTAGGTTGCCAACTTGGAAACCAGTCATCGTGCCAATCGTGCCTGTGCCGTCTAGCAGATCGACGTCACCGGCTTCAAACACAGCCGCAGTTGTGATCGTTCCGCCAGTACCTTCGTGGGCAATATGACCCCGCGAATAGCGCGCAGACGTAATGCCGCTAACAGCGCTACCCGCCAACCCTAAACGGACGTACCCGTCGTTTGCCAGCGCAAAACTTACCGTACCGGCAGTGTGGTTCAGATCAAGCGTGACTTTCGCGCCCACGGTCTGAAAGGCACTGCCGGTTCCGGTGAAATCAGTGGTAATCAAGACATTCGTGCTATCTGTCGTGCCGCCGCCTGACATGGCCGCAGCAAGTCGGCTCAACACTGTGTTCGTTGTGCCGGTGTTTTTGGTGGTGTTAACGCCCCCCGCCAGAGACAAACCCGTGGACGAGAAGGTGCCCATGTTGGCACCGCCCAGCGCAATCGAAAGCGTGCCGTCGCCCGGCGTTGCCTGATAAAAGCCGGTATCGACATCGCTGCCATAAATCATACCAGGGGCGGCGGCAGAGCCATCTGCAATAACAACAGCACCAGCAGATGCCGGGGTGAAGCCAAGGGCTGTGATGATGCGGGCGGAATTGACTGCGGGGGAATACGAAATAGCCATATCAAGTCCCCTGCTGATAGACGAGGCTCTGTCCCGCAGTGCCGATAAAGGTAATCGCGCCGACCGGACACTCCGCGCCCGTCAGCGTCAGCATGTCACCAGACAGCAGAGGCCGAGACGTTGCGAGGACTGCCGTGCCACCAGCAATGTTGACGCTCATCTGCGCGTTCCCAATCGGGTTCCAGATCGAGATGGCTTTGCGTCCCGCAACGGCGGCAACCAGCGTCGTGGACGTGGGACCGGCGGTGACTGCCACCGCCGTGGGAGCGCCCCAGGTGATGCCGCCGCCGACGGGGGCGGCCCCTGAGTCGACGGTCTTCAGGTATCCTTGCGCATCCACCTGCACAAGGATGGTCTGCCCATCCCCAAAGACCTTTGGCGACTCCTGATACTGGCCTGCAATCTGTTCAACGGGCATTGTGGCCTCCTAGGCGTAGACGCGGATGCTGAAGCCATCCGGGTCCTGATAAGCGACGTTGTCGCCAAGAAATCCGAGATAGAACGTCGTCGTGGTTCGTCCCGACGCCGTCCGCTCCATGAAGATGGTAGAGTTCGTGGTGACGAGCGGATCGCTGAGCGTCGAGCCGGTGACGACGTAGTTCGCGTCCGGCATGGCGGGCGACATGACGACCGTCACTTTGCCCTGCGCGGTGCGCGTGATGCTCGAAATCCCGGTCTGCTTCTGGATGGTGATCGTGGTGCCCGACATCGTGCAGTAGGCTTGGGCGTACTGTTGAAGAGGCAGAACCGCCGCGCCTGTGGCTGGCTGGTAGCTTGTGCAACGCCAGTTTCCGGAGCCTTCCGACTCGAACTCGGCGCAATCGCCCGCCGCCGTCGTGATGTTCGCGCCCGTGGGCAGGATCAGCGACGTGGCGTTGTGGGTGAGCGTCAGGATGCCGCCAAACACCACCTTGCGGCGCACGCCCGAGGCAATCGTGCCGAGCGCCGTGATGGTCGTCGTTCCAGTGACCCGCACATAGTTAGACGCCGCCGCGCCGATGTCCGTGGTGGTGGCGCTGGCCACATCCACCCGCACCGCCTCGTTGAAGGCCGCGCTCGTCATGGTGAGCGTTGCGGTGACGCTCGTTGCGCCGCTCAGCGTGCCGCCTGTGCGGGGTAGCGCGGGATAGGAGGAGTTCTGTAGATGAAATACCGGCGTCGCCGCAGAAACCGCGATTTCGTAGACGCCACCGGATACGATGTCGCCCGCCGCCATCGCCGCGCCATTGGGCCAGACAAGCGCGCCCGACCCTACCGTGCTGACATCGACCGTCATCGCTCCGGTATTGGTGGACGCAGCCTTAAAGGTGAACGTCTGCCCGGCCGCATAAGCCGAGATTCCCGGCGTGGGGGAAAGCGTAATCGCGTCCGCCGTCCCGCCTGCCGTGCCGCCGTAATTGATGGCGCCGTCCGCGACCTGTGACACGCGCACGCTATCAGCCGGCGACGAGCCGATCCCCAATCCGGTGAGTTTGTTGCCCCCCATCGGCTGGTTGCCGGTGTAGACCGTCTGCCCGTCTTTGCTGATGGACTGCGTAAGAGCCGCGCCGATGTCGGACAGGTCGGAATTGACCGCGCTCGACGCAATCGTCGTTCCCGGCGTGAAGGGGGGTTGTGGCAACGAATATGTGCCTGAACCATTACGCGCCATGTGTCACCGTGGAGATGAGGCAAAGCCGCCCGCAGCGCCGGCAAGACCAGCGTTAACGGGACGGGCCGCGCCCTGTTGCTTGAGGATGGCGTCAATCAGCGAAAGCGTTTCGGCGTTCACTTGAGCGTTAGGATTGGCGAGAAGATCGGCCAGCCGCGAACGCACGGCCTCGCTGGGCTGGCGTGCCTTTTGGTAGCCCGTTGCAATCATCTGCAGAATGGAGGCGGGCGTTGTCGCGCCGCCTTGCGGGATGCTCAATGCCGCGTCGTCCGCCATGGAGGCAAGCCGCTCGGCAGTTTGTGAGCCTTGAAGAACCTTGTTTTGCGTGTCCGCAAAAGCGCGTTCGGCACCGGATCGCTTGATAAGCTGTTCAGCGGCATCAGGGCCGTAAATCTCAGCTAGCTTCTGCTGCATGATCTGGTTGTCGGAGATCGACTTGGCGAGCCGGCGCGTTGATTCTGGGCCGCTAGTGGCCGCGTCGCGCATGACATTGGACGATCCCACCTGGAACGCCTGAAGTTGGCGCAAGTCGGCACCCGGCAAGTCCGCCGCGAGGGCAGCCGGCGAGACATTGACCGCCGCCTCACCCTGTCCCGATTTCATAAAGTCGCCGCCGCGCTTAAGCCAACCTTCGCCCGTGCGCTTGTTGTAAAGGGACGCGACCTTTGAATAGGCTTCGTCTGCCGCTTTGATGCTGGGGTTTGCATCGTAAAGCGCCCTTTCCCATCGGCTCCCGATGTCATCCACGAAGGATTGGTTGACCGCCTTGCCCGACTGAAACGCCGCCTGCGTGTTCTTGTTCATCATGCGCTTGACCATGTGCGCGGCTTCGGCGGCCCCAAGCTGAACGCCGTTTTCTTCAGCGTCCGCGATGATCTGGTCCATCGTCTTGCGAATGGCCGGAACCTTTAACAGTTCATCCATTTCCGGGGAGACGTTGAACTTTCCTGCGCGCAATACCGGGTCATAGAGTTCGCTGCCGGTCTGCGTCTTGTATGCCTGCAGGAACTTCTGCGCGTCGTAGACGCTGGGCACGTTGGCCTGATCGCCCATCGCCCCCAGCATCCGCTGGCCCGTCTCGCGGTTGCGTTGACCGAAAGCCGCTGTGTATTTCTCTCCAGCCTCTCCCGGTAGCATCGCTCCAAGGTTGGCAAGCCTCGTCGCGCCCTTGCTGGTGTCAGCGAGGAAAGCCCCTTCGCCCAGATCGCCCAATCTGGTGCGTGCCTGTCCCGTGCCACCGCTGCGGGCAATTTCCAAGGCTAAGCGCTTACTCGCCGCGTCGCCCTCGATGTTGCCCGCCGCGATGCGTGAACTATCGGCAATGGTCGCCGCCAGACTGTCCTGCGTGATGTTCCCGCCTTCGGGAGCGGCGGCCGACAGGGACTTGTAGGGAACCTGCGGCGCGAACTTGTCGGCAAGATTGCCGGTCGCGCGCAATACGCCCGGCGCGAACTTTTCGTAGAGATACTTTGCCCCCGAGCCGACAACCGGGAGAACGCCACCCACGGCACCACCTACGGCGGCCGGGATGACGGCATTTGCGGCCCTGTTATCAAATCCGCCCTCACCTTCGCCAAAGCCCTGAGCGCCGCCAAGGACAGCACCGGAGGCCGCGCCACGCAGCATCATGCCGGGCAAGCTCGTCGCGCCGCCGCCAAGCAACGCCTGCCCGCCTGGAAGCATCATCAGTGCGCCCGTGCCGGCAAGCGTGCCGGCGACGCCAGCGCCCGTGGTCGTGACCGGATAAGCTTCTGCGTCGCTCTTGGTCTGCGCCCTCTGGCGGGCAAGTTCCTCGTCGTATCTCTGGCCCTGTGTCGGGGCATTGGAGACGGTTTGCGGCGTCGGGCTGCCGCCGATGCTCTCGTCCCTCTGGAGAGCGGGGCCGCTCATCATCCAGTTAGAAAATTTGGGGAGCGCCGAGCGCACACCGGCCGCAATCTCGTCTCCAAAGCCCAGCGTTGCGCCCTGCCCAAAGGCATTGGCAGCGGCGTCAGAACGGCCCTGCGGCTTGCTGCCCTTTTCGCGGGCAAGGAACGTGCGGGCCGCATTGGCCGCCTGTGCCGCGTCCGGGGCGTCCACAACCACCGTGCGCCCGTCGCCTAGATCGACTTCAAACTCGCTCATAGCGGCTTGCCGTCCAGGCTGATCCGCTGGCGCGTCCCATCCCCACTGCCAGACGACGGAGTACTGCTGCGAGATTGAGTTGGACGATAGGTCGGGCCGGCATTCCGAGACATGCCGTCAACGGCGATTTGCCGATTGATTTCCTTCTGCGCGATGACCTCTTTTGAATCTCCAGGTTGCGGGAAGTACTGACGATCCGCCGCTACGTATTCGTCTTTACCAATCGCAGCCCCCGACTCCTTGCGGAGTTGCGAATAAATAAAGTTGTTCTTTGCCTGCTGGTAACGCTGATATTCAGACGAGCGAACTTGATTGGCAGCGTAGTCGCCAATGAAAGGAATAGAGCCCACCAACCCGCCCTCGCCAGCGGTTTGCACCGATGTTGGCAATTTCGCCACAACTGCGTTTGCCTCTGCCATGCGGTCCGCGTATGTCGCGGCCAGCGCCTGAGTATCATTCATGGGCTTGTTGGCTTCGCGGCGGTCATGCTCCTCTGCGTCAAGGCGGCGCTTCTGCTCAGCCTCCGACTGCGCATCAGTGCGCCTGCGCCCATACTCAAAGTCGCCCTGAAGGCGCTGGTATTCCAGCTTCTGGTTCTCGAAAGAGGCATCCAGGTCGCGCTGCATATGGGCGACCATCGCCTGCTCGGCTTGAGCAGGGTTTTCCCTCCCGTATCCGCCTCGGCGGAAGCGATCAACGTATGGCGCGGCAAGCTGGGGCGGCATGTCACGCGGCGTCATGCGCTGCGGAAGCTGCGGCGGAGCAACCATCGTCGGCCCCTGCACGCCCTGCGGCGACGGCGTCGGCGGCATGCCGTTGGTATCGGCGGTTCCCTGTGCAACTTGCGGCCCCGGCTGCGGCGGTTGGCCAGCGCCAGGAAACCGCGATTGCGCCATCTGCAGGAACTGGCCGACAGTCTTGCCCTGCATGTCGGGGTTTTGGGCAATCCACTGTTGCGGCACGACAGACGCCATCGGCGCGTTTGGGTCTGCCTTGAGAAGCGTCTGCGCGCCCTGCGCGCCAGTGCGATGGGCAAGGTAGAGAGCGGCCGGAGTCGGAGCGATGCCCGCCGCCTGTAGCGTCTGCGCGTTGCTTGCGCGGAACCGTCGCTCTGCTTCCGCCTGCAACTCCGGGGAGGCTTGGCGCGGGTCTGCCGGGAGGTTCAAGTCCGGGTTTTTCGCGCGCACGTCCGCCCACGTCGGCGGGATGAATTGGAACTGCCCGCCCGCGCCAGACTGCGGATTGAGCGCCGTTGGGTTGTTTCCGCTCTCGAAGCCGCCAAGCGTGCCTTGATAGCCGCCCGGAGGCGGAGGCGCGCCTTGCGTGATCTGCGGAGCGCCATAGCTTGCGCCAAAACTTCCGGCCGCCGTCTGCAAGCCTTCGCGTTGCCGGTCAATCTTGGCCTGCTCGACGGCCATTTGCCCCGAAAGCCGCGCGCCGTACTCGGGGTCAATTGCCGTCAGGAGCCCGATCTTCTTCTGCGGGTCCGCCTCGGCCATGACTTCCGCAAGCTTGGTGTTGCGGTCCTCGGTGGCCTTCTTCTCCTCCACATCGACGGCGTAATTGCCGTATGCGCCGGCCAGTGTCTGCGCGAGACGCGAGACGCCCTGCCACGGCGACTGAATGGGGCTGGCGTCCATGCCCTGCTCTTGAAGGCGTCGAGCGAAGGCGCGGCGAGTGTCGTAGGGGTTGGCACGGCGACCCAAGCCCGAAAGGGTGTAAGCAAGGTTGTTGTCGTCGGGCATGACGGTCATCCGGCAATCTCCCGCTGCAGATGAGCCCACAGGGGCGCGACTTCTGCCGCCACCACTTCAAGCTTCGCCCGGTAGGTCTCACTCAGGGCCGGATGATGCTTTGCCAAATAGGCAGCGCGGCCTTCGCTCCACCACGCCGGGCACGTCGCGCACTCGGGAGACTGCACGCCGTTCTCGTAGACGCGGCAGATCGGAGCGCCGACTTCTCGCAGGTAGGCGAATACATCTTCGTCCGACCAGTCCAGCAACGGCAGCCACAGGTCGTATCCAAGCCCCGTAGGCCCGTCTTCAGCCGGGAGCCGTTTCATATCTGCGCGTTTCGTGCCCCTGATGACGAGCGTGCAACCGTCGTTCAGGGCCGCATTGTGCATCGGCACCATGATATTAAACGCGCAGCACTCAAAACGATCCACGAGGCGGCGGTCGCTCATGCCGATTTTCACACCCAAAGGCGTGCAGGAGCTTGGCACGAGGTCGCTAGGCAAGCCGAAGCGCTCGTTCCAGTCAGCCGCCTGCGTCTCGATGCGGACGAACGACGGCACCATAGCCTCAACGCTATCCACGATCTCCCGCACTTCTGGCAGTAGGTCGCCGGTATCGACATGGTAAAGCGTCAGGCGGTCCCAATGCGGACGCAACAGGTGGACCAACGCAAGGCTGTCCTTGCCACCGCTGAACTGAAAGGCCACGTTCTTGTGGTTAGAAAGGGGATTCGTCATGAGACTTTGGCTTGTGCTTCTTCTGTGCGTTTCCGCATGTGCGGGGCGCGCGACAGTCGAAGGGACAGAAAAGGGCGGCGTGGCGACTTGGTGGAATCATCCAGACGCAACGCTCGCAATGCAGGCCGCAACGACGCATTGCGCTCGCTATGGCCGCATAGCAAAGCCGACTCAGGTCGAGTGGACGGGAATGATGACGTTTTCATGTGAGTAATCAAAACGCAGCCAAGCCGAAGTAACTGGCGGCCCCGCTGATTCCCGCGCTACCCAAGCCAAACAGTCCACCCATCGCGGCGTCCGAGCTTTTCTGCTGCATCTGCTGTTGGGCAAGCTGGCCCTGGTACTGGTTCCAGTAATTCCCGCTCACGTCAGTTGGCGCGACTTGCGTCTGTGCCACCTGACTGAACTGCGGCGTCTGCACGCCCGTCCCGGTGCCCATGAGCGCGGCCACCTCGTTGATCGGCTGCGTGCGAAGCGCCGTCATTTCCTGAATCGCCCGGTCGCGGGTGTTGCTCTCAAGCCCGTACTGTTGCGCGGCGGCGTTGCCAGCCTGCACGTCAGCCCCAAGGCGGAAATCGTTCTGCGCGCGGCTGTAATCGTCCTGCGCGGCCCGCCATGCTTCCGTGCCTACCGTGACGCCCTGATTGGCCAGGCGCTGCCGGAGCGCGTCCTGGTCCCGCTGCATCTGCGGCGCGGCGCGGTCGGTGATCGCCTGCAACTGCTGGCGGCGGTAATCCTCGTTGTACTGCGGAGCCGGGGCCAGCCCGTCGTAGCTGTAGGGCTTTGAGGTCGCGTCGCCGATGCGGCCAACGTACTGGTTGGCAAGGTCTGACGTGCCCTGCGTCAGCTGCTGTTGGCTGTTGTAAATCTTCTGCTGTTCGGGGCTGAGCGTGGTCGTCTCGTTCCACAGGGGAACATCGACGCCGCCCACGTTCTGCGTCCCGTTGACGGCGTAGGTCTTTGAGCCGTCCGGCCCGTACTGGTTGACGCGATTTAGGTAAGCGTTTGCAACCGCCGTGTTGACGTTGCTTTCCGTCTGCTGTTGCGAGACGTACTTAGGATCAGGGGCCGGGGGTGCCGATGCGCTCTTGCTGCCCATATGCCTGCTTTTCGGTCGGGCGTCGGACCTTTGGGCGTGGGTTTTTCCACCTCGCCTCAAATTCTCCGCGCGTCATTCCGCAAATGCAGGCATGAACATTCTTGGCGTACTGGTGCCGTAATGTCCCTTCCGGCTTCAGGCCGATCCCTTCGTTGAAGCGGAGCGCCCGCTTGTTCGTGGAGGGTGTGGCCGTCACTACCTTCCTACAAGCATACTGTAGAAACGGTATGCTCAGCAAGGTTGAAATAGAGCGACGTGTTGCCCATTTCGGGCTTGCCGCCGCAAATGAAATCTCACAGGTGCCGTACCACGTCTTGCCGTCGATCTCCTTCGGCGCCGTGTAGTTGTGGTAAATGCACACGGCCAGGAGCGGAAACGTCAGATCCCCGCCAGCCACGACACCCACCGCCCTCATGCTCGCGCTCGGCGTCAGATGCGGGATGCGAACCGCCGCCCATTCAAGGAGCTTCAGGTTCTCGGCGTCAGTGGACGGGAAAAAGATCGTATGGCTCATATAGATGTCACCGTCTCCCAGCCTGCCCCGGTATTCTGGCAAAGCTTGTTAAGCGTGCCGTCATAGACGAGCGTGCCTTTGACGTTCGGCAAAGCGTTTTTCTGCGTGGTGGTGATCGGCGTAAGCCGGACGGAAGCAAAGGCGCCCGCCTCGTCCATGCCCGCGCCGGTTAGCACCGCATCGACGCCGCGCCGGAACAGTTCCTCGCTGGGCTGGAAAATGGGAATAATTGCCATCAGAGCGCGACCCTCTGGCCGACTTCGTATTTCATGTCGAATGCGTTCAGGATGACCTGAATGCCCCGGCTTTGGCCCATCATGTGAACCGATGCCGTCGTGCCGATGCCGGTGGCTGCGTACCAATTGTTATAGGGCGAAGCGCCGTCGCCCCACATGCCCACGTCCCACTCCGACACGTCCCAAACTCCGCCCTGTGCGCCTGCCGATAGCGGAAACTCGTCTGTCGTGAGCGGCTGGTCGTTCCGGTAGTCAACATTGACCCGGATGGCTGGCACCACTTGCCCGCCTGCCGTGAACAGGGGCCGGATCATCGTATAGCGCGAGACGCCGCCCGACCGGCCGTAGGTCTGGAAACTGCTCTTTACCTGCCATGTGATGCTTGCCGAGCCGTCAGTGTAGCCCGTTTCAGCCTGATAGACCGTACCGTCGCTCCGGCCATAGTAGGGAGCCTCATTGAAGGTTCCCCAGCACGTCGCGTTGATGGGCGATGCTACCTTGCCATAAGTGCACCACGCGCCCGTTTGCACGTTCACCACGAACTGAAAGGCCGTTGTAGCCGACGTGGGCACGTTGATGATTGCCAGCCTTGAACGCGGGTAGCTTTCCATAGACCAGCCCGTGAGCGCGCCGTAGCTCTGGAAAGCCTCCAAAATGCCTTGGTCGATCCGGTTGGTGATCGCCTGCCGGGTAGCCGATGCCTGCCCGCCTGCCATCAACTGCCGGGTGCTGACGACCGCCGAATCCGTCACGATGGCGAGGTCGCCCGCGATGTTGGCCGTGCTGCGGTTGCCGATGGGCGGAGCGCCGTCATAGACGCCCACCAGCGCCCAAGTGTTCGCGGATGCCGGGTCGTCGCCCTGGTAGACCACCACTTGCCCGTGGCTGCTCACAAAGGCCAAGTAATCGTCAGATCCAGAGCCGCCGTCCCGGCTTACCGCGCCGATGGCAACCAGCTTGCCGCCGTTCGTGAACGCCTCGCCAAGGTCGATATATGCCGCCGCTCCGGCAATCGAGGCCGTGGGCAGATACCATGCTTTTGTCGAATTGTTCTGCACGAACCAGACGCGCGACTTGTGCAGGCAGGGGAAATTGAGCGTGGAACTGGTGACGTTGGTGATCGCGGGCGTCGTCCATGTCGTGCCGTCGTAATTCCGCACCGAATCGACGCCGTTTGCCAGTACCAGAAACGCACCGCCGGAGGTGGTCATCATGGTAGTCTGCCAGTAGCCGGAGCCAAGGCTACTGACGACGGCGGCCCCTACCGCGCCGCTGGTGGTGATGTTGTAAATGTCAGTCGGAGAGGCCGCGAACAGCTTGCGGCTGGACGGTCCCGCCCACTCCATGATGCTCTGCACGGAGCCATTGATTCCGGTCGCGTATTCCAGCGTTCCATACCGCGCCCGGAGGTAGGTCGCCTCGGGGAACATGTTGTCGAGGATCAGCGCGTCGGCAGGCTTCATGGCCGCGATGCCGTCGCGGAGGTTGAGCCCGCGCGTCGAAGCCGGGATTTGCACCGTTCCCATAGCCGGGCCTTGTACGCGGCGCGGCGGCGTGCGGATGGGCGCGATGTAGGCCATTAAGGCCACCGCCCAATACGAGTTTGCATGAACTGCTGCTGTTCTGGTGTGAAGCCCTGTTGCGCCTGTTGGTCGGGATCAACGCCAAATTGCGTCATAAAATCTTGCTTCCACATGGTTGGATGGTCGGCGGATTTACCGACACTGGACCAATGGGGAACCGTGTCGCCTGGAACAGGCGTGGGGCGAGCGCCTGCGGCATACGCTGCGCGGTAATCGTAATCGCCGCCCTCAATCTGAGGCGGCTCGCCATAGCGGTTCTGAAACGAGTTGCGCCACTGGCGCACGCTTGGGTCAAACGCCATAAATGTTTGAAACTGCTTCTCCTGGTCTGGCGGCAGCCCGACCATCAGACGGGCAAGCTTGTTTCCGTCAGACATTCCAAGACCCCTCGGGAATGACGATGCCGGGCCGGCGGCCCCACCAATAGTCGCCCCCGGCGAAGCTCTGCGTGCTGCGCGGGCTGTCGCCAGACAGTTCCTGCCGGCGCTGCAGGTCAAACTGCTCGTATGCCGCCTGCGAGGCAAGGCCGCGCGCGTCAAGATAGCGGTACATAATGGCAAGCGTCATCACGCGCTCGCTCAATATGCCGGTGTCGTCATCCGCCAGCCATTCGGACTGACCCACGCCCGCCGCCGACTGGCACCACAGGTTCGACGTATAGGCGAAGGCAAAGGTTTCCCCCGCCTCGGGGATCGGCTGGACGAGGATATTGTCCCCCTCCATATAGAACACGTCCATCACCGGGAACGTCTGGAAAGCCTTCCAAGCCTGCCACAACTGCGGGTCAATCGGACCCCACAGCGGGCGCCGGGCCGAGCGGTTCCAGAAGGATTCATCGAGCCACTTGCCGAGGTCGGACGGGACCATGCCCGTCTGTTCCTCCTGGTTCAGCGTGAGAAAGACCTTTTGCTTCCGCAGCTTGCGCCAGTCGCCGTACTTCATAAGCTCGGTGCCTTCCTCGTTGGCGAAGGAAAGCATCTGCTGCACGGTGGCATCGGTGGAGGTGACAACGACGTTAGGCACCGGCTGCCCGACGCGGCGGCAGACGTTGGCAACCATAGAAAGCAAACTCACGACTGCCACCTTGTGTTAAAGGCACCCCGCCACTGTTCCGGCAGATAGCGCGGGTCGGTCATGGGGTCGTACTCGGGCGGGATCGTGCCGGGTGCAGGCTCCGGGCCTCCCCAGCCCTGCCCGCCTGCCTGCTGCTGCGGCATGGGCGCGGGTGCGGCCTGCGGCTGTGCAACGGGCATTGGCGCGGGTGCCGGGCGCGGCTGCATGTAGCGGTCCATCGGGAGGGAGCCGCCGGGCTGCTCAAACGGCGGGAGAGCCTGCGCGTTCCGAAGCCCGGTGTAGGGCGGCAGGAAGCCGTACGGGTTCGGGGCGGCGCTCGGCATGGGCGACATGTTGGGCATAGGCGACGAATTAGCGGGCGTCCCCGCCATCAGGCGAGCCAGTTTCTGACGGGGAGTTTCGGTCATTATGCGGCCTTTCTGCGGGTGCTGGGCTGCGGGGCCAGTTCCTCAGGAAGCG
>Ga0208898_1002160_pt1 | contig 12235 bp, 17 predicted proteins | sample VirMetDEL_Mar_4_FD_184513 | JGI IMG/M metagenome (GOLD analysis project Ga0208898, IMG submission 184513) | Aqueous microbial communities from the Delaware River and Bay under freshwater to marine salinity gradient to study organic matter... | ecosystem: Environmental > Aquatic > Marine >...
CAACAATATCGGATTCCCCGTGCTCAACCCCTCCGATGGTTCCATCTACATCTGGGGTGCGCAGCTAGAAAACGGATCTGCAGCAACGTCTTACATACCCACGACAAATACAGTTGCAAGCCGCGCTGCAGATAGGCTGCTGTCGATTGGATCTTGGCGTTACGCAGAGCCACCGGATATTACCAACGTTCGACCTGGCGTTAGCAACGCTCGTGTGCGGCTAATCAGTGTTGTATAGAATAGCTTCAAGGAGGTAGCCATGGCTAAGTTCTACACCGGTCGTGATGGCAGTTTGCTGCTGGACGGCGTGACCCAGGCCAAGGTGACCTCGTGGTCATTTTCGTCTGACCTAGAAACGCTAGAAACCACGACACTGGGCGAGTCTCACCGCTCGTATACTCCCGGAGTCCAGGGCGCCAGCGGCAGCGCAACGCTTCTGTATTACAAAGCAGACGACGGTAGCAACGACGCTGGGGCACTGTTAAAGAAACTGATCCATACAGATCCCGAGGGGATCACAGAAACAGACACCGTAGTTTTCACTTTGCGGTATGCCAGCGGCACTAACTTTAACGACATCAAATTCACGGCCTACATTACTTCGGCAAGCCTTGCTTCAAATGTCGGTGAAGTTGCTTCCGCGCAGGTTAATTTTCAAGTCACAGGTCAACTGACTGAGGCAAGCTTGTAATGGCTGTCTACCTCGGAAACGCGGGAAGCATTGAGCTTATTCGCAAGTCTCTTCAAGAAGAAAAACTATCTGTAGTAAACCCGGACGACGTAAACGTAACCCGGAAAAGATTCAGTTTCGATTTCGACGTTGGTACGTTTCTAACTGGCGACTTCATCACAATCACCTCGACCGACGGTGTACCACTTTCCTTTATCGGCACTGACGGCTGGCGCGATGGCAACGTCCACTCCAGCGGCAACTGGTACATCTTTGTTGACGAAATCGGCGGCATCCGCCTCTACAACACTTTTAACGAAAGCTTAGAAGGCGCAAAAGCATCCGCAGTAACACTGACTGCCATCACAAGTAATATCGCAATATCTGTAACAGTAAAAGACAGTACCGGCAAGGTTCTCGGATCGGTATCCGAATATGAACTAAACACAAACCGAGAAGCAATTGACGTAACAACGCTTTCGGACAGCTACAGAGAGCAATACAGCTCACTTATCACAGGCAGCGGTCAGCTGATCGCCCAATGGGACTACAAGAACAAAGAAGACCAAGAAACCGTTAACTACCTAATGCAGTTGGTATTACGCACAGAAATTGGCGGGATTTTCGGTGCAAAATTTTACATTAAAAGTGAAGACAGTACCCCCATAAGCGGCACTTACGATCAAGCACAAATCAACGATTCTCTTTGGTGGGAGTTCGACGCTTTAATAACAAACAGCGCCACGAACTTTAGTCCAGATCAGATCGTGCTATCGACAATCAGTTTTGTTACGACGGGTCCGGTTAGGTTGAAAGCCCGAACAACTGTGGTCGCTAAGCTTCTTCAAGAGGATGGCGACTTCATCCTGCTGGAGCAGGGCGGCAAGCTGGCTATAGACGAGAACGAATAAGGGCTAGACTGTGGCTACCTATCAACTGGCCCGCACGAGGTAAACCGTGGCAGACCTTCGGATTAGCGAGCTAAACAGTCTGGCGTCTGCCGACTTAGCTTCAAACGACCTTCTGCCGGTAGCGGACACCTCTGCAAGCGAAACCAAAAAAATCACGGTAGTTGATTTTCTCAACAAAGCAGTTACGCAAATCTCAGATGACGTAATCCCAAGCGCAAAGATTCTATTTGGTACACAAACAATCCCTGGCGGCGCCTTTGTGAATGGCGCTGTTGGCAGCGATCAAATTGCATCCAGAGCAGTTGATTCAACCAAGCTGGCAGATAATTCAAGCGGTCAGCTTGTCACTGCTCTCCCCGCGTCAGGCGTTTTTGCCGGGCAGCTTGCAGTTGAAACATCCACCAATAAAGCCTACGTCTGGGACGGTAGCGGCTGGGTCAGCTTTAAGGCTGCAGGATCAATCAACCAGCTGGTTGCCACTACTGCTGGTCCAATCAGCATTTCTGTTTCGACGGTTGGCGACACAGCAACACTTTCCGTAAATCCACAAGCCACACCAAGCGGCGGGATCTTTTTAGCTGGTCCTGCAGGTAGCGGGGGTGAAGTAAGCGGGCGAGCAATTGTCGGCTCCGATCTACCAACTGCGAGCAACACCGCTAAGGGCGCCGTCATTGTGAACGGCGAAGGTCTGCGAGTAGACGGCGAAACACTGGAACTTGACAACGATGTCACCGCAACCAATACCTTTTCTGTCGTCACTCATGACGCGAAAGGTCTGATAAAAGGAAGTCGCGCAATTACCGCTGCCGATCTGCCCAGCGCAACAGCTAGCGCAACAGGTGCAGTTCAGCCCGGTACTGGCCTGAGTGTCACCAACGCTGGCGTACTAAACCACACAAATGCAGTCACAGCTGGCACTGCAACCAAGATTACGTTTGACGCGCAAGGCCATGTAACCAATGGCGGCACGCTGACAGAAGACGACATCCCCGATATTCCAGCCGAAAAACTGACTTCGGGCGTGCTGGATTCAGCCGTATTCGGCACGAACACAGTGCCTGGTTCTGCCATTGCGGACGCCGCAATAACTCAATTTGGCGGCCCTGGAACAACTGCTCAAGTCACAATCTTCCCTAGCGCAGATTTCAAAGGTCAGTTTTTCTACGACGTTGGCAGGGGTGACCTCTACATCTGGGATGGTTCCGCCTGGATTCCAGTAACAGTAACCAGCGGCGAGCTTATCTTTGCCGGCATCTACGACGCGGCAGCAAACAACATTGAATCACTTAGCGCAGCCGGCGCCGGCTTGGGACTAAGCCCCGGAGACACGCTACCTGCACCGAGCACCCAAAATAACCAATACTATTTTGTTGTGGCTAATAGCGGAACGGGCTCGGGACCGACTGTTCCCAATGTTTCTCTTAACGCTCCAGATCAGTTGCTTTCTGACGGAGTAAGTGAAGCTTGGCAACTCATCGATATTTCTGGGACAATCACAGGCAACACGGCCTCAAACATTACATTCACTCCGTTTAGCCTTATTCAAGCCACCGACGTTCAAGCGGCGGTCGAAGAGGTTTACAACGAAAGCGTAAGGACAACTGGCGCAACAATTACTGGCGCACTCGAGATTGGTGCTACTGGCAGTTTTCTCTTTGATGGCACGACTGCCAACTCAAACAAAACAACGCTCACGGTTGCCAACCCAACAGCAAACCGCACAATCACGCTACCAAATATAAGCGGCACCGTAATTACAAGTGGTAGCACTGCATCAGTAACCAACAGCATGCTTGCCGGGAGCATTGCTTATAGCAAGCTAAACCTAGCTAGCTCAATCGTAAACACTGACATTGCCGCTGCTGCTGGCATCAACTACAGCAAACTCAACCTTGCTGGCTCAATATCAAACGCGGATATTAGCTCAAGCGCGGCTATTACATACAGTAAGTTAAATATCACAGGCAACATCGTAAATGCAGATATTAACGCCTCGGCAGGCATTAGCTACAGCAAGTTAAACCTTAGCAACTCTATCCAAAATTCCGACATCAATGCATCAGCAGCTATTGTTGACACAAAGTTGGCAACAATCAACACTCCGGGAAAAGTAAGCGGCGATTCCATAACCAGTGGAACTATTTCAGGAGCCACCTCAGTAAGCACCAGTGGAAACATATCAACTAGCGGAACTATCTTTGACGCCTCCGGCCCTATCCGTCGTATTCCCCAAAATGCTCAATCCGCTGCTTACACACTCACTGTGAGCGACGTTGGCAAACACATCAGCATCACAACTGGAGGTGTAACTGTTCCAGCTTCTGTCTTCAGCATTGGCGATAACGTCACCATATTCAATAATTCAACAGCCAACCAGCAGATCACACAAGGCGCCGGGGTTACACTGCGCACTGGCGGGCAGACAACCACGGGCAATCGAACGTTGGCTAATTACGGCGTTGCCACAATTCTCTGCGTCGCCGCAGACACCTTTGTGATCACTGGTACAGGTATTACCTAATGTCTAACCAGGAAATGCTGCTGGGGGGCGGCTTTAGCGATGTACCCCCATTTTCTGCAACCGGCGGCACAATCACAACAGATGGCGCTGACACGATACACACGTTTACCGGCAGTGGTACTTTCGTGCTTGAGAATCCACCACCTGGCTTTACTGTTCAGTATCTAGTTGTAGCCGGTGGTGGCGGATCAGGAGGCCCGAATTCTGGAGGAGGCGGAGGCGCTGGAGGTGTTCGTCAGGGAAACTTGTCTAATTTCGCCGCCGGGAGTTATGCGGTCGTCGTAGGCGCTGGCGGTGGTGGCACCAGTAATGGAAGTGATTCTTCACTGGCACCACCACCGCCATTTGCAACAGTTACATCAACGGGAGGTGGAGCGGGTGGTGCAAGTGGCGGCTCGGGCGGCGGTGCAAATCGCATTAGTTCTCCGGGCTCAGGAATAGCGGGTCAAGGCAATAGAGGCGGTAATGGAGGCACAGATTTTAATATCGTTGATTGCGGCGGTGGCGGCGGGGGAGCGAACGGAATAGGTGGCAGTCCTAATGTTTCTTTTAGAACTGGAGCAGCAGGCGGAAAAGGCGTACAAAGCTTTATACGTTTGACAGGCGGAGAATTTTTCGGTGGCGGTGGCGGCGGAGGGGTATTCGTAGGGGCAAGTCTAAGTGCAACTAATGGATTTGGCGGTAAAGGCGGAGGAGGAAGGGGAGGTACGAATACAAGCCTGGGAGCTACTTCCCCAGGTAATGGCGGCACTAATACTGGTGGGGGTGGGGGTGGGGGTGGACCTGTAATTGCTCAAGGCGGCTCCGGCATCGTCATCATCCGCTACACCACTCCAACACCCTGATGGCACACTTTGCGCAACTTGACGCCAACAACATTGTGGAGCGCGTCATTGTCGTTGATAACGACAACATCCTTGATGCTGACGGCAACGAATCCGAAGCTGTAGGCATCGCTTACTGCCAAGCACTGCTTGGTGCAGATACGATTTGGCGCCAAACAAGTTACAACGGCAATTTTCGCAAAAATTATGCAGAAGCAGGTTACCGATACGATGCAGACTTAGACGCCTTTATCGCACCCCAGCCCTTCCCGAGCTGGAGCCTTAATACTGAGACGTGCCAGTGGGAGGCGCCAAAGCCTTACCCAACTGACGGTAAAATTTACATTTGGAACGAAAGTCTACTTAGATGGCACCGTTAGTAATTTTCAGCATGTGGTTTGCAGGTATGTTTTTAGCTTATTGTCTAGTAGCCATCAACCCCTCCGACGACTGACATGGCAGTCAAAAGTAAAACGGCACTGGGACGCATAGAGCACCAAGCAGGTCGCCCCAAAACAACTCGTCAGGGGATGGGTCAACACAGCCGCCCTCAACGTCGTGGCAAGAAAAAATTGGTAGGTCAGGGTCGCTAAAATATGTGCGAGGCATCAAAATAGCTCGATGGAGTCCTACGAGGAAGCGGCTAATCGAGTAGAAGCCTCCCCAAACCCCTGGAACCAAGCCGTACCAGCCCTATTAACTGCTGCAGTCATAGGTTTAGGCGGCCTATTCATGCAAGTAGCCAAGCTGGAGCAGTCAGTAAACACGGTTGCTTCCGACATCCAAGAGTTAAAAAACGACTCAAAGGAGCGCCTTAGCGACTTGGAAACTAGAGTGCGACACATCGAAATGCGTATTGGACAACAATGACCGTTGTGCATAGCACCAGCTTCGGCAGAGGCTTCCGCCTGGAGCAGCTGGAAAACGAGCGGGGCGAAATTTACTACCGCGCATGTCTGGACAATGTATGCCGCTATGCAGAAGACGAATACATTGCCCGGGTGTACCTAGAAGGCATGGGCTGGGACCCTAAAACAGACCTTCCGTAATCCAGCGAACGATCGCATCCTCCCGATGCGGCTCCCAAAAATCCTGCTCCCTAAACCACTCCAGCCAATCCCTGGCCGACTTATTGATATTGCACCCAAAACAACAAGCCACCAAATTCTGCTGGTGCGTATGCCCACCCCTAATTTTCGGGTGAACGTGATCCAGCGTGGCAGACCTTCCCAAATCCGCCCCGCAGTAAGCACACTTGTTTTTCCACTCCTTAAGGATTGATTGTCGAAATCTCGCTTTCGCTTCCTTTTTACTTACGTATTCGCCATCCGCAATGTGATGGTCCATAGCAAGCAGTCGCTGATTAAATGTAGCCAGTTAGACACTCACCCGCAGTGGACCCTGTTCTCTACTACAGCTACACTTTTACCAGCTTCACTTGGCACATGGATCCCACAACCGCCACCGTCCTAGCAATTCTGGTAGCTGCAGGCAGTGAAATCATCACCCTGCTGCCCATCAAAGAAAACAGCTGGGTCCAGCTCATCATCAAAGCACTGAAGGTGGTCTTCCCAAAGCGCTGACCATCAAACCGGCAATAGACAGTGCAGTAAACGAGTGGCTGGTGCAGCAACCTCCAGCCCTCGAACCTCTCTTGGATCACGAAGAACCCGATGATGCGCTCCAAACCGGGAAAAGCCGCCTTCTGGGTGGTGCCATGACCATTCGCTCTCCCTGGTCCGATGTCTCAAAAGCTCCGCCTGATTGACCTATTCCGCTACTACAAAGCGCTGCCCCACCAGATGGCAGCCATCGCAGAACTGGAGGAGGCAATTCTAAAAGCCGACCCAATCCTGCTCAACCGCAAGAACCCCTGGTTCAAAACTTGGTCCGCCGCAGGTAAACAAACTAACTTTCCCAACAGCTGGGAAGGCGTTTACCAGGCAGGCGAAGCATCTGGCGCAAAATTCCCGGAGCTTGTAGCAGCGCAATGGGCACTGGAGTCAAGCTACGGCCAAATAGTCTCAGGCCGCAATAACTTTTTTGGCCTCAAAGGTGAAGGCAGCGACCACAGAACCCAAGAATTTATCAACGGGCAGTGGATCACAATCACCGACACCTTTATCGACTTCCCCGACCTATTGACCTGCGTAATTTACCTGATTGATCACTGGTACAGAGACTACAAGCACTACAAAGGCTGCAACAACGCACCTACCAGAGAGGAAGCGGCCCGCTGGCTCTACAGAGAAAGCTACGCAACAGACCCCAGCTATCCAGAAAAACTAATTGCACTAATGAACGAGAACTGCGCAAAAAAGCCGGCGCGTAAAGAGAAGGAAAAACTACTGCGAGTACCTTACGAGTACCAGCTTGGGGCAGACGACGGACCTCGCGGTTACCGCCAGTGCTTTAGCTCCAGCTGCGCAATGGTGGCCCGTTACTACGGCAAGATCTCAGGCGACTACGAGTACAACAAACTCCGCGCCCGCTTTGGCGACACCACAGACCCCAACGCCCAAAAAGCAGCCCTAGTAGCCCTGGGACTGAAACCAACTTTCGTGCTGGATGGGACGGCAGAGGACTTACAAAACGAGGTACTCAACGGCTATCCAGTACCAGTGGGCTGGCTACACACAGGCCCGGTTTCAAAACCCACAGGCACCGGCCACTGGAGTGTGGTCGTCGGTTTTACCCCGTCCCACTTCATCCACAACGACCCGTTTGGCGAAGCCAACTTAGTCTCGGGTGGCTACATCAGTAACAAGGGAGGCGCGGGAATCGCGTACTCTCGCAAGAACTGGCTACCTCGCTGGCTCATCGAAGGCAACGACACGGGCTGGTTCATGAAAATCCGTCCTAACTAAGATGCGTCCCATCGAGCACTCCACGGAGTCGTCTTTCCACAAAGCCGCCAATGACAAATGGCTAGTGGAAATGTTTAACAAGCAGGACTACAGGGGATTACTGGAAGCAGCACTGGTACTAAACACGCTGCACCAGCTGGAAAGAACAAAATCGGCCTGGGCTATCCGCGAAGCTGCGGATAACCTGGCCGACCGATTTGGGATGGATCGAGACTCGGCCTAGATAGCCGTGTACTTCTGGTACAACCCGGTATAGGTGTTGTGCAACGGGTGAGCTTTGTCTCCCCGCCCATCGTGCTGGTACAAACGCTCCAGCAAATCCATTCGCGCTTGATCGACGATCGTCTTACCCCAGGTAAGGTGTGCCCACTCAGCCCTGTCCATTCGCAGTCTCCATGGTTTTTGCAGTGAGTCTCTGCCTGAGCTTCGGCCCAGTATGAGAGCGAGCCAGTTTAGGTTTTTTAGCGGTCTTAGGCGGCACCTCAACCCTGCAATTTGGGTAACGATTTTCAGCAAACTTGATCGCCTGCTTCAAGTTCTCAGCTCGAACAAGATCCCGCATAGCACCCTGACCAGGCAACCACACAGTCAACTCAAAAAGCTTCGTCTTCTCAGCACTGGTGCGAGAGATACCTTCACCAAGACGCTGCTCGGTTTCTGTCTGCGGTTGGAACGTCATCATTTCCAGGATTTGAAGTGGGTGGGTTCTTCAACGCTATGAACAGCAACAGGACCGTCAATGCACTGAGCAACAATTCGCGCAGCACTGACAGCCCGTTCGTACGTGACCCAGCTTGAAGCGTCTTCCTTAGAAGCAGTGACGCTGATTCCTTGACCTGGGCCGTAAACCGCTGTGACCCAGCGATCTTCGACCATAACCACATAGCGCGTCATCGGACCCTTTTTAACTACTGTGTAATGCTAGTAAAAAGAATCTTAAGCCGGCAGACTATGTAGAACTTTAACTAAGTCTCATGAGTCTTCTGGTTGCACCTTTTTCTGTTCTCGTGCATTTATGCGGCCTTGAACTCGCCGCTGCACAGACTCCTGCCACGCCTCATTGTCAGCCATCAACGCAAACCCATACTCCTGGGGCAGCTCCTGTTCCAGAAACTTGTAAACCACTTCCCGCATCATCGCGGTCACACGAACCTCACGCTTATCCGCAAGAGCTTTGGCCAGCTGGTACCTATTTTTGTCTAGCAGGACCTGGCAATAAATCTTCGCACCGTGCTTAAGGGGCATGACAACTTGCTGCTTTGTCACACAGTAGCACGTAGTTACCAGCGAACATCCTGATCGACCTGCTTGCGCCAAGCATTTGCCTGAGACACCCGCGCACCAAACCTCTGCTTGGAGCAGCCTTTACGAATGCCTCTGGCCCACTCCAAAAAAGCAGCGGCCCGCTGTAAGTCAGCGGTCCGCGCTTGCCTGATCTCCCTATACAGCCACTCCAGGACGATCTCCCTCCCGGTGCGACTCACGAGTTTACTTCTGAGACAGCCTCTTCCTTTCGTTTGACACCAAGCACCAGCTGCTCAGGACAAAGCCGCATGGCGTATTCCCTCGCGCTAAGGATGTCTGGAGCTTCAACAAAGATGTCGTGCATGGGACCATGTTTCGGCCACATACGCACGCGGTACTCACGAAGCTCCGTCACTTGGCCTGATCCCAACTCAAACCGACCTTAGCTTCGGCAAGCGGTGGTATATCACCAAGCCACTTAGATTCACAGTTTTCCATAACTGTTTGCAGCTGGGACGCCCAAGTATCTGCGTGCTCTTCAACTACGAGCAGGATGATTTCGTCATGCACCACGCCGGCCAAGCGCACGATGTCTTCCCCGTCCGATTTAAGGAGCGGCCACAGCTTGCCAAGCGTGTATTTGAGGACAGCAGCGCCAGCACCTTGGATTGGCGTATTACAACGGGTCGTGAGCTTGTTGTTCTCTCCCGGTAGAAGCCGCCTGAGCCCCGAAATGCGGATTTCGACAGATGGATTCTTCGCAGGCGCATTAGCAAGTGCAGCATTTTTACGCTGCCAGCCGCTGATCCCTTGATAAGCTTCGTGGAACTTGTCCCGGACTGTGGCTGCTTCATCAAGATCCATCTGGATTCCCATCGCTGCTGCGTAGTTCCTAAGCCCGTTTGCCCCACTGCCATAAAGCAAGCCAAAATTCGCGCTCTTGCTGACCTGACGCTGCTCCTTTGTGACCTCATCTTTCCCCACCCCATAAATCTGCACCGCAGTAATCGTATGGAGGTCATCCCCGGCTTGGAACGCTCTAGTCATAAGTTCATCTTTAGCTTCCGCAGCCGCCAGCCTCAGCTCCATCTGCCCAAAATCCGCCACCACAAAGCGCCACCCCTCTGGAGCTTTTACGCACGCCCTAAACCGCTTATCTCTGGGAATCTGCTGCAGGTTGGGACTCATGCAACTCATCCTGCCAGTATCAGCACCCATCTGTAGGTAGCTGGCACGAATGTACCCATCAGCATCCACGTTCTTCAGCAGAGTTTCCGCCATCTGCCGCCGCTTCTCTACTTTTTTCCACCGCAAATAGTCCGCCACAACCACGTGAGCACCCACGTATTCTTGAAGCGCAGAACGACTAGCACTAGGCTTGTTGTTCTTCATATCCATCGGCGGCTCACCCAACAAAGCGGTGAACTTCTTGAGAAGCTGCGCAGGACTATTAAGGTTAAAAACATTTGGATCCGGCTTCTTACCTTTCGGTCCCGGCTTCGTTTGGTATAACAACTTCCCATCTAACCCGCGATGGAGCTTGTGTTCAGGCGGAAGAGCAGCATCAAAGTCTTCAATAAACTTCTCACCTACCTCTACGTTTTCAATAGCCAAATCTTCGATTAGCTGCTCCAGCATCTTTTTATCAAACGGCAGACCAGTCCGCCAAAGCTGCGCCATCGACTGGAGCGCACTGCACTCAAGAGCCCACGCTGGACTAAGTGAACCAATGGAAAGCCTTTGCAGAATCTTCTCTACCAGTTCAGTAAGAATTTCGGCATCTTTAGCCGCATAAGCCAGCTGACTTTCAGTCAGTTCACCCGACCAATCACTTTTCTGCTCTTCCTTCGACAAGCTTTTACCGAGGTAGCGAGCCACAACATGCTGCAGGCCGTGCTTAACATTCGGCAGCCCGTTTGTAAGTACACGACTAGCCAGCATGGTGCAGAACACGTTGCCCTTGGGGTAAATCTCGTGCTCTTGGAGCCAGCCGAGATCAAACACAGCGTTGTGGGCATACCAAGAGCGCTCGGTACTAAAAAACTCCTCAATCAAAATCCAACCATTGTCATCAAGACCAAAGCAGTCGATCACGACAGGAGGTCTGCCGTAGCTCGCCAACTGGAGCAACCTCATGCAACCAAACTTGGGCTGCAGCTGGGTCGTCTCAACGTCAAAGCAAATCTTTCTGGCACCTGCGAGGGAAGGCAGGTGCTCAATACCGAAAAAATAGTCCAAGCCTGGTTGGGCAATGCCCGCTTACTGTATCACAGATGTCCCGTAGTGGCTATAGAACGAGCAGTCCGCAGCAAAACAGCCACCGGCTTCTGGCACAGACAAACCACACTTACCCTTCCACCAGTGCTCACAGTTAGTACACTTCTTCTGTGAGCGTGGCGCTTTCCTAGGTATATCTTTACAGAAGTATTTGTAAGACTTACCTAGCTTTATCTCGCTAACTGCTTGATGAGTAATTCCGTTATCTTTTGCAATCTGACTGTAAGACCGTTCATCCAGTAAGACTCTCCTAACGGCAGACTCATCAAGCCTGCGCTTCCGCATCATCGACTGGGGCAACTCAACTTCTTGCCGTTTTTCAGTGTCAACATAGACCTTCCATTTGTGATTACAAAATTTGCATTTAGCCCAGTAAGTGCGGTAAGGCAGGCCATTTGCCCAGTTGTGCGTGTTGGTGATTTCTCGAAAGAGGTGACTGCAGCTAGTCATTCCAGTGCTTCATTTTTCTTGGTATGCCTCTGTAGCCAGAGTGTTAATCAGTCGAGTCAAGTACCAGCGGGCTTTGCAGAAGTCCTCGTAAGGATCTTTTTTAAGCCAAGCCCTACTGATGTACTTGATTACCTGCCAGTGAAGACCACCAACGACTGGATCAGGTGCAGCCCGCACCCAATCCTCAATAGTGTCGATGACCTCAACTTTGCCTGAGGTGTAGTGACTGGGGTGATTAACGTTGTCAGTCATCCTTTAGATGCTTGAACAGTTTTGTCGCCCTGATACCTACCTGTAACGGAGTAGTCCTTTGCAGGCAGCATCGAAAGCTTGTGGAAAACAATCTGCGCAATACGCATACCCGGCCATAGATAGACCGGGTGAAACATACGCGCATTTTGTAGTTCCAGGGTTAGTCTTCCGACATAACCAGGATCTATGTATCCAGCAAGAAGATGCTCGATACCCTC
>Ga0208898_1002164_pt1 | contig 12217 bp, 26 predicted proteins | sample VirMetDEL_Mar_4_FD_184513 | JGI IMG/M metagenome (GOLD analysis project Ga0208898, IMG submission 184513) | Aqueous microbial communities from the Delaware River and Bay under freshwater to marine salinity gradient to study organic matter... | ecosystem: Environmental > Aquatic > Marine >...
ATCTTTTTAGGAAGGTTAGTAATAATTTCTTTTTCAAATTTGCTCCTATATCTTACCATCTTTTGATACCGCTTGGAATATTTTCAGTACCCTTTATTATAGCATCAAGTTGCTCAAATGTCAAGTATGGATTTCGTTTTAACTTCTTAATTATCCACTTATACGACCACGCAGATAGTCGCACTTGATTTTGAAATACATAGTGTGTTTGTTTTGGTGCATAATCTAGTACATTTTTTTCGTTAACTAGTTTTCTTTCGTGTTCTGGTAGAAGAGAGTGAAGCCATTCTACCATAATAGTCTTTGCTCTTCTTCTAATTTTTTTTATTTGCTTTGTATTCATTCTGTACCTTTATTAGTTTAAAATTAACTTCTCTATCAAAATATCTATAACTCATCTTTACTGGTTTAAACTTGTAAAGATAAGAAAAAACAATCTCTTCATCTAAATCTTTACAAGAATAAACATCAAGCTGAACAAGTGAGGGATTGTCCTCATCCCAAACATGCATTGCTATATGCGAAGTTTCTATAATAGTAACTGCTGTTAATCCTCTGTTTCCTATGTTGTCACAATACTTTAGATATGGACCACCAAGTATCTTCATGTCTATATCTTTTATTAATTTTTTTAACCAAAGTTTAGTTGACTTTAAATCTTTGGGTGGGTCTAATACTTCTGCTCTTACAAGTAAGTGCTTGTGTTTCAACATAAATTATTTTTCTATTATCTTCACCTCTTCTACTTTTGGTTCTTTAGCAATGTGTGTGAAGTACACATTACCACTTGCATATTTAAATGCTCTCAATCCTTTACCTTCGTTTGTATCTTTATGACACTCAACTTTGTGTGAACAGAATACACAACCCGCAGGAAGTTTCATGTTACCTGCTTTCTCATGTGGTACTGGTTCATAACATTTAGGTGGAACTTCTTTTAAATCTAACTTCTCTTTAACATCTTTAATTAAAGTTTTAATATTTGGTTTAGTTAAATCATCTGGTCTGTATAAAGCAAGTTGTCCAGTTGATTTATTGATTGCAAGAAAACCACCTTGTTTTGTTTTCTCATTCTCTTCATATCCTGTTAGCTGTGCGATATAACCAAATGGGTCATCCTCTGCAAGTGTTCCATTCTCAAACTTTTTAAATGAATATGCTGACGCAGTTTTAACATCAACAACTTCACCATCAATCTTACTATCCATATGACCAATAATACCATCAACATTAACTTTCTTTTGTTGGTCTGTTACTTCGTGTCCTGCTAAATCAGTTAAGAATAAAACAAGATGTTCAAGTATATGTCCATACAAAAACTTTAATTGTAAAGAAGGATTTGATTTTTCTTTCTTTATTGGTTTGTGTTTGTCATACCAAAGTTGTCTCAATGGTCTGCCAAGTATAGACATTCTTAATGAACTTCTATCTTGTTTAACTGGATTAGTCCAGTCAACTATTGCATCTTTGATATTACTTAAAAATTTATTTAGTTGTTCATCTGAGACTTTTAATTTCTTACCATCCCCAAGATTAGTAAGTAGATTATTAATGTCGGGAACTAAAGTATCTAATGTCTTAGTGTGTTTCTTTCCAGTTGTTTCCAATTTTATACTCTCCTGTTAATGGACATCTTATATTTAATTCCTTACCCGCATTAGTAATTGATTGAACTGCAAGTTGTCCTAGTTGTTCTGCTTGATTTTCTTTTACTTGATATTGAAACTCATCATGGACATTAGCTACAGGCAAAGCATCAATATTATTTTTCTCAATCTCTCTGTCTAATAATACTAATGCTTTCTTCATTGCTATTGCCCCTGCTCCTTGGATGAGGGTGTTGACTGCTGAGTGCTTTTGTCTGATGATGAGGTTTCTTTGGTCGATTCCTTTGAGATATCCTTTTCCACAAGCGAGGTCCACTCTGTCTCGCAACTTTTTAAGACTTGGTAAAGACTTAAGAAATCTTTCTTTAATCTTTCTTCCATACTCTTTAGACCTTCCACAGATACTTCCGAGTTTTTTGTCACCTGCCCCATAAATGAACGCATAGATAAATGTTTTTGCAGTATCTCTGCTTTCCAACCCTGCAAGAGTTTGATTTGTAGTGTGTATATCTCCATTAATGACTTCATTAATATACTCCTTATCGTTCATGTAGTGGGATAATATTCTTAACTCCAGTCCACTTGCGTCTATTCCCACTAATTTATATCCGCTAGGAACTGTCCATAACTCCCTGCATTCTTTTCCATAAGGAGAGTACACAGCAGGGATTTGAGCCATGTTGGGCGACTGATGACTCATTCTTGAAGTTATTGCACCATTGGTAATAACTCTTCCATGTACTCTCCTATCTTCTGCTACCGCTTCAATCCAAGAATTAATCATTGCAATTCTTTTTTGCAGTAGGAGAAACTCGTTTATCAATTCCGCTTCGGGAATATTTTTAATCTCTGATAAAACTTTTTCATCTACAATTACATGACCTTTGTCTGTTTTCTTTTTAGGTTTCCAACCTAGTTTCATAAGTCGTTCACCTATTTGTTGTCGTGAACCTAAATTAAATTCTTGATACTTAACCTTTGTAAAAGGTTCACCTTTAACATAACCTCTTGCTTTATTGTTTGACTTAGGTATGAAAGTTTCTTCAATTTTAATTGGTGGAAAAGTTTCTCTAACTTTACTTTGTACTTCATCAATCTTATTCTGAAGTCTAGCAAGTAGGATGTGTGCTTTCTCACTATCAAAAAGAAATCCTGTCTGTACTTGTTTCTCAATAATTCTTGCAACATCATGTTCTAAGTCTATAGATTTTTGAGAGAATCCTTTACCTTGTCTTTGTAATAATTCATAAACTTTTTTAAGAAGTTTAACATCACGAATACAATACTCTAACATTTCTAAAGAGAACTCAGAAAAATCTTTGAACTCTAACTTATTGTAAGCAAACTTATTTCCAAATGCTCTTAAAGAATGTCCACCTTCTCTTACTGGTTTAAACAATCTTGATAGTATAAGTGTATCAGTAACCTTTCCTATCTTAAATAAATCTACACCAAGAACTTTCTTGATTACTGGAGCATCAAATCCTATGATGTTGTGTCCAATAAACTCTTGATAATTCTTCGCATCATTCTGAAATTTATGTAAATCATTCGGAGTATAACATACAAGATTGCCCTTGTCACAAATAGTGACCAAGCAAAAAATCTTGTTAGGTAATTCAGAACCATTAACAATTTCGGTTGTCTCGATATCCAAGAACAGTTTTCTTTCACCCACAATTTAATCCCTTCCATTTAAAATTTATCTTCTTCTGTCTCATCACCTTGAGGTTTATCTACTTCGTTAAGTCTGCCAGTATCTTTGTCCCAATATAAGTAACATGCAGGACCAGTCATACCCACAAATCTATTCTTCAATACTCTCAATGTGGTTGTGTTTCTTTGTGCTATGTCTTCACTCTGACTATCTCTTTCTAATCCAAGAACCATATCAGATAGTTGAGCAATAGAACCCGAACCTCTTAGTTGTGCAAGTGAAGTAACTGCTCCTTCTTCATGTCCCTTACCATCTGGTCTTCGTAAGTGAGACACTACAATCAAAGCAATATCTGTTTCTTGTACTAGTGTTCTTAGTTTAGTCATTACTTCATCAAGTGCTTTTCTTTCGTCACCAAACTCTTGAGAAGATACTATCATACTTATGTGGTCAAGAACTATGAACTTACAATCCAAAGCTTTTGCCATGTATCTAACTCTAGCAATAATATTATCTACTGAATTAGAACCGAAGTGATTGTAGAAATAAAATCTACCAGTACCTACTGTCTTGTTGAAGTAGTTTGTTTTATCTTCATCCGATAAATTAATATCGGGTCTTCGCAAAGGTAAGTTAGCTTCTGTTCCCATGATATCTAATGCAGTTATCTTAGGACTTTCCTCTAACATTATCATTCCAATGTTACTCTCTGTACTTTTGAATATATGATATACTAACTCTTTAATGACTGATGTTTTTCCAAGTCCAGTCCCTGCGGTAATAGTAACCAACTCACCACTACGAATACCATAAGTTAACTCATCTAGTCCTTTCCATCCATAATCTATTCTGGATTTTACTATTGGTTTTAGTACCTCAGAAAGTAATTGACTACCCTCTACGATACCATCTGGTGCATGTATAGGTGCATTCCACCAAGCTTTTACATACTCTTCATACTTCTTAGAACGCAGTAAATCGTTTGCGTCTTTGTACACTTCGGGAAGTTTAACTATCTTAACTTTCCCGGGTTGAAATAAGTCTGCAACTTTAACACTTGCTTCTCTTCCAACCTCATCATTATCAAAATTGATAACAATATTGTCGAATTTATCCAACCAAGAATAACTTTTCTTGATATCTTTTAGTGCTGAAGCAACTCCATTCTTAATAGAAACTACTGGATATTTTGAACCTAACATCTGATAGACTGACATTGCGTCAACCTCACCTTCTGTTATGGTTACATACTTCCCACCATTAAATAATTGCTGACCGAACAATCCAGAATTGGATGTCGAACCTAGAATTGAAAATTGTTTATCTTTAACATACCTTGTCTTTGTCGCAATCATCTGACCTGTTTCATCATAGTATGGATAGATATGTTTTGCGATAAGGTTATTGCCATTATACATAACCTTAACTCCATACTTCTTACAAGTCTCTGAGTTAATTCCTCTATCTGATATTGAAGATAGAGTACCTTGATGATAACTTAAGTCTGTTATCTTTTCTGCTGTTTGCATGTCGCCCCTTTGTTGTTGTTGATTTATCCCTGTTTCATTTGGGAAGAAAGTGGTGCAAGAAAAACAATAGCTACTGCCATCATCATTAACACTTCTTGCATCACTACTTCCACACTTCGAACAAGGGACATGATATTCTACAAACTTAGATTTGTCTTCATTCATTGTCGCCCCTTGTTTAATTATTTAAAACTCCTCGTTGTTACCTTCCGCAACAAACCCACCATCCGAGACATCAAAGTCTTCGCCATATGGTACGAGGTCAAGTACTTGTACTGCTTGTAAATCCAAGCTTGTACCAGACTTACCTGCAAAAGTCCAATCAAAAGCTTTGTATAAAACTTTTACCTTTGAACCATTACCTACTAATACATCAATAGGATTTTTTGCAGAGTCCACTAGTCTCGGCATAGGATTTTTAGTCCCATCCGCCCTAGCAACTTTTCTTTTGAACTTGATAATAGAACCTCTATCATCTTGTTTTACTGAAACACCCTTACCCTTAAACTCCTCGGCAGTTTTATCGTCAACTGCTAAGTCGATTTGATATACTGGGTCGAATGTTGTATTAGGTCTAGTCACACTAGCCCAATATGCTTTACCTTCAACTGTTGGCATATATACCTCCTATATTATTATTGAAGTTTGTATTATAGCACAAAACAAAAACAAAGTCAAGTGCTAAAATATTTTTTATTGTTTTAATTTTAAACATAGTTATTACTCTATTAAGATATTTATATATATTATTATTAATATTATAATAATAACTATTAATAATCTTTAACATAGTTAAATAATTTATTTAAATTAAACATATTATATCATACAATTGTGTCGAAATCAAGACAAAAATAAATTTATTTTATACCTGCGACATTTTATTTGCTAGATATTCGGCACGACTGGGTGTTTGTTTAGCCCATCTGCTGTCTAACATTTCAAGTTTCGCCCCTTCAAAATTTAACTTGGCAATGTTCTCAAACATTTTATTGAACTTACTTACACCCGCCTTGCCTAATTGGAAACACATGTTACAAAATATAGATATAACTTTCATCTTTCTGTTTATATCTAGTAGTTCAAAGTCTGTGTTTGTCAATCTTTCTTTGACTAAAGAATTTGCATTAGACCATGCTAAATCAAAGTCTTCATCAAAAACTTCTTGTAACTTTTCTTTACTGTATGCAACTCCTTTTTCAAAGAGGTCGGTGTCTTTTACTAAATGACCCCAACCTATTGTGTCAAATCCTAGAGAGTCACTATATATAGTATCTCTAAAACCTTCGTGTTCTTGTATTTCTTTTTTTACCTGTTCTATTTCTTTAAACATTATCATAAAACTCCTTTCGAAATATTTCTTTTATAGGTATTAATACACATTTACTTGCTTTGTTGTCGCCCACATTTTTTGTCAACTTATCTTTGTAACTATCAACAATCTTTTTTAGAATGTCTGTTTTAAAAACAAGTGTACAAAATTCTTTTTGTTTTAACTCTAATCTATGAAACCAATAGTCACTTGTTGTTGCATAGATACCGCTTGGTTTTCCTCTGTACTCATATTCAATGGCTATGTTTCCTGTCTTCTGCCACCAATCTCTTTCTGACTTGACTTCTATCTGACACTTAGAGAACATGTCTTTAACTTTTTGTTCTCGTATCTGTCCATACTTTAAATCAATATCAAACTTTTTATTTCCTGCCATTTAGATAACCCCTTTCAGTTATGTATAAAATTGTTCTTCTTAGTTTGATTGCATAATTTTTATCTTCTGAATAGTTATATAACATTTCAGTTAATAAAAATATATCGTACTCATCAACTACCCACATATCATACATCTTTTCTCTAAACTCTGCATAACTTCTATGACTTAACAAAGTTTCTATGTAGTGAACAACTGACAAACATTTAGTAGGATAAACTTTTAATCCAAAGTTTGCTTCTAAATTTTTTAAAGGTTTGATATGCGGTTCAGTTAAATCATACTCACGCATACCATATAAATTGTTTCCTTGTATTGCAAACCTTGACTTACCCCAATTACTTTCTAAAGAAGCTTGACCTACAATTATTTCTATAGGTATTCTATCTTTAGAAGGTAAGTCTGCATTGTAAAACAACGCACAATTTTTTACTCCTTCTATAAATTCTTTGTTATTATTATATTCAAAATCTTTTTGAAAATCAAATGTTGATTGACATAAAATTAATAAACCTGCACAAATATTTTTTATCATATTAAATTAAATGTTCCTGTTATTATAAAACTCCATACTATTAATACAAATATTATTCCTATAATTTTTATCATACTACTAACCTTCTATTGTACCATACTTTTTATTTGATTGCAAGTAAATAATTATTTATTTATTATCCTCGTAAGTCGTTGATTTTGTTGACTTAATTACCTGTTTAATTATAGTAATTGTCGGGTCAAAATCTCCTTTACTACAACTTAATAGACTAAGGGATAATACGACTGACAGGATTATTACTTTGTACATATGATATAGTCTCTCCTTTCTCAACTATCTCATACTCCAACCAACCATTGCTCTCATCTACACCCTTAAGAAAAAAAGCTTTCTGTGTTTCATCTTCAAAGATATAAGTTTTAGTTATTTCTTTTTCAGTACCCCAAGTAATTGTTACCTCTGGTTTTATATTATTGCTCATTTAACCTCCTCTGTTCCTTCATCATTTATTTCAGAAAAAATTTCTTCTGTTTCTTCATAGTCTGCTACTCCATCTTCATTGTGTTTTCTTGTAGCTTCTTCTAAACTATCAGCTTCAACAACACATTCTTCTCTGACAGTTTTTCTTACCTCTCGCCAAAATAAATATTCTTTACTCATCTACACTACCTCCTGTTTCTTTTTTATATCGGGCTACCAAACTCTCATCATTCTCACCAAACAATCCCTCATCCACATCATCATCTAGTAAGTTATGTATATCAGAATTCTTTACTAAGATTTCTGTACCTTCATAGCCCGAAGTTATCCAATGCTTGTCATCATCTTCTAACTTTTTCTTTTTGTTTTCAATCACCTTTGATTTATACTTAGGTGTTCTCAACTCTTTTGCTATTGGATTTTTTAGTTTCATATTAGTTCCTCCATTCTAGTAAGTCCATTGTTTCTTTTATATTAAGTCTTGGATATCCCCATTTAACTTTTGGTTTTACTTTATCCCAATCATTTAAAACTAAATCAGAAAATACATGTTGAAGTACTGCTTTTAAACTACCTCGCCATTCTCTGATATTACTTTCATCATCATCACATACCCAAAGTTTTAATGTAGTTCCCTTATCATTAACTCCTATATCGTATAGTTTCATTTGCCCTTCCTTGTTATATGTTTATAGTCACCATAACCCGAACACCACTCATAGAAATCATGGTCATCATCACTCCAACATTCAGCAAATGCAGGGTCATCATTCCTCATCTGATTATATTCTTGTCTTATTTCTTTTTCTGTTTTCATTTATCCTCCTATCTATTTAAAGGTAATGTATCTCCATTAACATATACTTTAGCTTTTTGTAAAGTATTAAACTCACTAGGTTTTACTTCTTCCATGCCATCAAATCTTACAAGTGACATACCATCATTAGTCCAATACATACTTGGTGACATATTATCCCTATCTTTTTTATATATCTTTTGTAAAAAGAATTGAGATAATATTTTGTGGTCATCATCTTCACCAGTATAACCCATATCTTTTATATTCTTATCTGAAAAAATATATTGATATGTATTCTCATCCTCACCATACCTCTTAAAAAATTCACACAAGTAATATTTTTTAGGTTTAGGTTTCTTGGGTTTGAATTTTATAATATTATCTTTACTCTGCACCATTTGACTTAGCCCTTTCATCCTCTAGTTCAGTTAGAAAATCATCAATTGGTTGTGCAACATCATCATTCATATCAGATATGTTTTCATAAGTCCCATTATCCCATTTGATATTGATAGTCCAACTAACTATCTTGTTTCGTTTTGGTTTCGGTTCTTCCTTGCTCATCCCATAACTCCTCTATTGATTGTTTATAGTCCTCATCATAATCTCTTATGATATCACTACATCTATTGAATAGATAATCAAATCTATCAGCAGTAGATAATCTTGTCACACCAATAGACTTAGTATCTTTCAATGTCTGTCGTAATCTTTCAATATATTTATCTGCGTTTATCAAACTCATTGTACCTCCTTACACACAAAGTATTTCACCTTGAAATTTCATTCTTGATATTTCGTCTTGAATAAAACCTATCTCAGTTGTATAAACAAGATGTTTCTTACTTAGTTCTTTTCCTCTTCTATCAGATATTACTATTTTATCTCCTTCAATTTGCCACCATATAGGGTAGTGAAGTTTTTCTATTTCCTCTCTTGTTGTATTACCCCAATGTTTTCTTTCATATTTTTTTCTATTCATTCTGTCCACCAATCTGGTTTGTTGTTTAGTTTATCCCACTTAGCAAAGTATCTCTTAGCACCTTTGTAATAATTTCTGTATGCAGTAATATAATCTTCATGTTTATATTCATCTGGCATACATTGTGGTGGTGTAGTGAATGGTGTTTTCCAATCATGCCACCTTTTATATTTACTATGAAACAAATTAGATATTCGAATTGTTTTATGTACCTTACCATATCTCATAGTAAATTGTTCTATTAGTTTATCTAATAATCTTATACCCCAAAAAAAGTTTTCACCACTATCACCCATCCATATTGTACTAGGATGTTTTGGGTATGCAGTTTTATATAATTCATCCCCATCATCAAAGTTTCTACGATATGCAGTAGATAACATTTGTGCAGTTTCTAATATCATTTTTGGTACATGCTTATCACAATGATACTCTGCAGATTTTTCTGGTGTCTCATGTAAAAAAAATATATTCATAGTTCCTTTATTTTTTTCATTAGTGTGTCCTATATCCTGCTCTTGTTCCTGTCCCTCCAACATAACCGAAGTCATAATCTAACCTATCAAGTATTCCTTCATCAGTTTTTAAATCAAAGAATGGTAGTGTAGGTATATCACTATCTTCAAAAAAGTCAACAAGTTTTTCTTTTAATGTGTCAACATCTACATTACCTCGAACAATCTCATATAAGATTTCCATTTCTTCCTCACTAAAATGCTCATCATAGAATTGTCCTATGTCTTCTCGCCACATTTTTATTCCATCTTCAAAACTCATCTTGTCCCTCTAAGTATAGTTCTATTTTTTGTTTTAAGTCTGCACTATCACATGCTAATGCGTCTTTAACTTCGCCACTATCAAATCCGCCTTCATCTATATTATCATTCAACCAGTTAATAATTTTATCCACTAATTTTTTATAGTGTAGTCTAGTTCTTTGTCTCGGCATATGTTTCCTTCCAATCATCTGTTGCTGATAATAGTTTAGGTTTCACACTCATTATCTCACTTACATATGCGTCACCATACTCCCAACTGTCGTAAGTATGCGGTGACTTACAAGCGGTGAACCACCTTGCATATTGGTTCTTGTCTTCATTTTCTTTTTTCTGATATGTCTTTAAAATTTTCCACTCAAAGTACATATTGTTTATTGGATTGTCAACTCTGTATGTTGCATATGCATTGTCAACATCAACAGACTTTCCAAATTTATTTTTACTCATCATACCTCCATTTGTTTTTGTTTGTGGTTCGGTGCGGTTCATCATTCTGCCACTTATCCTTTTTCTTTTTATCGCTTACCACTTGGTTTGTAATACATCCACCACCACCGATTACTCACCAATATTTGTAGTTCAACTCTCGCCTAGCTACAAATTCTTTTTACAACTGATTTTCTAAATCAGCTAATTGTTTTTTTATATCATGTATCTTATCAAAGATTTCTGATTTGTCAATACCACTTGAAACATTATTATATACTCTAACAAAGTGTGTTATGTCCATAGTACCTAGTCTCATATGTACACCTTTAGATTTAGAATAATATTCTGTATCAAGTAATTCTAATATGTCACTTGGTATTGCTCTATCATCTATAATAGATTGCACTTTAAATATTACATCTAGTTTCATAACTATTCCTTTCTCGTTTGTGATAGTATTACTTCATCAACATTGGTTTCGTCAATGTCAACTAGTTCTATATTGTCAACCTTTAACAATTTTGTTTTGGTCTCATCAAAATTATAAGTACCTTGTTTATAGTTAGCTAGTATCTCATCAACTTTTTTGTGTGCTGTATCACTAGCCCATTGTTTTACTTTGCCCATATATTTTTACCTCCATAAATTCTGTGTGGTTTGGCGGACTAATTTGAAACCACAAAATTTGTTATGACTTATCATTGATATGACCTATTCAATAACCGCCAATTGTATATTAGTTATATACTATTTCTGCGTCTTGCTCTGTACTATGTTTTAAGTTAGCCACATCTAACACATATGCATTACTTCTAATCTGCCCATTTCTGTAATAGTTCGGGTAGTAGTAGTTCTTTTTGCCTTTTGATATTCTTATAAAACCCTCACCGCAGTTTCCACCACTAGTCAAGCTTATAAAATATCCATTGTTGACAATAGCATTTTTTCTATACCTTGTCGCTTTTACACCTCGCATTTGAAAATACCAAAAATGAAATGCATATACTTTTACTTTGTTTATTAAATTATTAAACATAATATAACCTCCTTGTTTATTTGTTTAATATACTACATCCTTAACCATTTGTCAAGAATTCTTTTTTAGTTCATTACGAACCCGCTTGTATCGGTTTTTGCTTTGCCTTTTGCCTTTAAACCTACTACAACATTTTTTTCGTCAAGCAATCTCAAGTCATGCTCATCACCATTTATAACTTTGTAGCCCTTGAATGTTTGCGGTAATTCTTTACGAAATACAACCGCCACATTGCCACCTCGAGCCAATACTTCCATTGCCTTGTCATAGTTATCTTCATTTAGACTATATGTCAAGTGATAGTTTGGCGGATACTCACCACCCGCAAACTTCAAAGCCCTCTTTTGTATTTTTGTATAATCATAGAAATTTATTTTTGGAAATTGCGAAAATATCTCAAAAATTTCCCATGATATATCACTAGTTGTATTCAGTCTGCATACTGGAATATAACTATTTTTAGTACACCACTTCTCAAAATTTACAAGTTCCTTGAATAATTGTTTCAAAAAACCTGCCCTGTCTTGCATATAATATCTAGTCCGATTAATTCGCCCCTTGTCTTTTTGCTTTTGGAATACTGGGTTTCCCGCAGTATGCAAACAAGCAGACGCACAACCTTGACTTGCCATTGGACAAACTTGATACCCGCTTAGATTGTAAGGTGCTAAATTCAACCTTAGAATTCTATACCTCTCAAGCCCCTCGACTTTT
>Ga0208898_1002165_pt1 | contig 12213 bp, 12 predicted proteins | sample VirMetDEL_Mar_4_FD_184513 | JGI IMG/M metagenome (GOLD analysis project Ga0208898, IMG submission 184513) | Aqueous microbial communities from the Delaware River and Bay under freshwater to marine salinity gradient to study organic matter... | ecosystem: Environmental > Aquatic > Marine >...
CTGATAGGGTGCTAGGTTGTAGGCGCTGTCACCAAACCAACCAAGGAGCGCCACGCCTCTGAGCTCGCCACGCGCCTCCCACAGGAAGTCAGCCACATCATCCCACTCATCATCCTTGACTGTGCATGTGTTGGAGACGTTGTGTGTCAGGCCCTCCACTCTGGTCTGCTCACTCCCTGGCTTGACCCAATGCTGATACACCAAGCGTACACGCTTGAGGTGGTCAAGCGCTGTGTCATCCTCTCTAGTGAGAGCTCCCTCAGGAGCTGAACAGGCAAAGGCCACCACGCCTGTGTGCTCATCGAGCTCCACACACGCCTCAGGTACTTTGGCCCACAGCTCAGCCCACACAGGATTGACCCGCGCTATTCTCATGCGCCTGATGTAGCGCTTGGCGTGGAAGGCGTGAACCCCTGCGCTTGTACCTGCAACCGTTGAGGTGTTCCCGCTTGGCTTGATGGTGGTGACGCGTGAGGCGGTCTTGATCCCAATGGCCTCAGCTGTCTTGGCGTTCTGCTCAACACAGACCCGCGCCCCCTCCTCGAGGAGCTCAGGGTCAAACATGAGCTCAGGAGCTGAACACATGCCTGTGATGCTGACACCAATGAGCGCCTCTTGTCTCAGGATGACCTTGGTGGCCAGGAGGAGGTAGCCTTGATGAGTGTAACCAGCCTGAAGTGTTCCAATGTGAGCGGCGGCCTTGCAAGCCTCAAGGAAGTCCTCACGGCTCTTGATCTTGGAGGCGTTGATCTCTGTGAGGTTGCAGACGCTCCACCCTGAGGTCCACTCATAGCCAATCCGCTCATAATGCTCACGGCGCTCGAGGAGCTCTAAGCTGACATGGGTGACCGCCTCACCCTTAGGGTCTGTGATGATGTAAGGGAATAGACCAATCTCAGCACATGGGTTAGTCCCATGATGCTCATTGGCTTGCCATAGCACACCAGGCTCACCCCATTGACGCGCCATCTGCACAACGTGGTCCACGGTCGAGCGCTCAGCCTCTGTGATACTGAGCCCCGCTGAGATGTTGGCATAGGCTCTCTGTGGATGGTCAACGTACCAATCCCCTGTTTTAGCGTTCATCATGAGGTGGTCATCCTCATCAAAGATAGCGATAGAGGCTGAGCGCCTCACGCCACCTGACAGGACCGCCTCACTCAGCAACATCATGATGTCAAAGGCGTCAATAGACCTGAGCCTTGGCATCTTCACCAAGACTAAACGGCTCAGTAGCTTGTCAATCTCCTCGAGCGCCTTGGCTAGAGGCTCATGACCTGGGGCGTTCCCACCTGAGCTGATGGGAGCTCCCTTCTTCCTGATGAGGCTGAAGTCAAACTTAAAGTCATAATAGTCCTCATAGTATCCCCTGTGAAGGTAGCTCTCGATGAGGAGATTCACAGCGTGAGCCCATCCTTCAATAGAGTCACTCACCATGTGTCTCCTACGCTCACGCCTGATCATCTCTGAGGGAGCGAGGAGGCGAGGGAGGCGCTTGAGGTCTTTAGCCCTGAGGCTGAAGCCTGTTCCACAGCCTGAGAGGAGAAGCCAGAACGCCTCAGCAAAGAAGCGCGGGCGGTCACATGGGGAATATGTACAGTTGTAAATCCTCATGTTATTTCGCTCGATAGCCTTCCCACCAAACTGTGTCGAGCGTTGGCTAGGAAAGACCCTTTGTTGTCGTACTAACTTAAAGGCGGCCATTGTCTCACCCACCACCTGAGGGTAGCGCTTGAGGTGCATAGCCTCCACTCTACTGACTGCATGGTCCCAAAGCTCACGGCCACCGCCACCCACTAAGGGGCGGGCGTATTGAGCAGAGAAAGCCACCTGACCTAACAGATCATTCTGCATGGTTCACCAATCCTTAAAGGGGCTGAGCCCCTGGTCTAGTCTATCTGCTAATCAGATAGATAATGGTCACAGTAGTGGAGAGGCTCAGACCAAGCGTGGCCCCTCTCCACCACCACATATCATCCCGCGCTAGGTCGCGCTCCTCAATCGCCTTGGCTGTGAGCTCCTTGAGCTTGGCTTGCTCCTCAAGGTAAGCCTCATGAACAGCCTTGTGATTGTCTTGAACCTTGCCCAGCTCCTCAATGAATGAAGCCTTGAGAAGGTCAATCTTCCTGGTCCAATACTGTTCTGAATTAAGGAGGTCAGATTGGACACGGGCGAACTCACCAAGCTCAAGACAGAACTCATCAGAGGGCTCAATGTAGCGCGCCGTGATAACCTCACCTGTAGTGAGGGTCAGAGGCTCACTTAACTGAGGGAGCGGAGTGAGAATCGTTAATAGGCTCAGGAGGATAGGTGTCATGTGAAGCCTCACAGATGCGACAGCGGAGCGCCTTATACTTGTCTAAGGTGAGCTTACAGCGCTCACGCTCAAGGCGGACCTGATCATCACACCTAGATGGTAGGTTCGTCAAGAGCTCCCTCTCACAGGCTTGGCGCTTCTCAATCGCTACACTTAAAGCCTCCTCACAGGTGCCACAGTCTACCTCTGTACAAGAGACACCAATCCACGCGCCACCACCAATGGCGAGCACAGACCACACAGCGATGATAAAGAGCGCCTGAGTGAGCGTGAGGTCATGGGGGGGGATCATTTGGCAGTCTCATAGACTGAGAGCATTCTCTCAATCCGCGTGAGCTGAGCGCCAAGCGCCTCAAGCCTAGTCTCGATCTTAGCGCTTTGAACTTCCATCGCTTGAGTCCGTTGGCTGACGCTCTTGACCTCAGCCTCAAGCTTCATGATCTGAGCAGACTGTTGATCAACCCTGTTTTGTAGGGTGCCAATGTCCCTCATGGTGAGCATCACCCAACCAAGCACAGGGATCAAGATGACTGTGAAGAGGTCTTTTAGTTTTTCCCAATTCATGACGTCTCCTAATCAGGGATCGAGATAATCTGCACCGCCGCGGGGTGAGATGTGTTAAGGTTAAATGCTACAGAGGTGCCACCATCTGAGGCAATCGTTCCAAGCTTGAGCTTGACCGCTACTGATGTAGTGATGTCACTTGAGGGGATAAATACCACAGCTTCAGGACGATACATGGGATCTTTGCGAATAAGCGCCCATGTCGCATTAGTGCCCAGGCTTCCCTTTGCTGTTCTCATCTTTGCCTTAAAGCCAGCGAGCGCCCCCCCAACCTCCCATTGATGCTCAAGGTCAAGGTAGTTAAACGTGCTCGCTTGCTGCATGTTGATAGCGCCAATTAATAGATAACTACGCCCAGCCGCCAAGGTGAATGTGACGCTATCAGTTCTAGTCACTCCCTCGCCTGTATAGGTGGGTGTTGTGTAAGTAAAATACCCGCTTGACTCGCCACTAAAATAATGGGTGCTTACGTCAATATTAGATCTACTATAGTCTGGTAAATAACTCATGTTAGAACCTGAATCCCACTAAGCGATTGAAATTAGCGGTCTGATCATAATCATTGTAAAGGAAGGTGCAACGAATCGTAGAACTCACAGTCGCGCCTGTCTTATTAACTCCATATGCAATGTCACCCCCTAGATTTTGGTTGTAAATCCCTGTGCGCCCGCTTGCCTCAATGGAGCTCGCCTTGTCGCTCAGGCTTGTGCTGTTAAAGCTCAAGTTAAAGCTGTGGCGCTCATCAGTATCAGCCCCATCTTTCACAGATCGGCAATCTGCCCACATAAACGAGTTGTACTCAAAATAAAGGGTTGAGGTGCCTGTCTTGGTGATATTCCTAGCTGTGTTAAAATCAAGATCATAGCTTGTAGCTGACTCATTCTGAGCTGTTGAATTATAGGCGCTAAATACGGAGACTAATGTCTTAGGTACAAGATAACTCATTTTAAAGCTCCATTATGATGAGATAAACACCATCAGCCCTGAGGGTGCCAGTCGCGCCTGTGCTCACTACATAGAACGAAACAGAGCTAGACAGCTCAAGATGGGCTTGCATTAACAAGCTCCCTGAGTTGTTCACATCACAAGTAGATGCGCCCATCCACCCATCGGCAATCGTGAGCTCTGTTGATGTGGCGTTATCATAAAAGCTCATCGTGTATGTGTCATCTGTGGTGTTCTTATCAATCGCCACAGATCCATAAATGATGTAGTTTCCTGCCGTGAGCGTTACCACATTAGAACTCAAGCTCACTCTTGATGTGCTGGGGTGGCTGTGCGTGATGCTGTTAAGCGTCACAGTTGCCCCTGATGAGAAAGCTGTATTAGAGCTCAAGCTCACCTCTGTGAACTTGGCTGTGGCCTTGGCGGGTGTTAGCTGATACGTCATGGTCTATCCTCCTTAGATGATAAACCAGCTTGAGCCATCAGTCACCAACGTCAAACTTGACTCTTGTGTGTCAAGGTCAAAGGTGGTCGCACCGTCAATCGTCTCTGTGCCATTAGGGTCCACAGTCACAGTAAACCCGCTCGCTCGATTCTTTATGTTGTACTTGAAGCCGCTTCCACATGTAGCAGCTGCGACAAGATTGACGGTGATGTTTGCGCTCGGTGTGTAAATGTAGACCTCCTCAATCCCAGAGGGTGAAGTCAGCGTCTGATCAGTTGCAGGTGAGGAGACTGTGACGCTAGGAGGTGAGGCGCTCGCTGTGACACCTGTGAGAAGCGAACCATCAACCGCAGGCAACTGAGCCGAGCCGTTAAGCTGAACGACATTATTTGCCGAGGTGCCGACATCGAGCGCCGCCGCTGTCCCTAAGGTAGGCGTACCTGTGAGGTCTGAGTAAGCGCCTGTGGTCGCTACTGTGGCGAGCGTTGGCGTTCCTGTGAGGTCTGAATAGGCCCCTGTGGTTGCTACTGTGGCAAGCCCTGAGATGTCACCCGCTACCAAGGTGACCGCGCCTGTCTTGCCCGCTACTGATGTGACAGGAGCTGATGGAAGGTTGGTGAGTTGTGAGCCGTCAACAGCTGGGAGCTTAGCGGTCCCATCAAGCTGGACCACATTCCCCGCCAAGGTGCCAACGTCCTCAGCCGCCGCTGTGCCAAGCGTTGGCGTTCCTGTGAGGTCTGAGTAGGCCCCTGTGGTAGCCACAGTTGCAAGGCTTGGTGTCCCACTTAGGTCAGAGTAAGCGCCTGTGGTCGCTACTGTGGCAAGAGTTGGTGTCCCTGTTAGATCAGAGTAAGCGCCTGTGGTCGCTACGGTTGCCAAGCCTGAGATGTCACCCGCTACCAATGTGACCGCGCCTGTTTTACCCGCTACTGATGTGACAGGAGCCGCTGGGAGGTTGGTCAGCTGTGAGCCATCGACAGCAGGGAGACGCGCTGAGCCGTCAAGTTGCACCACATTCCCCGCTAAGGTGCCAACGTCCTCAGCCGCCGCTGTCCCTAAGGTGGGCGTCCCACTCAGATCAGAGTAAGCGCCTGTGGTGGCCACAGTTGCAAGGCTTGGAGTCCCACTCAGGTCAGAGTAGGCGCCTGTGGTCGCTACGGTTGCGAGCGTGGGAGCTCCTGTGAGGTCAGAGTAGGCTCCTGTGCTCGCCACAATTGCCAAGCCTGAGATGTCAGCGGTTGAGAGGGTGACCGCGCCTGTTCGCCCCGCCACGCTCGTCACGCTGTCGGTGTTGTCCACCTTGTCAATCTTGGCAGGGTCAAGGGTGCCACCCATGTCAGCATTGATGAGGAGGTGGTCACCCACCGCCCATGTCTGCCCCTGGTAGGTTCCCGCCACGCTGATGATATACAGGTCACCCTTGGTGGCGTTGCTCAGGTCAGCGGGTGCTGAGGCGTCAAAGGTGCCCTGATAGGTCACACCACCAACCACAGCCGCGTCTACCACGCTCTTGGTTTTAGCGGGTGTCATGGCTGTGAGGTCATTGGTTCCCGCTGTGGCCTCTGCTGAGGTTGCAATCCTGATCTTTCCTGAGACTGTCTCAGATGCGTCAGGGATAGAGGAGGCTGAGGGAGGAGGTAAGAACATAACAGACATGGTGGAGCTCCTTAGATAGCGCTAAAGCCAGCGATGACACGGACTGTGTCAGCGGCGTCATTCTTCTTGTATGCGATGGTGAGAACTGACGTCCTCAAGGTGCCAAGGTCATCTGAGAAGATTTGACCCACAGCAATCTCATTAGTGGTGGCGTCCCCTGCACCTGTGCGCGCTCGATACTTGATAAACATCACATCTGAGCCCTCATTGGTGAAGCCAATCCACTCAAAGGCCAACCCTGAAGCACAGGCGCTCCCTGTGGTGACGTCAATGAAGTCAGCTGAGGTGAGGTTGTTCCAATCTGTGTTGGAGACGGTTGAGAGGTCGATTGAGCCACGAATTGAGCCGCTGATGATGGGCTCAGTCACTTTGAGTCTTGCCATGATTAGTCCTCGAAATCTTCTGAGAGTAGGCGGTAAATGTGAGCCACGCTATCCATTGAGCGCTGACGCTTGATGACACCCTCAATCCTGCCCTCTGGCCCCTCGCCATGAGCGTTCCCCTCTATGGTGTCGAATAGTCCCATATCATCAGGTGATGATACCACTAGGACAATGTGATTCCCCTGAACAGGTGAGCGGTCATCTGAGGTGAACACAGTCACAATGTCCCCAGGCTGTGGCTGTTCCCCATCCCTACACCGTGAGGTCTTGCCCCAATTGCTCCACATCCTGTAGCAACTTGGAAAGATCTTTTGACGGATTGAGGGGAGCACAGACCGCCCATAGGCAAAGGCGGCAAACGCTCCACACCATGAGAATTGGCCGTTGCGTGTATAGTCAGCCTCCCAGCTCCATCCAATGCCTTCTGAGCTCTTGATGTATGTGTTGATCCTCTGCCAATCCCCGCCATAGTTTGGCTCTGTGACGTTGCGCTCCCACTCAGCCTGGGCTCTGTCGAGCGCCTCACGGCTCTGAGGTGAAGCATAGACTGTGCGCTCAGGGCGTGAATCAACCTCAAGCGCCTTGAGGTCTAACCCCATTTGAGAGATGGCGCGATGGAGACGCCTGAGCTCATGCTCATAGCTCTCCTTGATGTCAGCCACCATGAGCCTGAGCTCTTTATTTTCCGTCTCTAGTTGGGCCTTGGTCTTGCTCATTTAGCTGTACCTTTGCGCTTCTGTATTTGAGCCTAACACAGGGGGGCTTGTGTCGCTAGCCAGATAAGCGTCAGCCTTATGGTGTGTTGAGGCGCTTGTGTAGATGGTGGGCTCAAGTGTGCCACCTGTTACCGTGACCCCATGAGACGCGGTGAAGGTGACCACGTTCCCGCTTATGCTGTCAATGGTTAGCCCTGTGATAGCGTTGTCATGGTCACCCCTTGGCAGATAGTCCACCACATCACCCGCTTGGAAGAAGGTGACGTCACCTGTGGAGCTGTATGAGGTAGCCGCCACCTCAAGCTCAGTTGTTGAGGTGATGGCGGTGACATCAGCTGAGGCGTTCCACGCCACGGGCTTAGTCCCTGTGTGGATAATCTCAATTTGAGCACCCTCACCCATGAGCTCCTGATGGATAGATTGAATCATCCCCACCTCATTGGTGACGCCCCACTCATCCCCATAGCCTTTGAGGAGAGGTGAGCTCACATCAATGTAAGCGCCCACATCTAAGAGGAGGCTTTGACCTGTTCCTATCGAGCCACGCCACAGTCTCAGAGGATTGCTCAGGAGGTTCCATTGACGAGCGACCACAGGGAGGAAGTAGCCAAGCGTGTCTCCAAGGGAGCTCCCCAAGTCCCTGTCAGTCAACCCATACAGGTCAAGGCTAGTCCGTGAGCGCTCGCCACCATAGCGGTTGATCGCCTCTTGATTGTTCAAGATGACCTCAGACCCAAAGCGCTCCTCTTCTGTAGACCATTGGAATCTCACCACAGTCTGGGTCACTACGTCCTCATAGATTGACCAAGTGGGTGGTTGATCCTGTAGCCAATCCCCCGCCGCTATTGTAGCCACCGCCTCAGCTGAGCGCTCAGCGCCAATAGGCTGAAGGGTGAGCTTAGAGCGCCCATTAAGGTCACGCTTCATGATGAGCGCACAGCTCATAGCTTTGAGCATGGAGTCAATCACATCTCTAATGGCCACCCCATCACCTGAGATAGCTCCTGAGAAGGTGAATGCGCTCGCCCCATCATAGGTGAGGAAGCTGGCCTCATCTATCTCTGAGGAGGGGATGGCTAGACCAATGCTGTAGACATCATAGGTCCCAAGCTTGGAATCACCTCCACCGCTCTCAAGTAGCTTGAGAATGATCTCACCTGGGCGCTCCTTGTCGAATAGCGCCCCACCATAAATCTCAGCGCGCTCAGCGTCAGGCCAATCACCAAAGGAGCTGACCAAGTCCCAATCCTGTGAAGGGTCTAGGTGGATGATATAGCCTACTGTTGAGCCGTCATAGGTCGCTGTGGTTTGGTGGGTGGCCTTGAGCCATTGATAGCGGACCTCCTCAGCTCGGCGGTCTACATACTTGACTTGGATGTCATAGCTGACGCCCGCCGTGGCGCTCGCTGGCAAGCCTAGCCCACTCTCCACCAAGATGGTGAGCTCACGCCATTGGTAATAGCTAAGAGCAATCCCCTTGATTTGGTAGCTCTTGGAGCGCTGTGTGCTGTCATCAGCACACGCAAAGGTACGCGTCACAACTCTGCGCGTGGTCCCTGTCCTATGATCTGAGCTGAATCTAAACTCAGAGTCTGGCTTCCTAATGTCGAGCGGATACCACAGGCGGTATCGAGTCCATAATGCAGGGCGTGGGCCGTTAGCGTCCCAATATCGAGCGCGGGGCTCAATGTCACTCAGGCTCCCTTGGCTCAGGATGATCCTTGGTCTGACCCCATGAGGATCATCATTGGGTGAGACTGTTATCATCCCATCAGCGCTGAGCTGCCACCTAGCCCATGAGCCATCATATCCTGTGACATATTCAGACTCATTTAAGAGCCCATCAATAGCTACATCAGGCCACAGTTTGACCTCATCATCACCCAGCTCAAGGCGCTTGATCTCAGCTTCAGAGTTAGTCCTGACAGGGATGTACTCACTAGTGCCTGAGGTGTTGTAGACCGTATTGGTGGCGTCATATCTGATAAATGAACCGCTGGCGTTTGTGGGATAGAATATCTGCTCTGTGCCTCCCTCATACCTACCTACTAGGCGAGGATAGCGCGGGTGGTTCCCATCCGTGTCAGGGTCCACACCCTTTGGACCACCAAACCAAAACAGATTAAAATCATCTATCCCTCCATCCCATATCTCGAAGAGGGGTGGGACGGCTGTTGGGTCAATGGTGGCGCGCTCGATATGGTATTGAGCCCCGCCGTCTTGAAGGTCAACAGCCCACTCAAGATAGCTCCCCTCGCTACCATTGTAATAGTGGAAGCCTTGAAGGAGATGGGTGGTGTTGCGCCCCCTCTCTGTGATGGGTCCATCCAAGAGAGCAATGATAGGAGTTAAGCTGAGGGTGACGGTTCCACCCTCCTCAACCACAGGTGAGGAATCAAGGAAGCCATTGAGGATCTGTGTGAAGTCAGACAAGCCACCATCAGGGAGCTCCTGAGCTACCCACAGAGAAGCGCGCCGCCCTCTGAAGGTGGTGATGGCTGTGGCCACCTCTGGGACATTGGTCCCACCCTGAGTGATAAGGTGGGCTTGGCGCTGTGAGCGACCCACAGCGCGCTCAGTAAAGGTGAGGCGGTCACCGCCCGCTATAGGCGTGGCCCCTGTCACCTTGATTGTCTCAGCGCCTATGTGAAACAGCGCGGGATAGGTGACGCCTGTGACTGTGGTGTCAATGTCCACAGTCCCTGAGTCTGTGGCGTATAGAATCTCTGAGGTGACCTGAGCCTTAAAGGGGGCTGAAGCGCGAGCGCCACACCTACCAAAGATGGTGGCGGGATCATTGACGCCACCCCTTACTCTGTCGCTCGCCAAGGTGACCGTCAGCGCTCCATAGGTGGCCACCCCTCCTGAGGGGTCAAGCTGTGAGCTGTAAGCGCCCACGCTGACAATGGCCTCAATGTCATCATAGGCTATCCCTGTAGTGATCACCCCTAAGAAGTTGGCGTCAGTAGGGTCAAAGGCTCCTGAGGTATAGCGCACAGGAAGCCCCGCCACCTCTAAGACAAACACCCGCCGCGCTCGATCATCTGTAATACTCATCAGGCCTCCTGGTAGATGTCAAACAAGTGGACCGCATAGATGATAACCTCCTCAGCTGTCACCTTGACAGCGAGCTCATCACCTCGATTGGCGGGCGGTATATAGAGAGGACGAGGGAAGGTTGGCGCGCTTATGCCTCCACTTGGGAAGGTGTAGAGGCGTGATCCTGTGTTAACCCTGTTGATTCCTGTGAGGTTGGCGCGCCTAGTCACTTGAATCTGATTGGGATATGTGAAGATGCACCCCTCATCAATCTTGGTTCCAATAGCGCCTCCGCTGATCTCATAAAGCTCAAGGAGTACATTAGGGCCATTCAGCGCGTCAGGATTGGTTGAGGCTGCGCCATAGATGATTTCAACCCCAATCCACTCTGAAGTGGGGAGGCTGAAATAGAAGAAGTCAAACTCATCAGTCTGACCCTTGGTGGGTGTCCCTACTCTGCCTCTACTGATCATGCCCTTGGCGTAGCCTGTTGACCCTCCCCACAAGTCATCCCATGTCGAGCGCCCCACATGATAGTAGCCAGCTGATCTAAACTTAACTTGATTGAGGTTCTTTAGGCTCATGGCCATTTGAGCCACAGGAGCTCCCATGGTGATGACCCCATTATGACAAGCCTCTGTTGAGGGGAGCGGTTGAAAATTAGTAGGCGTGGCCATGTGTCACACTCCCCAAATGCAGAGCCCTTGAATCCAAGGGCGTCCAGGTGTGTCAATTGGATTCCTAGATAGGCTCACCAAGTTGAGCCAATTTGACCCATCCACATTATCAAGCCCCGCTCTATATATGCTGAAGTTATAAAGCTGGCTCATCTCCTCATCAGGATCAGGGCGGATATTGATCTCATGTGAGCTCCACCCATTGGCTGTGACTGTGATGAGCTGACCCATGATGGTGTAGGAGACTGATGGATAAGTGGCGCTGATATTGACCATCTTAATCCACACCTTGATTGTGTAGTCATTACCACTCTCAAAGGCTTCATGAGGTACATAGACAGGGCTGAATAAGACCTCAATATCTCCCACACCCAAATAGACAGCGGGCGCTGGGTCTGAGGCTGAGGTGGGAGCGGCGAATAGGTTATCCACACCGCTCCATGTGGTGTAGACCATAGGGCGCTGTCGTAGTGTCTCAATATTCTCCAACATATCCACACCCCATCGAGCGCTGAGCGGGTAATCATTACCCACCCTGTTAAGCCCAAAGGGTGTAAAGGCGTTTGAGTCTGGGTCAAGCTTGACACCCGCGCTGAGTGGTGACGCCTTAGCCACCCAATGAGCCGCCAGCGTCCTTATCTCATGGTGGTTGGGTGTCCCTGTAGTGTGCTTCACCTCGATTGATAGTGTGGCATAATTAGCTGTGGGCGTTGAGGTCACAGTCACGCTTTGCTCGATGACGTGAGGCCCTGCCCCTGTTGATAGCGTTTCAGATGTGTAGACGTCTGAGCCAATGGTCAGCGTTGACCTAATGCCACCAGGTCCAAGCGCTATAAAGTGGAGATGGAGGTCATAGTGATCAAGCGTGATGACAGGGATGACATATTCAACCATTGGCTGATATGTGGTCCCCTTCTGAGTGAACTGACCTTGAGCCCACGCTTGGCTCAACACATTGTGAGTCCCACCATAAGCAAAGAGATAGTTGGCTGTGTCGCTCATAGCGGTAACAGCCCCCTCACCTATGACCTGACCTGCCACCACAGTCACCTCATCAGCGAGCGTGGGCGGTGTTGTGAAGCTGTTACTCATAGGTGCTCCAATCTCAGGCTGACAGGTACGCGCCGCTTTAATGAGCCAAAGGCGAGATCATAGGAGGCGGTCACAATCGAGCACCTGAGCCGCCCTTGGTCCCCATTATCCTCAGATGTGTAGATGAGGTCATAGGGCTCCTGTGTGAAGCTGACCAGGGCTGACCTGAGCGAGCGCCTAGAATCACCCCACCCTTGATAGAAGTTGACCCGCTCACCATTGGGAGCATAGGGAATAAAGCTATCTGTAAAATGACGGTAAAGGTCACGGACATCTAGCAGGGCGTCAAGGTCAAAGCTCAGGGCGCTTGTGGTGTAGGTGCCAATAAGGTTGGAGGTATAACCCCCGCCAATCTTGCGCCTCGCTTGAGTCACGCTCT
>Ga0208898_1002169_pt1 | contig 12183 bp, 13 predicted proteins | sample VirMetDEL_Mar_4_FD_184513 | JGI IMG/M metagenome (GOLD analysis project Ga0208898, IMG submission 184513) | Aqueous microbial communities from the Delaware River and Bay under freshwater to marine salinity gradient to study organic matter... | ecosystem: Environmental > Aquatic > Marine >...
ACACAGCCGTTGGCTATCAGTCTCTGTACGCAAACACCATTGGCACCAACAATGCGGGTCACGGGTACCGTGCGCTTTACCTGAACACCGAAGGGTCTAACAACACCGCACTTGGCGCAGAAACACTTGCAGCTAACACAACTGGGGCAAACAATACGGCAATCGGTGCTTATGCCCTTGATGCCAACACCACCGCCACATACAACACCGCTGTAGGCTACCGCAGTTTGACAGCCAACACTACTGGCGCAACCAACGTGTCCGTCGGCGGCGACTCTATGCTGGCGAACACCACCGGAAGCAACAATGTGTCGCTTGGCGTTGGTGCTATGGTTGCGAACACCGAAGGCGGTAACAACGTCGCTATCGGTAGACAGGCACTGGATGCCAACACCACCGCATCCAACAACACTGCCGTCGGCTATCAGGCACTCACCGCAAACACCACTGGCACAGAGAACGTGGCCATCGGCAAGGACGCTTTGGCATCCAACCAGACCGGCGGCTACAACATTGCTGTTGGCGTTGATGCCCTGCAAGCCTACACCAGCAACCACGCCATTGCCATTGGCCGTCAGGCACTGGAAAACTCCACTACAGGTGGCGGCATTGCTATTGGTTCACAAGCACTAGAAGCAAATACCACTGGCACAAGCAACACGGCGATTGGCTTTTCTGCTGGTGCTGATGTGACCAGTGGCGCAAATAACGTTGCCATTGGCGACTATTCACTTTACCAGACCACCACTGCATCAAATAACACTGCTGTAGGTAAGTCCGCACTGTTCGCAAACACCACCGCATCTAACAACACCGCTGTTGGCAACGGTTCTGGGCAGAGTTTAACGACTGGTGCTGGCAATACTTTCTTGGGCGTTAGTGCTGGCGGTGCAATTACAACAGGTTCAAAGAATGTTGTCTTAGGACAGTACAACGGCAATCAAAACGGCCTAGACATCCGCACATCCAACAACCACATCGTGCTGTCAGATGGCGATGGTAATATTAGACAGGTAATCGACAGCAACGGCAACGTGGGCATCGGAGAGTCAAATCCGCTATCAAGTCTTCATATAGATGCGGCGAATGGTGCTGAAAATTTTATCAGACTTCATGACGGAAACAGCAATTATGGCGCTGCGTTGGGGCTTGGCAGCGCTGGTGGTTTTGTTATTTCAACGTATCACGACGGGACACTGCGCGAAGCCATTAGAGTTGACCGTCCTACCGGGAACGTCCGAATCAACAACACGTCTAACGCTACCTACTCTGGCCCATCTAGTCACATCATTTTTGGCAGTGACACTGCTGATTCTGTCGGCAGTATTGACACAAACGGTTCTGGGACATCATACAACACATCCTCAGACCACCGCCTCAAAGAAAACGTAGCCGATATGACCGGCGCAATCACTCGTGTAAAACAACTTGCGCCAAAACGGTTCAACTTCATCGCAGACGCCGACACAACGGTTGACGGCTTCCTTGCCCACGAGGCGCAGGCTGTTGTGCCGGAGGCTGTCACAGGCACACACAACGAGGTGGACGATGACGGCAACCCAGTCATGCAGGGCATCGACCAGAGCAAGCTGGTGCCGCTGCTGACCGGCGCACTGCAAGAAGCCATCGCCAAGATTGAAACACTTGAGGCCCGTGTGGCCGCACTGGAAGGAGCAAACTAATGGACGAACTAACAGCAGAACAAATCGCACAGAACTACGCCGCAATGGGTCACAGCGTTGACCTTATCAATGCCATCATTGCTGGCACACAAATGGCTGACGACGACGCGGCCGACAGGCAAGACTGCGTAGACCGCAACGTCGAGCATCTTGAACTGATGGTGGCAAAGGACTACTGGACCAGCGAAGACATGACAGCGGTCAATGCTGCCATCACTGCTGGTCAGGGTTACACCGCATAATGAAACTCGCCACAGAGACACACATGGAACCCGTTCTCAAAACTCAGATGGAACTTGAGGCACACGAGAAAGAGTGTGCCATAAGGTACGCTGCAGTGCATGAGAAATTGGAGTCTCTGGATAAACGCATGTGGCGGCTTGAGGCGATGATTATGGGTAGCACTGTTCTTGTGGTAGCTATGGTGGTCACTGTATTTATGGGAATTAAGTAATGGCTGTATTCAAGGCATTCAAACCAGAAGCGATGAACAAAATCGCCAAAGCTATGGGCTACAGTGGCGACATGGGCCAGTTCCAGAGTTACATTGAACAAGACCCAATGCGTCAGCAGCAGATGCAGCGGTACACCAATGCTGCCATGCAGATGGCAAAGGGTGGTGTAGTACGTAAGTATCAAGAAGGTGGTGCTGTCACTGATGAACAACAACAAGAAGAACCACCTAAGATTGGTGAAGCCACTACACAACGCATGTATGCACCTGCCCTGCCTGTTGGCGGTGTAACACAGGCTGCTGTAACTCCTGTAACTCCGGCACAAGAAATTGCACCTACAGTTGGTACAGTTACAGGTGCAGTCGCAGTGCCTACCGCTATGGCTACAACGGCACAAGCAGCACCCGCACAAGAGAAACAAGCAGCACAGATGGAGGCTGCACAAGCTGCACCAGCAGTTGATGCTGCTCTTAGTGCTACACAGGCAGCACAGGCTACTGTAGACCCACGTGCGCAGGTTACTGCGGCCCAGCAAACAGCATCCAGTGTTGGGGACTTGACAGCAGCGCAAGGAAATGCTACACTAATAGATAATCCTGTACAGCGTGAGATTCAGGCTGGTGAACTTATCAGTGGTTCTGCTGATGCTGCAAAAGCCGCACAGTTTACTGAACAGATTCAAGCAGCAGAAGCTACACCATCTACACAGGCTACCGTACAGGGTCAGCTTGCTAGTCTGACTGCTAACTTTGATGCTGCCAATCCACCTGCATGGGCTGCTGGTGCTATGCGTAATGCTACAGCACAAATGGCACAGCGTGGACTAGGCGCAAGCAGCCTCGCTGGTCAGGCAATTGTTCAGGCTACGCTTGAGGCTGCTCTTCCTATTGCACAGGCTGATGCTGCCACTCGTGCGCAGTTTGAGGCACAGAACCTGTCTAATAGGCAACAACGTGCAATGCTTGCTGCACAGCAACGTGCGCAGTTTATGGGTCAAGAGTTTGACCAAGCATTTCAGGCTCGTGTTCAGAATGCCGCTAGGATTAGTGACATTGCTAACATGAACTTTACTGCAGAGCAGCAGGTACAGCTTGAGAATAGCCGTGCTGCCAATACCATGAATCTGAATAACCTGTCTAATCGTCAGGCAATGGTAATGGCAGAAGCAAGTGCTTTGGCACAGCTTGATACTCAGAACCTTAATAACCGTCAGCAAGCTGCAGTAACTAATGCACAAGCGTTTCTGCAGACTGACATGGCTAACTTGTCTAACAGACAACAGACTGAACTGTTTAAGGCACAGCAGCGCACACAGTCTCTGTTCACTGACCAAGCCGCTACTAATGCAGCACGTCAGTTTAATGCAACTAGCCAGAATCAGGTTGACCAGTTCTTTGCTGGTCTTGCTAATCAAGTGTCTCAGTTTAATGCTACACAGGCAAATGCACAGGCACAATTTAATGCAGGTCAGGCTAACACAGTAGAACGATTTAATGCTGAGATGAACAATCAGCGTGACCAGTTTAATGCACAGAACCAGCTTGTAATTGCACAGAGCAATGCTCAGTGGCGTAGGCAGATTGCAACAGCAGATACTGCTGCAGTTAACAGGGCAAATGAACTGAATGCTAATGCCATTCTGGATATCAGCAAGTCTGCTTATGATAATCTGTGGCAATACTATGCAGATAGCATGGAATATGCTTGGAAAGCTGCTGACAATGAATTGGACAGGATTAATGCATTGGCTACTGCTCAAATTGATGCTGATGCGCAAGCTGCTACTTCCGCTGCCCAACGGTCATCTGCAGCGGGTACAGCTTTGGGGAATATGATTAGCACTCTTGGAAGTGCGTGGCTTAAGTTTAGCTAATACGGAGATAGACACTATGGCATTGGTTAATCCTGCTCCAATTGCATACGACACAATCATTAATAAACTTTCGTATGAAAAAACAAAATCTCCTGTTGAGCAACCTATCGGTAAGGGTCTGCTTACACGTAGCAATAGAATGCAGCCTCAGAAATCTACCATGAGTGAAATTGACAGAGTAGGTAGATATATCGAACTAATCAAACAGCAGCGCGAGGAATTGAAGAAAAATGATTGATACAGCAGAACCCATTTTTTCTGCTCCGGTTCCCGGTGAGGCTCTTACAGCGGAATTAGGCTCTCGTCCGTGGCAGCAGCCACCACAGTTCTCCACTGTGGAACGGGCTATTGAGTATTATATTCCAAGACTGACATCAGAGGAAGTATCTTCTTCCCTTATGGATGTGCTTGAGATGGGTATTCCAGTTACTACTGTGGCAAACACAATGCAACTTGCTGGTGTTATGGAAGGCAAGCATTCTGTAGATGTTGGCATTCTTGTTATGCCTGTTCTTGTTGAAATGATTTCTTACATGGCTGATGCTGCTGGTATCGAATATGATTCTGGCACAGAAAAGACTAAGCAAAAAATTAAAAGCAGTCTTGTCGATAAAGCACTTGTCAAGTTACAAGAAGAAATTGAAGAACCTGCAGAAGAAACTGAATCCATTGAAATGGAAATTGTTGAAGAGGCAGAAGAGCCGCAAGGCTTGATGTCTAGGAGAACATAAAATGGCTCTGTTTGGATTAAGTGCATTTGGAGAAGGTCTTGTAAAGGGACTTGCAGAAGGCGCAACAACTTCTATGCAAGACGAAATCAAGCGTATCGAAGACAGTATTAAAACTGCCTCCGACATTCGCATCAAGAGACTTGCACAAGATCAAGAGAAAAAACGTGAAGAAGCTGAGAAAGTTGTAAAGGCTCTTCGTCGTGCTAAAGCACAGCTTGGCGGAGTAGACGACCAGCAAGCTGCCGTTCGTGCTGCTAGTTTGCTAAAGCAATCTGGTGACTTGGATGCGTTTAATTCTCTAGTGGATCAGATTTCTGCTAGAACAGACCTAGACTATGACAAATATTTTGGCGATGTTTCTAACATGGCTCCAAATGCAAGTGATCTGGATATTGCCTATTCCTTTGTAGAAGAAGGTAGCATTCCTATGGAGCCTTCTACCGCAGCTATGGGCCAAATTAAGCCTAAAGGTATTCTGTCTTATGTTGGTCCAGATATTGATGCACAACGTCTTGTTGAGCAGCGTACCGCAGAACAAATGCAATTGATGGATTTGGGTGTACGTGATGTTCGTAAGGTAGCCATTCCGACTATTGAGTTTAGAGAAGAAGCCTTCAAACTTGATGGCATGACTGCAGAGGAAGAATTTAATTACGTCAATGATAAGATTGCAAAGGGTGATCTTACTGACGAAAAAGCTACATTTTACTCTGATCGCGCAGAGCAGTTGGCTGGTAGGCTTGGATTTGATGAGCAGATGCAGATTGCCACAGAAAACTTGCGAGTTCTGCAATCGGCATCAGAGCCTAATGCTGCTGAGATTGCTAAAGCGGAGCAAAAAGTATCTAACTTGGGCAGACAAAAACGTCGTGTTGATACACTCAAAACTGGTAGCACTATTGAACTGCTTAAATTGGACAAAGAGATTGCTCTTGAAAATAAAGACTACATAGCAGCAGCCAAAATAAATGACCAACTGGTTAAATCTGGTGCCATGACTCTTGATGCATACACTTCTGAATTGAATATTCGTGCTTTGAGTGGGGATGAAGCGGCCAGAACACAATTGGTTAAGATAGGTACTTATAATGCTAAACTGAAACAAGAAATTGGCGACGGGACTAAGCGGGTAACTATTCCGGGTGTGGCGGCTATCAGGGATGAAATTCGTAAAGAGGCAGTAAAAATACTTGCTAATGATGCGACTCTTGCTGCTAAAGGCATTCAGTATAAGACGGATGCTTATGGTAATCAAATTTTAGACCTAACAAGTGTTGAAACGGATGCTGCGGCACAAGCTGCTTATGATAATGCATTTAAGACAACTATAGATCAATTGTATGCTAAGTATGAAAAAAATCCCGACATAATGAAAGATGTTAATTTTGTGGCGGCTCTTGAGGCGCACAGAAGTGGGATTGATTTAGATGCAAAGCCTAAGCCACCAGTACCAGAAGTTCCTAGCAGTCTGATAAATCATATTAGTGGCTTTGATACTGTGGATGCCTTAGTGCAAGACGTTAATCGTGCCGCTGCTGAACGAAACAAGCCTATTAATAAAGAGCAAATAATCAGGGCAGCAAAGGCAGCGAATAAATCTGATGAATTTATTGCGGAACTGCAGACAAAACTTGGTGGGGCGGCACCGACGCCACAACCGGAGCCGGAGCCGAGGCCTACTCCACAACCAGAGGCTGACCCTGCAGTTACTGAAAGAAACGCAGCAGTAGATGCTATCGTTGACCGTTTTCACAATCCAATATTTTCACCAACATTTATTGGTCAGCCGTCTAAAGTTAACAGGCTGATTCGTGAAGAACTTGGACTTGAGAATACACCAGAAAATAAACAGTTTGTTGACCAACTGATGGAAGAGTCTGCCGCAAGGTTTGCACGGCAGTTGGAAATTGAGAACCAACAACAGGCAGAAAAGGTAAAGCAATCTGCAGAGGGACGGCCTCGTCTTGGAATTATGTCAAGAGACCCGTCTAAAGTTAAACAACGGATGCAGTAAATGGCAGAGATTCTACAAGAGGACGACCCGTATGCATCCGTATTTGATGAGACTCCTGCAGAAGAAAAAGAAGTAGACCCATACGCTTCCGTATTTGAGGAAGTGGCTGCTGTATCTGCAGGTGACGATCCTTATGCATCTGCATTTGATGAATACTCAGAAGACGAACTGCTTCATATCTCAGAAGTTAAATCCTTTGAGGACTTTAAGAAAAACAAGCAAGTTCGTGAGGCGGCAGTTCGATTTGCTAAGGACAGACTTAACTACGACGATATCAGTGAAGAAGATGCTGTCGAGCAAGTAATTGAGCATTTCAGGTCTGGCAAAGTAAATGAATTTACTATGGGCATGGACTATAACTATGTGTCCGCTGCCCGTGCTGATTCGGTAAAAGACGAAAAAGCAAAACAGCGTTTTAATGATTATGCGAACCTGTATATGGGTTTTGAAGCACTTCCCGGTGCTTTCGATGCAGGTGGCGCACCCAATGCCTTTACAGACTACTTAGAAGGCGTTGCAAAAGCCCCATCAACTTGGGTGGGCATTCTCCCCGGTATTTTTACAGCAGGTGTTGGAACAACAGCAGTGAAAGCTGGTGCGACTGCGGGTGCGCAAGTTGCAAAAGAAGGTGTGCGCCGTATTATTATGGAAGGATTAAAGCAGCCACTTAAAACTATGGCTCGTAATCCTATTAAAACAACTATAGCAGCAGAGGCGACTTTCGGTGCGTTACAGAACGTAGCAGAGCAGAAAACAGAACAAGAGATTAATGTAAGGGAAGATTTCAGTGAAGGTGAACTGCTTGCTACTGCGGCTATAAGCGGCCTTGTACCAGCGGCAGTTGCTGTTGGTCTGCCAAAGAAAGCATTCAGTGAACTTGTATCCAGCAAGAGTAAGAACCTATTGTCAGATGCTGAAAAGGCTGTAGCAAAGAGAAATGAAAAAGCTACTGCAGAAGCCAAAAAGGTTCTTGAGAAACACGAAGGTCTTGCTAAAAAGGTAAAGCAAGCAAGAAATAATCCTATTGACAGGGAAAAAGTAGCAGAAGGTGTAGAGACACTTCGTAAAGAAGCCGACGCTGTGGGTCTTGCTGATGACTTTGTTGCTCGTCTTGACCCCACTCGTATGGAACGTATTGATGCTCTTGGCGTTGAACTATTTGTTGAAATGGGGCAAGCACCAAAAGAAAAAGAAGCGTGGTCGGAAGCTGTTGCCCGTATTATTACAGAAGCATTAGAAACAGACGACAAAAAAATAAAGTCCTTTATGCAGGACATGTATGAAAAGTATAACTTGACAAGTGACGACTTGTTGAAGGTTATGCTTGAGGATACATATCTGGCTACTCGTTCTACTCAGGGTGCTGGGCTTGGTAGCGCAGGACGTGCATCTCAACTGTTCAGAAAGCTGACAGATGTCACTGCTGCTGACGTGTTTGGCTTTAGTGATGAAGCTGTCGTAAAACTTCGTAAAGCCGGTGAAAAGATTGAGAAGGGCAATGTAAGGAAAGGTCTTGAGAAACTAGAGGAGACAAAAGAAGGCTTATCTTTTAGGAGACTAGATGAAGTCCGCAGGGCTTTTATGACTTCACAGCCAGCAACAACTTTCCGTAACACAGTATCCGGCTACACACGTATCGGCTTTGACACTATTACTAGGGCATTCGATCAGTCTATTGCTACATCTCTAAGCGCACTGACTTTTGGCAAGGCAGCTAAAGGTAAAGTTGGCCTATTTACTACAACACCAAATGCTGATGTATTTGCATCCATCTACGGTACAATTAATCCTGTTGAGACACGTGCTGTATCTGAACTGTTTCAGGCTAATTTCCCGACACTAGCTGGAAAGGTATTCAAACAAATATCCGATTTGTCGGATGCATCCGGACAGATTAGCGGTGCTTCAACTGATCGTATGATTAAGCTGATGCGGGTAGTTAACGGTATTAACACTGCATCAGATAACTATTTCAAGAATGTTGCTCTTATCATGGGCATGAAAAGAAAGTTGAATCAGGCTGCTATTAGAGCAAGACAACTTGACCCGACAATTGACATTGATAACTTCAACCTTGAAAAACTTATTCGTGAAGGCAAGTTCAATGATCTGTTTAACAAAGAGTTAAAAGTTGGCGATACTGTAATTTTTGATGGACCAAAAGAACTAGAAGACATTGCTAAAGAAGCACTTTACTTTACCTTCCAACGTGATCCAGCCAGCCCTACCGGAAAAGCGTTTGTAAGTCTGATGCATTCTGTACCATTTATAACGACTTCACTTGTACCGTTCCCCCGGTTCATTGTAAATGCTATGCGTTTTACATACGAATACTCTCCAATATACCTAATGAATCCAAGAGTATTGAAGACAATTGCGGGTGATTCAGATAACTATGAAGACATAGCTAAAGGTCTTGTTGGTACGTCTGGACTAATTGCGGCTATGGCTTTTAGAGACAGTGAATATGCTGGTGAAAACTGGTGGGAAGGTAGAACACCAGATGGTAGAACATTTGATATGCGTCCATTCTTCCCCGCTGCACCATTCCTGTTCTTTGGTGACTGGATTAATAGAGTAAAGCGTGGTGAAAAGACTACTGGTGACAGGAGTTTTGTAACAGAAGCTATTCAGGCATTATCTGGAACTCAGTTCCGTGCTGGTACACAAATATACGCACTAGATAAAGCATACAAGGATATTGCCGAAGCTGAAAGTTATGAAGCGGCTGGAAAAATTGCAGCTAATGTGGCTTCAAATATCATCGCTACTTTTTCCATACCGCTTACTGTGGGACAGGATTTGTATAACACCTTCCTTGCACCAGACGATGCTCGTCTTGTTCGTGACACTCGTACATCCGACATCCTTACCCTAATGGTAACAAAATCTCTTGCTCGTGTTCCCGGTAACTTTGCCATTGAAGAGGCATTGTCTGATGCGTATGGATTTAAAAGAGCAGAAGTATACGAATCTGCTACACGAGAAGAACCACTTCGTAGGGTAGTCCCTCTGACTAGACAAACATACGGTATTCTTCTGCAAGAACGTAAAAACTTTTTTGAAAAGGAGTTGGCACGTCTCAAAATGAGTAAGCGTATCATTGAGTCTCGCACAAGTGTTCCAGAAGCTGACCTACTGCTTAATACAATGTATGGTGAATACATCACTAACTTTGTTGTGCCACAGATGCAAACTGAGAAGTATAAAAATCTTTCAGATAAGATGAAGAGATTGGCTATTCGAGATTTGGTCGATAACTATAAAGACGAAGTTAAGAATGCAGTAATAGAAAATGCTAAACTTTCTGCGCCTGAACGCTTTGGATATAATCCAATGGAACGCTATAAGTTCATGAACGCAGAAAAGTACGAAAGAGATTTGGCTCTCAAGATATACCATGACAGATTTGGTGAGCCAGAAGAAGGTAAAAAGGGATACGACTACGTATTACTAGAACTCCTTATTGATGCTATCAGAGATGCACGAGAACGAGGTAAGTATACCGGGGATATATTCAAACTGGAATACTAAAAAAGGGGGCAATTAAGCCCCCTCTCTTTTATCTGTTATCTCCACTGCCTGACAGCTTACCTCGTTTCTTCCTGTCATTCAACTTCTGCAAGTTCTTCTCCATGATGTGTCCCAAGTTCATGCCCATCTCTTCTGCCAATACTGCGCAGTACCACAGGACATCTCCAATCTCGTAGCCAATCTGAATCTTCTTCTCAAGGAACTCTTCTTCTGTGGCACCGTCACGGATGAACTTCTTAATCTTGTTGGCAATCTCCCCCGCTTCACCTGTAAGTCCTAGAGCAAGATACTCCATTGCTTTGTGCTTTGGGAAGATTGCTGTCTCACATGCCTTGTCTTGGTAAAGTGTTGCTGTAATCGTACTCATTTGCTTCTCCTTCATCCACTGTTTAGCTTCTAATTCCAAGTCCATTTAGTTTCTCCAAGTTCTCAAAGTATGCAGTGTTCCACCCTCTTTCCCATTCTTTATGGCTTGTCGTTCCTTTCCTTAAGGGGTTAGCCCACTGATGAAAAAACTTATTCTTAATAAGGGCTACACGACTAAATGACTCATAACCCTCGTTAAAATGCTCAAGAAGTTTTTCGTTTACTACTGGTTTTTGCATTATCCAACTCCTTACTAAGTTCATTCATTGCGTGAATGTTGAAAATGTTAATGGCCTTTAGATGGTCAATCTTAAACCACTCTCCTTTACGTTCTGTGGCAAAGTGCTGAAACACACGATGCATCTCACGTTCTTTTGCGTGACGGTCTTCTGTGGCAAGCACTGCAATGATTGAGTAGTCACGGAAGGGTGAGGAAGTTTGGTATCCGTTAAGACGATCCTCTGCGATACTGGCCTTGCCTACCTTAACCCACTCAGGCCACGCATCATTGATTATGGCATACACTTCGCCCTCTTTTGTGCTTTCGATTTTTTCATGTGACCACGCATCATCTAGTGATTTGAAGTTACCCGGCTTATGAAGTGGGTGTGATTTCGGTATATACTTACCATTGACAAACATCCTTGTTACATTCTTACGAGCATGTGATTCAACACGTTCTCGCTTACCATTAGGACGAATATACCAAAACTCTCCATCTTCAAATCTAGGTTCTTCTCGTGTGTATGCTTGCATATCCATGTCATTATCTCCTATCGTTGTTTTTCCATCCACTTGCGAAGGCTACGCAGTTCAAACCATATACCAAACATCATGGCCCAAACTGCAATTAACACTACTACCTCATCTGTCATAGATTATCCGTGTCCTCATTAAAGTATTCGTTGTCAAAAAGTTCTTCAAGCAATGCAGTATACTTGCTGTCAACTGCACCGTCAATGTTGTAATACTCATCACCCCACGTATTCAGGTTGAGTGACAGGCTCTTTGGTGATGCTTCCTTGTCGATGCGGACAAATGCCGCAGCAGCTTTCTCTGCATCCTTTGTGTTTGTGTCAAATCTAATCTTCATCTTGTTTCTCCTTCTCTCTCAGTTTAATCCATTCATTGTAACACGGATGATGTCTAGGTGGATTCCACTGTATCCATCCGTTTCCTTGCTTCCACACCGTCGATGTATTCTTCGATGTCGATTTGGCTGTCTTCTTCTGGGGCATCTGCCATCCTTTCCAGTCCTTCAATAAGTCTACGCGTTATGGCTTCCGATATCAAGCCATTTCGTGTCTCTTCATCCATCTCAAAGATGACGACTGCACCGCCGTCCTTCAACTCTACGTAATCTGCTATCTCAAGTTTCATACCGTCTTATCTCCTCAATAATAATGTGTCCAACCATTTTCTCTCCTTCTTGTTGTACGCTTTCTTAATCCGCTTTCGTTGACCAGCCTTGAAGTTAACAAACTTCTTCCACTTTGTCAAGGCATCATATTCATCTCCTGTCTTTAAT
>Ga0208898_1002170_pt1 | contig 12180 bp, 10 predicted proteins | sample VirMetDEL_Mar_4_FD_184513 | JGI IMG/M metagenome (GOLD analysis project Ga0208898, IMG submission 184513) | Aqueous microbial communities from the Delaware River and Bay under freshwater to marine salinity gradient to study organic matter... | ecosystem: Environmental > Aquatic > Marine >...
GTAAATGTAATGGTAGATGCAGAAATACTATTTCCAGTTCCTACATTTCTTCCAACATTGAATTCTTTCTGATAAGAATTTTGAGAATTATCCAGAACAATTCTGGAGAAGTATTCATCAGATCCAATTTTCAGTTTCAGATGATCATCAACCTTTGCACCAACTCTGTAACCTTGAATTACAGAATTTGGAAGATTGGATTCGTTAGTTTGTTGATAAAGATAAAGTCTTCCTGTTTGTCCAACACTAATTGTTTTTGAAACATCAATAGATTCATATTCAATATTGATTGTTGATGAAGTGATTTCTTGTGGAGGAATGATGTGTGTGATGTAACCAACATCATCTTGATCAAAAGCAGAGACCTTATAACCAGAGGATACAAAGGCATTTTGACCAAAGTTAGAATTGGAGTTAGAAATAGAAAGGTCACCACCACTTTCAGTGACAAACTGTCTGGAGAAACCAACCCCAAAGATTGAAACTAACTGAACAAAGGCATCATTGGATGCTTTGACATGGTAGTTTAGATAAGATGGTTTATATTTTGCATTTGCATTACTGTGAATATTTTCAATGGTTGTGGAGTCATCAAAACTTCCAGTTCCTTCATCATAAACAACAAAAGCATTATCATCTTTCTGAAGTCCAATTCCTGTGAATTGAGAAGCCAACATTGATTTGAATCCATTTACCTTGGATCCATCTGCATGTAAACCACACATTCCATAAGTGGATTTACAACTAATGTTAAACAGATAAGGTGAAGAAGATGAAATGGTGTCAGTATCAAGTACTAATGTTGATCCTGCAGGTGATGGGAGTGCATCACTTGGTGCAGTCGGAGCAATATAAGTGAATGAAGTGGTTCCTTCTCCATCAACAGTAAGAATTTCATTTACAACATAGGAACCATCATATCCTGGTTCTGTTACATTGTTGATTTGAATTGCGGTGTCAACATTCAGTCCAGCAACACCATCGTTCAATGTAACTGTGATTGTTGTGGTTGGAGTTGCACCATCTCCTGCCTTGATACTTGAGATTCCAACTTCACCACCTGTTGGTCCGACGATACGATATTCATCAATTTTTGGTTGAATATCAACACCAGATGCTGGATAATCTGGTGAGATTTCACGTCCAGATGCAGGACCATAAACAAGACCTACCTTTTCATAATAAGCATCAAGGTCAGTTCTTGAACTAAAATAAGTTAGAAATGTGTCATTAATGTCAATTGGATTCACACCATCAGCATATTCAAATGCTGTGAGTTTATGGTGTGAGAAGTTAGGGACATTCAGATTTTCTGTGTAATCTTTAAAGCATGATCCATTTGGATCAGCATCCAGAATTGTGAATTCTGAAATATAAGATCCACCAGTTAATCTGAAAATGGCAGATCTTTCAATATTGTCATTCTCTGGATTTGGAACATACTTAGGACGGATCTTTGTTTTTCTTAGATCAACACCAACCAAAGAGACACCACGGGGAACAATAACACCACCATAGATGCTGTTCAGTTTATAGAGAATATTGTTAGATGAGTTAAGGTTGAAATTAGATGTGTCATTAAATGCAGGAAAGTCATTAGAGTTAAGACCATTCCTTAGTCTAAAATTATTAGCTCCATCAGGAATCCATCCAGGCCTGTTGTCAACAACATGGTCTGCTGGATAGATCATAATGGTGGTTTTTCCAAACCTATCATTATCTAAACCAGACTGATAAGAAAATCTGGCTGCCTCAATCAAGGCTCTTTGGATGGTAACAAAGGGGCGTGCAAGGGAATTACCCTGATTCTCAATACTATCCGTTGCATCTAAGTCATTAGGATTAACATAAAGAATATTTCCTCGAACATTCTTCAGAAAATTATCTAATCGGGAGAGAGGCATCTTACCAACGCACTGATATCTATTATGAGTTATTTATTCACATAAAAAAACCACCCAGTTGGGTGGTTGATGTTCCACAGAGTGGCACTTTTTCACACGGAAGTGTTTTTATTTATGATGTATTCTACAGTAGTTGCAACATCATTCATTGCATCCCTTAAGTCGGGTTGACTTCCACTCTCTTGAATTCTTGGGTCTTCGTCGCAACCCAATGTCCATCTCCAATTTTTAGTATGCTTTGAGAACCATAAATTGATTTTCATGTTTTTTGTGTAGTGATTGCTCTCACAACGGAAATACATCCGAAGTTGAACTTCTTTTTCTTCTGTATATTTAATTTTTACTGGTTGTTTGTATTGGTTTCGTTTAACTAATATTGAGTCGTATTTGGTCGGTGTTAGAGGCATATAATAAGTATTTGTTGATATTGTGAACTTATTATTTACCTCTGAAATTTGATTTTGTCAAGTAGGAGAGACGGGAGTCGAACCCGTACGGGATATTACTCCCAACGGCTTTTAAGGCCGGTGTGTCTACCGATTCCACCACTCTCCCAATATGTCAGGAGACCTTTTCCCCTAACTCATTATAGCATGGAGGATTCAAACGACAGTACTCATTAAAAATAATTTTACACTCTTTTTCAGTTAGTTTGGCATTCTTTGCTGCCTTGGGAATGTTCCACTTTGCAGTGAATAACATTTCCATTGACTCACGAGTTTCTGGTCTCATTTAGTTAGGGGTTCTGCGTATGCGATAATCTCATCATCAACAATGTTTTTGATGAGTTCTAAAACATTCATAAACTCATTTGGTGTGTCACAATCCACACTACGAGTCACTCCTTCATTGGAATAAAGATAAATCTTTCGTGAACAGGGATCAACAACAACACGAGTTAGAAACTCATCACTTTCATTTTCAATGTGGTAATCTTTTGGGTTGTGGGAAACCATAGACCTCCTTGGTTACTTTATTATTATAAGGGGCTGAAGGGAAAATGGTGAACTAGTGTGCCAGTTTAGTAACTGGGTGAACACTGATCCTTAAATCTTGGATCATCAAACACATCAATTGCACTATCAAGTGCTCCATTGCGATCCTGAAGAATTCTATTACCTCTAATGTAAGACCATTGCTCAAGTGCAAAACTTGTTTTACTTTCCTTCATAACATTTGCACTTCCAGTCAAACTACCAACACCAATTCTTTCTTCATCAATAATGTTCTTCTGTGTAACCACAGTGTTGTAAGCACTACTATAAGTAGATGTGGAAAATGCGATTACATTTCCCTTCAAAGAATTCAACATTCTTAATCCACCATCACCAGTGTCAATTGCATTTTCAAAAAATGTGTTACCAACACCCAATCCTTTATTGGAAGATGTCAAAATTGGTGAAGAATAGTTACCATAAGGATTATCATTATCTGCATTTGCTGGTTCAAGATTACCATAATATTCAATCAGTGAACAATCATCATGATAAGATGCAACACCAATGCTAAAGATACCAGTTGCAAATCCCACTGTGACATCTCCTGGTGCTGGTTCTCCACTTGTGATTGAAGAGATTGAACCACCAGTGAACAGACCAACAACAGACCTCAAATAAACACTACTTGCTGTTGTGGTAAAGGCAACAAAACCATAAGCACCACCAGCCTCATAAACCAAATCACCTTCAGTGAAGGTAGAAACTACAGGAAGAGGGGGAACAAAGATTGATCCAATACCAGAAGTGTTTGCCCATCCAACATTTTGAGAGTTAGGATAGTTTCTTACTTTAGTATCTCCATAAAGATCATCAAGTGCTGTTTGTGCTGCACCATCAGTACCAAAGGATGCAGCTACACCAGGTTGAACATCAAGAATAGTCTGTTTTCCATCATTAATATTAGTGGTTCCAACTAGAATCTCACTATCAATAACCTCACAAGGACAAAGAAATGCATTATATCTCTCAGTGGCCACACCAATTGATCTTTGGTTTTGTGGTTCTAATTGTTCAACATTAGAATCCTTTTGTGCAGATAAGATTCCAACAATACCACCATAGGTGTATGTTGGAATTGACCATGTATCAGTTTGTGCGTATGACATCTTTACCTCTTATCATAGTGAAGTCCACAAATGGAGTGTTCTGATTGATCTCCAGGATAATCAGATGCACTTTCTCCTTCATATTCAACATGAAGTTCACCAAGTCTTGGAGCCATGATTGTATAATAAGCATTCACCGCACCACCAGATGCAGACTTCACAATGACTTGTTTACCCCATTTGATTTGTTCCACATAAAGGTCCTGCCACACACCCACTGGAGTAAGTTGAACAGTGATCTTTTCAATGTCAACCAACCCATCCCAATATTCTGGAAGATTGATAACATTAGTGTCCTTCATGCTTCCACGATAATAAACCGCTGCCTCTGGACCTTCAACACAAATGTGTCTTAATCTATATCCATCTTTCTTAGGATGTTTAATATCAAATCCTTTCCATGATTGTTGATTGATGGTCCCTGAAAATTTAGGGGCAGTGACTGTTCCAGTACATTGAATGTTTCCATTCACTGTTTCGTTACCATTCAAAGTTGTGAGTCCATTTTGAATAAAAACCCCATTAGCAATGACATTCCCATTATTGATGGTCTGTTTGATCATTTTCACATAAAGAGGAACGGGTCCAAAACTTGCTCTTTTGGAAAGAATAGATGTAGCAATTCCATCTAAATGAGAACCAAGATAAGCAAGAGGTTTATTGAACAATGCAGCACCAATGTCAGCCTTCTTAAATGAAAAGTCACCAGGACTTAAAGTCTGCCAAATACCTTCTTTAGATACCTTATCATAGTCATAATTTGATAAGAAGTTTTGTGGACCAGTGAACACTCCAAACTGTAAGAAGTCATATGGAAGTGTACCATCAGGCATTCCTGGAGCATATGAAAATAGTGAACTCCAGTCTTCTTCTTTACCAGGATTACCTCCTCCAGATTGTGTCATTCTTCTACCTCTGTAATAAGTCTTTGAACATCTTTTCTTTCACCAAATACATGATAAAAACAATCAATTGGAAATCCTGCCCTTGATTGAAGAAATATTTTATTTTCACCAATTCTCTTAACAATCACATCTTGATGAGATCCAACAGGTGTTAATGATACTGTAATTGAACCCTCTCTGACAAGTCCAGTCCACTCTTCAGGAAGATTAATAACATTCTTATTAGTTATTCTTCCTCTCACATAAACAGAATTTTCAGGACCCTCAAGACAAGCATAAACAAGTTTTTTACCTTTTTTAGTTGGGTGGTCAATCACAAAGTTCTTTGTCTTTGCCATCAAGACTTCTGTGAAGATAACCTTTGACTTGATTGTCTTCACTGTAAGTTGTGTGTCAATTTTCATCCACTCCATAACTCTCATGTAACTTTTAACAATGAGAGCATAAAAAGGAATAGGTTTCATTTCCTTATTCCCTGTTTGATTCACCATAAGTGAACCAAGTTCTTGAGGATTAGGTGAATTGAATCCTTTAGGGTCACCCACAATTTCAGGTCCCTGAATGAATGCAGAACCTCTTACTTCATTGTTGGCTCTTCCAAAGATTTCTGGTTTTCCTAAACCAATAAAGAATCTTTTTCCTACAAATAAATCAGGTACTTTCATTTAAAACTACTCCTTGCTCTATCTTCATTTGATGATTCAGTTTGTGATCCATTTACTTGTGTTGCACCATCTGCTGCATCAATGAGGCCTCCATAGAAATTTAGGAAACCATTTCCAATCAATTCTACTGTTTTATCAGAAAAGATTTTAGTGGATGTTTTTGAACTTACATCAATAGTTTGTGCCTTTTGAATGATCTTTTCATTGGCACTCAAACTAATATTACCTTTAGTGTTATCTTCTCCAGTTGCAACCATTTCAATGTCAATTGCCTCAAGCCTAATCTTTCCTTTGACTGCGCGAATAACAATATCACCACTAACTGCATCAAGAAAAATACCAGGAATGTTTTTATCCCTTTCAATATTATCTCCTGCCTTTACTTGGAAGGAACCTGGTGAACGGCAAATTGTTCCATGTTTGCGGAAAACCTTTTCATTATCACCACCAGTGTTATCAAGAGTGATGTAATGTTTCACATCACGCCCGGCACGCAACATTACACCAGAGATTTCATTATCTTTGGTGATGTGTCCAAACTTAATTTCACCATCAGCAGTTCCATATCTGATAGTGTGATAATTCTTTTTATCAGACATTTACTTTACCTACACAATCAATTACAGTTACAAGTTTGTCACTTATTTGTGGGTCCTTAACAGCATCTTGTCCAACTCTGTCAATACAAAGTTTTCCTTGAAGGACTGAATTGAACCCTGTTTGTGATCTAATAAAGATCTCAGGCATGTTTGTGAAACCTTCACCAGTTTCAGTCACTTTCACAGAAATAACTCTTCCCAATTCATCAACATTAAATTCAGCCTTTGCACCATTTGATGGACTGATAACCAATTCATCTGTACTCAAATACCTTACACCAGTCTCAATGATATTTATCTCACACAGGTACATGATGACAGGGTAAGATTTTGCACTTGGATAACTTCCAGAGACACCACCAGAAGGTGGATATGGAGTTGTAATAGTTCCACCATCTGTAACAACTGTGGTTTGTCCACCTGGAAGAACTAATGGAGGAACAGTGGGATCTGTTGGATCAATAGGATAAACAGGAACCTCTGTTCCTGGAGGTGGTTTCACATTACCTCCAGGAGGAATGGGAACTACATTACCAGGGGGAATTGGTCTATTATCAATAATTGTGTCATCACCATCAGTAATGGGTCTTCCATCACCTCCAACAGATCCATTAGGTTGAGGAAGATAACCAGAACCTGTGTCACTAACTACAATGTCAATAATACCACCATCATCATCCAATACTGGATAACCATCTGCACCTACACCCCATCCACAATTATCATAAATGAACAATCTTGTGGCTTCAGTATATCCAGAACCTGGTTCTATCATATCATAACCAATTACATTACCATTAGCAGAGATAACAAGATTTCCTTGTGCACCTGTTCCACCACCAACAAACACAGCAGTTGGTGGACCACAAACCTGTGGTTGTGTTTGTTCATAACATTGTGTTCCTGCTATATTCATAATCTGATTGTAGTCAAGATTGATGGAACCTGAACTGTCATTTCCAGAATATCCACCGCCACCACTACTTCCTCCTGCTCCTCCAAAGTTTTTAGCTCCAGACAAGATTGATTGTGCAGTGGATTGCATTGCTTGTTCAGCTCCACTCAAAATACTCCAATCATTGGTTTTTGGACAGTCTGGTTTTTCTTCACATTCAATAAAAGAGAAGAGATCAGTGAGTGATTGAATTGCATCTGAAATCTGACTTGCAGCATCACCAGCAGCACCACCTGCAGCACCACCTGCACTTGCAGCAGAGTCAAGAATTCCAGTGATGTTGTTGATTGATGAATTGACAAGACCTTGAGATTGATTCAATGCCTGACCAACAACTGAAGAAACAATATTATCTACAACACAAGGGGGAATGTTGACTGCAGGTTGTGGACTGTTATCATTTCCTCCTTGTTGCATTTGATCCATCATACTACAAACACTATCAAGAAGACTGCCAATCAGTTTCTTGAACAAACAGACAATTTCATTTTCAACTTTCTCTTGTTCCTCTTTTAGTTCTGGCCTTTCATTGGGCATCAATCCAAAATAAAAAGGCTTGAATGTTTTATTAATTTGTTCCAAAACATCTGACTCAGTTTGAGTTAACACTGATTTCAGAAGACTTGCAATAATCTTACAAAAATCTTGAGTCAAGTTTTGCATCATATTTTGAATGTCTGCCTGTTTTCCAGCTAAGGCATATCTGACATCATATTGTGCCTTCTGAAGAGCTTCCATCTGTTGGGTGAACTCTTGAAGTTGTTTTTGAAGTCTGTTAGTTGGATAAGGTTCACAATCTTCTGGTTGTGCAAGAGGAACTGGTTTCTTATCATCCTTCCATAATTGAGTTGTAGAAAAATCCAATGCTTGAATATTTCCAGTTGATGCCTCTGACCAATAATCATTGATAGTTTGACCAATTTGATCAATTTGCTGAAGAATTTGACCCTGAGTCTGACTATCTCTAATAATAAAAGTTGGTTGTTTCTCATCCTCTAAGAATCCACTAAAAGGAATGAATCCATTTTCTTGGTTAGGAGTTTTGGAGATTGCTTGATATTCATTAAATCCAATACAACCACTGATGATTGGAATCTGTCCATCCTCACCATCAAGGAAGTAACCTCTTACAATAGTGCCTTGTCCAATGTTTGCGTTCTGTGATGAACCTCTTGATCCAGATCCTGCAGTAACAGGGTACTCAACATAAGCCCATCTGAGTTCTTCATTAGAGAGTTCTTGAATATTCTGAGGATCTGAGCCAAAGATGCGAACTCTATATCTTTCACCAAATCCTTGAATCTCATCATTAGATTCAACAGCCCTCTCTGGAATGTTATCCTTCCAAGTTTCTTCTGGTGCGATCTGTCCAATCCACCAAATGTAACCATCCTTACCAACTAATTGTTTCTTAAAAAGATCTGATTCCATTAACTTCCACCTTTACCAAAGGAGTCTCTAACTAATCCCAAACTTGTAAGTGTTTCTCTTGGGGTCACTCTATGACATACACTAGCTACAAGGTATTTACCACCAGATTGTGGGTTATTTTCTTTTTTCAATTGTCCCTCAATTTGTGGGAAATCACATTCAACAATGTCACCAGCCTTAATTGTAAAGTCACCAGGAATAATAATGTTAGTCTGGACTGTGAATAGTTGATTATACCTCATAATAGTCTGAACCAATGTCTTTTCAGACTGATAATTTTCCTCTTCAGGTTGTTGTTTCCAATTACTCAATTGCTCTTGTCCTGTCCCTTTTGGGTTCACACCAATGTCCTTAATAATACTGAACAATCTTGAAGGTTTTTCTTTTTCAATAAATTGTCTGTTGACAAAAATATAATCTCTACCAGCAGTTCCTGCCTCACCTTCTTGTTCTTCAATTCCAAAATCAATTGATTTATATTCCATCTTCACAAAATCAAAGAAAATAGCATTGTTGCTATAAGCACCAATATTCATATTCTTGTTCATATCAGTGTCAGCTGAAATGTTATAACTGATCACTTTTTCATCATACCCTTGAGGGAGAACCTGAGTTTCATTATAAATGAACCTTTTTGTTGAACTCTGTTGAAATAACTGATCAATTGCTCTGAATTGAAATCCTTCTCTTGTTTGATAAAAAAGATAACCACCAACCTTACCAATTCCCTTGGGGGGAACTGCCTTTGATGCTAACCAAGTACAGGTATAAAATGGTTTCTTCCTATTACCATTGAAATTGAATTCAAGAGCAGTATCATCAACCTTACCTATTTGTGATGTTCCCAGAACTTCCTGAAGAATTTTATTTACATTATCTGAGATATTTCCTTCATATCTTTTAACTACTCTTGTTTGATTATTTAAGAAATGATCTATGGAAACAAAATCAATCATATAAAGATCCTGAAAAGAACCTGGATCTCCATCTCTTACTCTGTTCACATAAAGATCACCTGGAAATTGAAGTTGATTTCCTTGTGTGTCTTCAACAATTATCTTACTTTTCTCTCCACCTCTAATTGGAAGTGAATCCAAAACACCTGGAGAAGGACCACTCTCATCTGCACCAGATTCAATAACAACTGCAGTTGCAGTTACATTGTTAGTGAGTACACTTTCATAGTAACTATACTCAACAACTCCAGCAGAAATATCCTTTGATCCACCACCAGAGTTGGAGGTAATTTCAAAGGATTTAATATTAGCTGGTCCTGTAGAAGAATTCTTTGGTGACATTATGAAACTTTATTGAGTGATGTCAGCATTAAACTGGATTGATACTGAGCTATGAGTTGACCTCTATTTTGTTGCATTGGTCTTTGAGTTTGAGTAGCACTGGAAACTGGAGCAGAAGCAACTTGAGTACCTTCAGTGTTATTTAATAGGATAATAGTAGAAGATTGATCTCCATAAGTTGTGGTTCTCTCAATTGGTTCAACATCTGCAGGTGGTCTTGTTCTTTGAACTTGAGCAGGAGTTCTAACTGAACCACTACTTCTTCCATATCTTGAATCACCATGACCAGTTTTACCAATCAACCTTCCTTGAGCATCATAGATTAATACATAATTTCCATAATCACTAGCTCTTCCATAATCAAGTCTTCCACCAGGACTTGTTGGAACAAAGATCTCTGCACCTTCTGCACTTTTTCCCTCTCTATCCTCATATGCTTTAGGAATAAAATAATCAAATGCTCTATAACCACCTCTTGGTGCATGAGCTGCAGCAGCTCTTCTGATCAAATCCTCTTTCTGTTGTCGCGTCATTGATGATCTATATCTTTCACTTGCAACACCTGCATTTGAAAACTCAATGACTCTACCCTGTGCTTCATATGCTCTTGCCATCTGATCAAACATGTCAATAGTTTCATCCATTGACAAATCTGCTTTTAGTTTAGTGTCAATATGATATTCAGTGCTTCCTCCAATATAAGCACTTGGACCTGTTCTCAAACCTGTTCCATAGGCCTGTCCACCCACCAATGGTGTTGTTGGAGTGACCTCACTTGGAGGGCGGGGGGCTCTACCTTTATGTTTTCTTGCTTCTGCAGCAGCCTCTGCCTTAGTAACACTTCCATCTCCATTGACGTCCAAACCACTGTTTTGATCATATGCCCTTGACCCAGGACCATAACCTGGTACAGTTGCTCCTCTTCCAAAAAGAACAAAATCACCTGATTTACCTACAGCAGCAGGAAATAGGATTGCCATATAAAGGTCATCAAAATTACCACCTTGAATTCCCTTGTTGGCAAAAAACTTATCAACATACTTTAATTGTTCTGTTCTTGACATTCCTGCAAGTTCAGCGGTTGTTGTTCCCAAACCTCTAGCAGTCTTTGTCGTAAACTGAATCAAACCAGTTGCTTCAGATCCTGCCATGTTTTTCTTAGCAGGATCAAATGTTCCAGCAGTTTCAAAACTCATAACAGCATAAAGATCATCTTCATCTAAATCATATTTCTTTGCTAAAGCAGTAACTCCAGCCTGAAATTCTTTATCACCAGCAACTGGTGAGGGGGCTGATGCTGCCCTATAACCTCCACCTCTACTAAATTCTTCTGGTTGTTGACCAGCCATTTTTCTAATTGCATTATAAGCATCTTTGATTCCAGGAATCTGATTCATAATAAAGTCCAAATCACTTTCAAGTGTTCTAACTTCATTTGGATCTGGTTCTTTTCCCATTATGTCCGCAATGAAACCAACAGCAGGACCTGCTATCCATTTAGCTGCATTCCAAATAGGTTGAATAAAATAATCATTGACAAGAGTAAAGAACTCTGAAATCTTTTCCCATGTCTCCTTAAAGAAGTTAACAATTAAATCAATGTTTTGAATGATTGCCATCACAACAGAACCAATCAAAATGTTCTTAAAGTAGTCAAGAATGTTACTCATGAATGGAACACGCTTGAACACACCTTTACCAAATGCAAAAATTGCACCACCACCTTCTGCTGCTTTCTCTCTTATACCTCTTAGGAAGTTTAATCTTCTTTGCTTTTTATCTTTCTCATTCTTTTTCTTAAAAGTTACACCATCTTTAAGTGTTTTAAGAATATTTGTTGATGATTCTTTCAGTGATTGAAATGCATCCTGAATCGCAGATCCTTCTTTCTTTTTCTTATCACCTTGTAACTTTTGAATGATTTTGGAAAAATCTACTCTTGGTGCGCGAATAACAGTTGGTTTTTGTGCCTGAGGTAATGCTTTTGCACCCTCATCTTTACCACCTCTTCCCATAATGTTTTGGGCAAGAGCCTTTCCACCACCACCTTTAGCTGCAGCACCTTTAGCTGCAGCACCTTTAGCTCCTCCTAATAATCCTTTTGCTGCTCCTGCTGCTGCTCCTGCTAAAAGTCCTATTGCCATTAGACTACTGGTGCATTATAGATGGAACGATTCAACAATGATGACGAATCATTGGGGTCAGAAGGAGAAAACACAGAAGGTGTGTCCTGAGAAGCATGAGAACTTGCAATTACAGGGGATGCACCAGGCTGTGTACCGTCAAGAGGTATAAATGATACTCTTTGTGCTGGGGGTG
>Ga0208898_1002173_pt1 | contig 12163 bp, 5 predicted proteins | sample VirMetDEL_Mar_4_FD_184513 | JGI IMG/M metagenome (GOLD analysis project Ga0208898, IMG submission 184513) | Aqueous microbial communities from the Delaware River and Bay under freshwater to marine salinity gradient to study organic matter... | ecosystem: Environmental > Aquatic > Marine > Coastal...
AGCTCCAGCTCCAGCTCCAGCTCCAGCTCCAGCGCGTTCAGCTCCAGCACCGGCTATGGGTGGTAAAGGGGCGTTGATGAATCTTTCTAATTCCCAACCCTCAGCTCCAGCTCCAGCTCCAGCTCCTGCACCGGCTATGGGTGGTAAAGGGTTTAAAGGATCACGTTCAGCTCCAGCTCCAGCTCCAGCTCCAGCGCGTTCAGCCCCAGCTCCAGCGCGTTCAGCCCCAGCTCCAGCGCGTTCAGCTCCAGCTCCAGCTCCAGCTCCAGCCCCGGCCCCAGCTCCAGCCCCGGCCCCAGCTCCCGCTACTCAGGCCAGCGCGAATCAGGGTATTGCTAGTTTAGGAATTAAAGGATCACCTTCGGTAAATACAGCAGCTCCGGCAGCTCCGGCAGTTCCGGGTGCAAGAAGTATAGGGGGTAAAGGACCACGAGTAGCACAACAGAATACGGGAATGCCGGGTAAAGGAGGGGTAGCATCTATCCCAAATCCTTACGCTAGTACGCCTTACCCAGAAAATTGGGATCCTACTGACGTAGCTATGCGAAATTCTTATGCTGCAGAACTAACCGATGCGGGTATTACGGGACCACAACAGTGGCAACGTATTGGATATGAAAAACAAGGTACAAATACTTGGTATGATCCAGTACAAGATCGTGGGATTTTTTTAGGCGCTAAAGACATACCGTATTCCCAACCGGGATTTGTTTCTAGTTTTTATGGGTGGGATCAGAACCCCCAAGCTGGGTTAAATAAATTCGATAGCATATTTAAGGGATCTACTAAAAACGATAGAAATATCCAAAATAGTATCGGTAAATATCTAAATCAGCAAGGTACTAATGTATCTTCTGCATCTGATGCTCAACGCATAGCAGCGCTTGATTATGCTATTAGAGAAGAAGGTAGAAAACAGCAAACTAAAGGCGGCGGCTTCCTTAGTTCGATAGCGGGCGCACTACCTAGTATTGTTGGAGGCGCATTAGGTGGGCCTATAGGCGCAGGTTTGGGGGGCGCTTTTGGTAGCGCTGCTACTGGGAAGAATCCATTAACCGGTGGGATAACTAATTTAGTTTCTAACTATGTTTCTCCCTTTGCTGAAGGCGGGTACTTAAATGGTAGAGGGGATGGTATGAGCGACGATATCCCAGCTAATATCAACGGTAGTCAACCAGCCAGACTCTCGGACGGTGAGTTCATAATTCCAGCCGATGTGGTATCCCACCTTGGAAATGGGTCCAGTAACGCGGGCGCTAATAAACTTTACGCTATGTTAGATAGAGTTCGCGAAACTAAAACAGGTACAATTCGACAAGCGCCAATGAAGAACATGGGGGGATATCTCCCCGCATGATGCAAGTATCTTATGTACCTCTGGAATATATAGATACTTATTGGGATGCGGTGGCGCCCCATTTAGAGAAATCTGTTAAATATACTTATGGAAGATATACTTTAAATGCTATATACGACAGTATTGTTAAATACAACAACCACCTTTGGGCGGCATACGAAGACAATCTAGTTTATGGTGCGGTAGTGACAGAAGTAGTTGATTACCCATTAAAACGAGTATTGATGATGCACTTTACCGGTGGCGTTGATTTACCTAAATGGAAAGATCCTATGCTTAGTCTTCTAAGAAGTTGGGCTAAAGAAAATGAATGCGACTGTATAGAATCTACAGGACGTCCCGGTTGGGCAAAAGTATTTAAAAATAACGGTTACAAAGCAATTTGTACAACTTATGAGTTACCTTTAGAGGATTAATCCATGGGTAAAGGCAGCAAAAAAGCCGCACCAGCGCAGCCTACTACTCAAACAGTAGTTAACCAAACCATTCCATCGTATCTACAACCGTATATTACGGATGTAGCTAAACGTGCACAGTCTCTAGGTACACAATCCTATACACCTTATCAAGGACAGCGGGTAGCGGGTTTCGATCCTTTACAGGAACAAATGCAGCAGGGTGTCGCTGCATTAACTGACCCTAGAGAGTATGACGCTGCTCGCGCTATTTACGGAAGATTGGCAGATTCTCAGCCTACATTATTTGGAGACGCTCAAGGCTATGCTGCGCCTGATGAATACCAAATAGGAGACGCCTATCAACTCCGACAGATAGGTGATACTGGAGTATTCAACCCAGAAATCGCTCAGTTCTATATGAATCCTTACCAATCAGCGGTAAGTGATATAGCAGCTAGAAAAGCTATAGAAGAGTCTCAAAGACAGCAGATAGCTACTAATCTTGGCGCCGCTAAGATGGGAACCTATGGAGGTGGACGACAGGCGGTTATAGACGCTATGCGTCAGACTGGTCTCACGAACACTATAGGAGATATATACGCCGCAGGTCAGCAAAGAGCATTTGAAAACGCCCAGCAGCAGTTTGAACGAGATAGAGCTGCGGGGTTATCAGGCAGGCAATTTGATATTGGCGCTGCAGAACGAGCGTACCAGACAAACCTTGGTGCACAGGAACGCGCTTATCAGATGAATGAAGCGGCGAGATTGGCCGCCGCGCAGGAAGATAGAGCTGCTAGAGAACGTGCATATGATCTGAATCAACAGGCTAGGCAGTTTGCAGACCAACAGCAGATGGCGATTGCGTCAGGTTTGGGAGCGTTAGGGTCGGAACAACAGAACGTCGCCTTACAGAGATTAAATGCACTAGAAGGCATAGGCGCCCAGAGACAGGCTCAGCAGCAAGCGATTCTTGATACACGCTACCAAGACTTCTTACGGCAACGAGACTATCCGATGGAACAGCTCGGGTTTTATAGTAATCTTATTCGCGGGTTACCAGCACCTTTGAGTACAACGTCGCTTGCTTACGGACAGACACCTACGGCAGCTAACCAATTAGCGGGTCTTATGGGCGCGGGGATTGGCGCATATAACGCCTTCAGTTCTTAAGAGGGACAGAACATGAACATGATGAGTGGACCGTTCAGCAGTCTCCAAGGAGTATTTAACGATCTCCTTACGCTGTCTCCAGAACAAATAGCTATGACTAACGCCCCTGATTTTCTTAAGGTCGCTGCAATGAATGAGCAGCAGAAGATAAGACAGGGCAATCCTAATCCGCCTCAGACTACCGTAGTGCAGGATATCGTCCAGCAGGAAATGGCCGCTGCACCTCCTCCTATGATGGCAGCTAGTGGCGGTCTTATCGGGCTTCCTGTTCCTAGTGATATGTACGCCGACCAATACTACGCTCGGGGTGGGGTAGTTGGGTACGCTCAGGGAAAACTAGTAGATGAAAGAGCTCAACTATTTAATGAAATAGAAAATATTAGAAATGAAAAAGTCCCTCCCGGGTTATCTGTACAAGAAAGCTCTGATTGGGAAAGAGATAGGATTAAAAGGTTACAGAAAGCTCAGCGAGCATATGGAAGTCATGGTGTAGGTACTTTTTTTAGAGAGAACATAAAGCCTAGATTTTTTTCTGAAGAACCTGAAGCATCTGAAGAACCTGAAGCATCTGAAGAACTACCACTAACATCTTTAACAGGATTATATGATCCTAAAGTTCTTGATCGCCCTACTAGTGCGCCAAATACGCTTTTTTCGGATGAGCTGAAACTACCGGAGGAGCTATATAAACCAACTGAGCCTTTTAAAGCCCCTCCTATTGAGGGATTAAAAGCCTATGCTCCTACACTAGAAGAAATCATGGATGCTAGAGCAAAAGCAAATGAACTAGCTGGTTATAATTTAGACGAGTCTCTAGCTGGTAGAAGAGAGCGAATAACAAAAGCTCAAGAAAAACTAGATAAATTTGAAGAGCGATCTCCATGGCTTAATCTTATGAACGCAGGGTTGGAGATGGCACAGACTCCGGGGAGTTTTGTACAAGGATTAGCTGCTGGAGCGAAGAAAGGTCTGGAAGAGTATAGAGGAGATTTGGAAACTATAAGAGACCGTCAAGATGCACTCGATCTCCGTAACGATGCTATAGAAGACCTTAAAATTGCAGACGCACGAGGAAATGCAGACGCTATATACGCCGCAGAACAACGTGCACAGCAAGCGATAATTGATACGGCAAATATGAATACCACAGCACAAAACAACCGAGATCTGCAAGAAGCAATGCTAAATTTCCAAGAAGCATCTAATAATAGGGATAGAGAAATAAAACTATTTGAAATTGAAGCAACTATAGGCGTAGAGCTACAAAAAATAAAAGCTACTCTGAGCGCAGCGAATCTAAAAGCATTTCAAGATGGAACGCTTGACTCTAAAGACATAGCAACAATAATGGTAGATGTAAAGGAAAATCTTCCTTATGATCCTAGATTTCAGGGGATGCTGAAAGGAAAAGATCTTGACGTTGGATCTCAAGCATACAAAGACTTTGAAGATAAATATGTTCGGAATGAAGCGCTTAGCATCGTTGAAACATCAAACATTATGGCTGCGGGGAGACGTAACTCTTTAAGCCGCGGTTGGACTGCTACACTCAATAATTCAAACTAATAATCTAGGTAATTTATTATGCCTAATTATACCGTAACAGCTCCTGATGGAAAGCAGTATAATGTTACGGCTCCAGAAGGTGCAACTCAGGAAGAAATTATCCAAAGAACAGCTATGGAAGCTGGGTATGGAAATGTATTTGGCGATAGAAGAACATCCCCAGAAGAATTTGAAAATTTAATACAAGCGATCCCTATAGAACGTAGTCCCTTCCGCGCCCTTACCCGTGGCGTTAGTCGCGGCGCGTCTCGTCTTGGGTCCATGGTTACAGATGTCCTCCCCGCGTTAGGTGCCAGCGCTTTAGGTTTTGATGAATATGCGCAAGAGCAGTTACAGGAAGCTCAAGCAAAAGAAGCGGAATTACAGAGAACTAATAGGCCAGAATTTTCATCGTTTAAGGAAGTATCTGGCGTTGGAGATGCAGTTAATTTTGTAGCTGAAACGATTGGTGAACAAGCAGGTAACATCGTAGCAAGCCTTATCGGTGGCGGTGTTGCAGGTATGTACGCTAAACGTCTTGTCAATAAGGCTGGTAAAGAATTAGTTGAGGATTACAGTAAAAGACAACTAAGTAAAGAAGTGCTTCCACCTAGGGAAGAGATTGCTCAGCAACTCAAAGATAAGATAGCCAAATTTGAAACACGCACTGCGCCTATATTTGCTAAAGAAGCTGCAAAACAATCCGCAAGGGGTCAGGTCGCGGGAGCGGGAGCGGTAGGGGTTGGCCTCAATACAACTGAAATATTCCAGAATATCTACGAGGAGACAGGAGAACTCGCCCCGGTTGAAGGCGTTCTTTTCGGTTCTGTTGCAGGTGCTTTAGACACCATATTGCCAGCGCGTCTGTTAAAACGGTTTCGTGGGCTGGATGATACCGCGAAGAAAGCTGTCGTAGCGGATGTTGCGGAGAAAAAAGGACTTCTACGAGGGGTAGGACGTCTTGGTGCGGGGACACTTAAAGCCTCTGCACTTGAAGGATTAACTGAAGGCGCACAAGAAGCTATCAGTATCTCAGCGGAGCAGTTCGTTGATGAGGCAGAAAACTTCTGGGGGAGCGAAGAGTTTGACCGCATTCTGGAGGCAGCTGTTCGCGGTGCGGTCGCTGGTGGTCCGTTCGGCACTGTTGATACCGGTGCCAAGATGTTGCAGGAAGGTGCAGTACGGCGAGAGGAGATAAATCGTAAAGAGCTTGCTGAACAAGAGCGAGTTGCTAGAGAAGCTGAAATACAGCAGGAACAAGAGTCTTTACTTAAAGAAGAAGATGAATTAACGAATCAACTTCCGGCTCTTAAAACTTCTCTTAGTGAGCAGTTAGATACTTTAAATACGCAATTAGCAGCGGACCCTGATGATAAAGTAGTTAAGTTTGATATCGACGAAATAAATAAAAAGTTAAAAGCTACGAATGATAGAACTACTTATCTTGAAAATAAAAAGAACGCTAGACAGGAATCAGATCCAGACAAGCGAGCGACTGCGCTTCAGCAAATTGAAGAAGACTACGCAAAAATAAAAAAGGCGGCTGAACAGGGAAAAGCTCCGAGTACGAGTGCTACTGCGGTACTTACTCCCAACTCTGTATTTGAAGCCGCAGGGATTCGTAAAAATAAATCGTCGTGGGCAAACGAACCTTTTACTATAGATAGAGCTACCACTACTCTAGCAAAACTTAATGAAACAAGTCCAAAAGATAGATCTCAAGCTGAGAAAATAAACAATCAACGTAAAGTTCTTGGAGAGTTTATTGATCAGAAAAAGACTGAAGTAGAGGCAGCTCTTACCCCCGAAGTATTAGCTGGATTTAACGATTATGTATCTCAAAATAAAGTAGATATAACTAACGAAAAGTCTTTAGCTAATTCATGGGGTGCGTTTAACAAGGATATACCGTGGGGAGACGCGGGGGAGATAGTTACTAATGCCGTTCAAAAGCAAAGCCCAGCGTCGGTGGATGTATCAGAACAAACCCGAAATGGCGAAGAAATGGGAGAAAGAGACGCCGAAGAGCAAGCAATTACCCCCACGAAAACGCCGCAAGAAGAAATAAACGTAGATCCCGGATTTTTAGAGGGAACATCTATAGATCCAATCCCCGAAGAGCAACCGGATGTAGTTACCACCACAGAAGTAGATCCCGGATTTTTAGAGGGAACATCTATAGATCCAATCTCCGAAGAGCAACCGGATGTAGTTACCACCACAGAAGAGGAAGGCGCTGGTCCTATTATTACCAGTTCCGTTAAACCGAAGAAACCTGATTCTATTGGTGCGTATCAACAGATGGATAGAGATTTAGCCTTACGTAGTTTAGCTGCGGATATGGCTACGTCTAGTATATTTGATTCAGCTTCCGTATCTCAATATTCAGAAGGTAGACGAATTGATGAAAACGTAGCTCAGAATTTCCAAGAAGCTACAGTGAATACACAAGAAGATGCAAAAGCGCAAAAATTAAGGGAAAAAACTCAGAGAGCTATAGATTTTATAAATGATGAGAATTATGGATCTCTTAGAAAACATTTCGGTAAGCAGGGAGAAAACCTCCCACTTACAGGTGGAACATACGGTAAGAATTTCTGGGATACTTTAACGCCAGAAGAAAAACAAAAAGTAAAAGAATACGTAAAAGGGTACGCTTTCGGGACACGTACACAAAAAGAATACAAAGCCGCAGGGCTTTCTTCCGGTGCTGCTCCAGTTTCACCTACAACGGTTGATCGGATCAATTCTGAAGTTAGTCGTGTATTTAAAGATACTAAACTAGGAGAAGCATTGGTTGTTGCGCCTACTCCAGAAGCGGCGGGTATCGCAGATAAATTACCTAAAACCAAGAACAATGAGGTTGTTCGCGGGGCTGTCGTAGACGGTAAAGCCTATTTATTTTCTGACAATATCGAGCAGGGCGAAGAAATAGCCATACTCCTGCATGAAGTCGGTTCCCATCTTGGCATGAAGAAGATGGTCGGCGCTGCTAACTACGCTTCGTTAGTCGGTAAAATAAAGGGTTGGGCAAACTCTACAACTGATAACGTAGAGTCTAAAGTCGCCAAGATTGCGGCTAAGAAGGCGGGCAATGACAATGATGAGCTTCTTGCATATTTTATAGAAGAGGCTGTCAAGAACGGCGTTGATCCTATCGACTCTAAGAGTATGAGTACGTCGTTAGCTGAATTCTTCAAAAAAATTATCAGTGCGCTCAAGCAGGCGATTAGCAAGCTCAACGTATCAGTGGATGACCTAACGGCTGCAGATGTCGTACATCTTGCGTATGGCGCAGCACAGCTTGAACTTTCAAATAAGCAATTAGACATGGCGACTAAGACGGCTAGACAAATAGAGATGTCTACAAATATCCCGTCTAACGCCAATAGAATTGCAGAGTTTGTTACAGATGCAGCTAATCAAGTAGTCCAAGCGGCGCCGTCTTTTGCGCAGAAACCTTTAGCTGAAGTTATTGGTAAGTTATCCAATGCACCGGGCGCAGTTAGAGCGGGGCTTATAAAGTTAACCAGCTTAGACCAGTTAGGAAAAATAGCTGGGAGTTTCAACCCTAAACTAGAAGCTGCGATAGATAGGATATACGGCGCGGTTTCTGCTAGGAATAAATTGGTTTCTGACTACAGGAACGAATACGAAACTTTATCTTTAGAATTGAGAGATACTCTTAATAAGTACCCAAGAAAACAAGATTCTTTTAATAACGTCGTAGCAGAATCCACTTTAGCTGAATTTGACCCTTCTACTCAGGATGCGTTCCCGAGTTCCGAGCAACAAGTTAAAATATATAATGAGTTCAATTCGCTTCCTAAAGAGTTACAAGAAGCCTATAAGAAATTAAGAAACGCCTATGCGCGATTCTCTGATGAAATCATAAGTGAATTAGATAAAGAAGATTTACTAGGTAAAGGTAATAAATTACTTACTAGCCTTCTTAAGAAAAGAATTAAACCATATTTCCCGTTGTACCGTCAAGGAGATTATTGGTTAGAATTTGAGCAAAATGGCGAGCGTTATGTTGAATCTTTTAAGGATGAATTCACCCGTAATCTGGCTATAAAAGAGTTAAAGAAAAACAACATAAACCAATACAACTCTTTCACTAGAGTTAGAGGAACCCTACAGACCGATGCGTCTAATCTAACGGGTGAGTTCAGAGAGATTCTTACAGCTATCAAATCTAAATTTGGCACTGAGGAAAACCAAGATTATATAAATTCTCTGTACCAGATGTATCTGGATTTATTCCCAAGCAACTCCATCATGCAGCAGTTTCATAAGCGTGAAGGAACCCGAGGGTTTGAGTTGGATGCGTTAGGGGTCTTTAACCAGATACACCCGCGAATGGCTATGAACCTTGCGCAGTTCAAATCGGTTAAAGAAATAGACGAAGCTGCCCGAGAAGCTATGTCTGAAATCGGGGAGACGCCTCAAAACCCAATACTTGGAGATATTAAGAACAGCCTTGCTAGAAGAATGGGAGCGTTCAAGAACCCTACACCTTCAGGTGCACTTGATACAGCTTCAGCGATGGCGGGGCAGTACGCCTATACATGGTTTATTCTGGGTAACATTTCGTCTGCGATTGTCAACCTCACACAGCTTCCCATCGTGGCCTACAGCCTGCTGGGTGGAAAATATGGCTGGTCTGACGCTCTGACTGCTATGAAATATGCAACAAAGCTGTATTTTTCGGGGGGTAAAGACAATAACACTTCGTTCCGGCTGGGTAATTGGAATTTGACGGATTATTCTGCTTACGGACTAAAAGGTCGCGATAAGTTACCCGCTGAAATTAGAACCCTTATGGAAGCCGCCGTCCAGCGCGGCGCTATCCGTAGGTCTTTAGGTCAGGATATTGCAGAAGCCAGAACGCGATCCGGTACAGATGCCACTAGCAAAATCGCACAGACTCTCTATGCAGGGAGTTGGGCGTTTCAAAACGTAGAGCGGTTTAACCGCGAAGTTACACTCATTGCAGCTTTTAAGTTAGCCAGACAGAAAGGGAAAGATGTCAATGCCTCTATTAAAGAAGCTCTAGACATGACAGAACTTTCTCATGGTGCGGCTATGAGTGAGTTAGGCCCAGAGTTATTCCAACAAAATTTTGGGCGAGTTATCGGTGTGTTTAAAAGGTTTGCACTTTCCCAGATTTATTTGATTGGTAAATTGATGCGGGATGTGTATAGGGGGAATAAACGCGGCGATAAAGAAGTTGCTAAGACAGCAGCTAAGCAGTTAGCGGGTATCTACACCATGGCGTTTGCGTTTGCAGGGGTCAAGGGTTTACCTATGTTTGGGTTTATTAACACTATTTTAGCTGCTGCACTTTCGGACGAAGACGACCCGTTCGATTTAGAAGAAGAACTCATGGTCAATTTTGGAAACATCTTTGTAAGAGGGCCACTTAGTGCGTTAACTAGATGGGATTTAAGTGGTAGGACAGGGTTTGGAGATTTAATCTACAGACCCGACGACAAACTTCTAGCTGATGTAGGACCGCTGTTGTACACGCTTTATCAATTAGGAGGTGCTCCTGTAGGTGCTGCACAGCAGTTTGTTGATGGTATAGAGGAGATTAATCAAGGAAGAGTTGAACGGGGTATCGAGATGATGCTGCCTTCTTCAATCCGAAATATAATGAAGTCATTTAGGTACGCATCAGAAGATGCGCGGACCCGGCAAGGCTATTTACTCAAAGAAACCGATCTTTGGGATACAGTATCTCAGCTAATGGGTTTTACACCCGCAGAAATATCCGAGGCTTATGCTAGAAACAACATGGCGAAGAAGGCTGTACGTAAAGCTGGAGAAATTAAATCTAGACTATACGATAGATATTACCAAGCGTACCGTATTGGGGATATCGACGGAATGCGTGAAGTTTCTGAGGATATCCAGAAATTTAGAGAGAGTCCATTAGCTAGATTGACGGGTACTGAAATATCTACTCAAAACATATCTCGTTCTGTTAAGAATAGACGATATAGAGAGGAGACAGCAGTTAATGGTATTACTTTACCTAAGCAAGCTAGAAACTCTCTCATCAGTAGGTATGGGTTAGACGAATAATAATTATCGCTTCTGAACCCTCCACACGCGGATTCCTTGTATACCCTCCTCTATGGATAACCGTACAACTACTTGGAATCCGCGTTTTTTAGCTTCTGCCGTCACAATCTCCCGAGCCTGCTTCCAGTTAAGAGCAGGCACGAAAAACGAAGAGTAAGGTTTAAATTCTTTCCACTGCACATCATATTCGATTGTGTGAATCCTCATACAATTTTCCTACCCTCGTTTATATCGTAATGTAATTTTATAGCCCAAACGGGTGGCGTATTAGAGTGGTTTGTTCCAGTACCCAATCTCTTTTTGACATCCCGTATATACACATTACGTTTTTTCAAATCATCTAATATGTCTTTATAGATAATACCTTTCTCTAAACAGAAAGCTCTAAAAGCATTCGTTGCTATAAACACGAGATTGGTATCAGGCTCTACTCTTATCAATAGTCTATGTTTAGGCTCTACTAATGGAAGTTTAGATAGACCTGATTGCGTATCTTTTGAAGAGTCTATAATCAAAGTATTGTTGATATTGTCATTAAGAAACTCTCCGAGGATGTTCAGAGTATTTACTTTGGTTATACCCTGTACTGAATCCAGTAGATATGGACCTAAATAGTTAACCACCCACTCTAGGACTTTCACGACTCGGTTATTGATTAGTCCAGCGTCTTTAGCTATAGATGCACCAGCGATGTTCCTAGCCAATACCGCCGACCAGAACCGGTGTTTATTCGTAAAACCGACTTTCTCATCTATAAATTTCTGTACCGTATTGATCTTTTCTTCGACCAAATTTCTGTTGTTCAAAATAAATTTTATATAAGGTTTGCCAGCCCACCCGTAGTTCGCGTGTAGACGGACATCGAACAATTCAGCAGCCTTATCTTTATTGAGAATACCCAAATCCTCTATAGGGTATTCAATAAGTCTCATCATTTCCCCCGAAGCGTGTACCCGATGCTGCATTAACATTTGTGCCATCGAGTTATTGGACGAACCGATACCTATAGTGCTCCATGAAGTCGTGTTTTTCCTTTCCTCGTTAACAGCTCCCTGCATCCTCCCGGCGCCCTTTCCCTGTGTTATTCCATAAATTAAGTTTGATGCAGTCACATTGTCGATGTTAGTCAGCTCGTCACAGGGGTAAGCTATGTTATTGAGAACCCCCATCCTAAAAAATTTATGTGCTAAGGTATCCCGCTCTTTCGATAACAATTCAAACGGGTGCCCGAATACGCTGTTGATAAGGCGCAGGATAGTGGTCTTCCCCGTGCCGGATTCTCCATGTATCAGATTGATGAACGCGCCTTTGTACGCAGAAAACTTCATCAGTGGAGCGCCGAATGCGCTGAAGAATGCAAACGAATGCGGCTCAAAACCGGGTTGGTCGAATGTACTAACGATATCCTTCCAAACGTCGAAGTCTCCTACAGAAGTTAAGTGATTCACAATCTCCTCTGTCGTTGAGGATGGAGGACTATACCTATCTTCATCAGCTCCTATCTCAACAGTACCCCATATAAACTTCTTATCACCATCGGCCCACCCCATCTGTTGACGTAAAATTTCAGCGTCTTTAGCACTCTGTTGCAATTTTGTACTAG
>Ga0208898_1002175_pt1 | contig 12150 bp, 10 predicted proteins | sample VirMetDEL_Mar_4_FD_184513 | JGI IMG/M metagenome (GOLD analysis project Ga0208898, IMG submission 184513) | Aqueous microbial communities from the Delaware River and Bay under freshwater to marine salinity gradient to study organic matter... | ecosystem: Environmental > Aquatic > Marine >...
CGATAAAACACCATTTTTTCCCCGCAGATCTGCCGACCCAGCGGCTTTTGCGCGATTTCATCGGGGGTGCAGGCGACATACCACGTGTTCTTGGGGTACATGGTGACTCTCCAGGCGAGTGATTGTTTTTATTTAATGGATCCATTAAATGAAGTGCGTCACTTGGAGTCAATCTGTGGTTCGGCAATGTCGAGATTTATTTGGGCGATTATCGATCAGTTTTTATTTACTGGATCCATAATGCGCGCTTGCCTGGCTGCCACGCCGTGCGGCCCGAGCACCTCGCCGCTCACGCTGGACAACGCCGGCGTGACGGCGCGGAGCGTTTGCAGGGCCCTGGGCGCAGGCTTACTCGGTGTTTGTCGCCATCAGAAAGTTGCGTACTTCACCGGTGATATGGCTTTTGCTGCCTTGTTCGAGGATGCCGACCGTTCGCTGCTCCACCGCACCCGGTAACGCCAAGACACGCAGCTGTGGGTCGTGTTGCCAGTCGAAGTTTCTGAGCAGCGGAATAATCGCGATGCCGACGCGTTGTCGGACTAGTTCCGCGATGCCGATGATTGAGTTCAGTTCAAGGATCTGCTTGGGCTCGATCGCTTCCCGTCGGAAAAAGCGCTCCACTTTTCGGCCCACGGCGGTGGTTCTGTCATAGCGAATGAACGGCTGTGTCCTGAGCAGTTCAATGGCATCGTCGGTGCCCTGCGAGTGGGTTGCGCTGACCAACAACACCAACGGTTCTTCGTACAACCTTGTCCAGCTCAAGCCTTTGAAGTCCTGGCGTGTGGCCTCGATCAAGAGCGCGGCATCCAGTTCTCCGGTGAGAACCCGGTGCGCCAGTTCGTCCGAGCGCGCGGTCACCAGGGTGACGGACACCTTGGGATAAACCTCCTTGAGCCTGACCAGGCAGTTGGCGAGCAAGCCCATTGCCGAGGTGATCCCGCCGATCGTCACATCGCCTTCCATCGTGAGGTCAGTATCGTCGCCGGCGACCATGGCCGCGTAATCGTCGACCAGCTTCTTGGCTTTGGGCAGCAACAGCAGGCCTTCACGGTTGAGCTTGACCTGACGCTGGCTGCGATCGAACAGAGGGCGCCGGATCTCATCCTCGAGCGCACGCATTTGTTGCCCGACGGCGGCATTGGTCAGGGACACTCGATCTGCTGCGGCAGCAAAACTGCCGTATTGCGCGACGGCAATGAAGGTTTTCAGAAAACGGATGGTACTCATTGGGTGTTTCCGACGGGTTCAGTGCCAGGGATGGTAAAGGGTTTGTTTATGTTGGATAAAGGTAATTTAGATTTTCTTTCGTCTGGCGCGGCAGAATACTGGACGCTGTTCTGGAAGCAGCGATGACCCTATGAAAAGCCAGTCGAATGAAGCAATCAATCCCGCCGCCGATGCAGTGGCGAGCCAAGCCGCCAAGAGTGTTTATCACCTCGGCGCCACGACGGTGTACTCGCACACTGCCGATAGCCGTTTTGCCTACACGCTGTATGTACCCGCCTCGATTGAGGACCCTGAGCGCCCGGTCGACCTCGTGGTGTCGTTGCACGGCTCAACCCGGGCCATGGAAATCTACCGCAACGGCTTCGCCGAATTTGGTCGTTGGAACGATTGTGTGATTCTGTCGCCACTGTTTCCGGTGGGGGTGCTGGGAGATGGCAACGGCGACGGTTACAAGCAATTGGTGGAAGGCGATATCCGTTACGACCAAGTCCTGCTGGACATGGTCGCCAGCGTCGGCCAGAAGTACAACCGCCGCTTCGATACGTTCGCCCTGTTTGGTTACTCCGGTGGCGGACAGTTCAGCCACCGGTTTTGTTACCTGCACCCCGAGAAGCTGTGGGCCGCCTCGATCGGTGCGCCAGGCTCGGTGACCTTGCTGGACCCCAAGCAGAATTGGTGGGTCGGTGTGCGCGACTTCGAGACCCGGTTTGCCAAGCCGCTTGACCTCGACGCCCTGCGCCAGGTGCCGATTCATATGGTGGTGGGCGAGGCCGACCTCGAAACCTGGGAAATCACTCACCGCGAAGGCGGCAAACATTACATGCCCGGCGCCAATAGCGCCGGTTGCACGCGGCCTGAACGGCTGGCGGCACTCAAGGCGAGCTTCGAGGCTCAGGGGGTCAAGGTGCGTTTCGATGTGCTGCCCAATGTGGCCCATCAGGGGATCAAGGCGATGCCGGCCGCCCAGGACTTTTTCGCCGAGGTGCTGCGAGTTCGTCGCGGCCGGCGTTGATCGATACCGCTGTAAAGAGGTGCAAGGGGCGCAATTGACGTCCCTGATGATTGCGTTGGTATCTGACAAAAGTACGCGCGATCGGTTGCTATAAAAATAATCACGACCTACCCATTCCGCTCCCGGCCCTGCCCATGGCTTAGTCCATCGACCGGAAAATTTTGTTCAAGGAGTCTTTCTCCCATGCATCACTACGTCAAAAAAGCCCTGTATTTCGGCGTGCCGACCCTCAGCCTGTGCCTTGCCGCCCTTACTCTGCAAGCCGGCGAACCGAGCCTGATCAAGGTTGGCTTCAACGGTGATATCCGCAGCACTGAACCTGGGGTCAATCGCGATGAAAACTCCGATGCGTTCATCATGCACATCGTCGAAGGTTTGGTGGCCTACCGCGAAGATGCGTCAGTCGGGCCGATGCTGGCTAAAGACGTCACGATCTCGGACGACGGGCTCACCTATACCTTCACCCTGCGTGAAGGGGTCAAGTTCCAGAACGGCAAGCCCCTGACCGCCGAGGACGTGAAGTGGACCTGGCAGCACTACCTCGACCCGAAAACCCAATGGCGCTGCCTGCCGGAGTTTGATGGGCGCGGGGTCTCGAAAATCCTCGACATCTCGGTTCCGGAACCGCTCAAGGTGGTGTTCCGCATCGATAAGCCCAACGGCGTGCTGCTGGCAACCATGTCCCGGCCCGACTGTGGCGGCAGCGGCATTGTGCATCCCGATTCGGTCGCGGCCGATGGCACCTGGATCGCGCCGATTGGCACCGGTCCGTTCACCCTCGGTCAGTGGAAGCAAGGCCAGTACGTCGAGTTGAACCGCTTCAAGGACTACACCCCGCGCGCCGAAGCGAAGCCGGACGGCTTTACCGGGAACAAGCAAGCGTTCGTTGACCGCGTGCGGTTTGTGGTCATCCCGGACGCCGCCTCGGCCAAGGCCGCACTGCTTTCCGGCGGTGTCGACGTACTGCCGGACGTGACCGCAATGGATGAGGCGGAGTTGAAAAATGTCCCCGGCATGCAGGTACGCACCAGCCCGGTGATGACGCTCGGCGGGCTGCTGTTCCAGACCCGTGACCCGTTGCTCGGCGACGTGCGTATTCGCCGCGCCGTGGCGCTGTCGCTGGACTATTCGCAGATGGTCGCAACGCTTTCCAATGGCCTGTCCACCGTCAACAACTCGATCATTCCGACCACCAGCGCGTATTACGACGCGACGGCGCATACGGGTTACCCCTACGACCTCGACGAGGCCCGGCGCCTGCTCAAAGCGGCGGGTTACCACGGCCAGCCGATCAAGCTGATCGTCAACAAGCGCTACCCGCAGATGTTCGACATGGGCGTCTTGAGCCAGGCAATGCTCCAGGCTGTCGGGGTGAATATCGTGCTCGAAACCCTGGAGTGGGGCGCCCAACTGGAGCGTTATCAGAGCGGCAACTTCCAGATGATGGCGTTCTCGTATTCGCCACGCTTTGACGCGGCGCTGAGCTATGAGTCGGTGACGGGGAACAAAGACAAGGAACCGCGCAAAGTCTGGGACAACCCCAAGGCGCTGGTGTTGTTGCGTGAAGCCCAGAGCGAGTCCGTCGCGCCAAAACGTCAAGCGCTGTTCGATCAATTGCACACGCTGATGCTGGCCGATGTGCCAATGGTGATGATTTACAACGGCACCAGTATCGGTGTCGTAAAAGCCGGCATCGAGGGCTATCGCTCCTGGCCGATCTCTAAACCGCGCCTGTGGGGCGTGTCGCTGGCGGCAACATCAAAGTAGGGCGTTCCCATGTTTCGATTCATATTGCATCGGCTGGGGATGGCTGTGCCCACCCTGTTGCTGATATCGGTGATGGTGTTTGCACTGATCCGCTTCATCCCCGGTGACCCTGCATTGTTGATGCTGGGCGACATGGCGGATGCCCAGAGCCTGGCACAAATGCGCAGTTCGCTGGGGCTGGATCACTCGGTGGTGACCCAATACCTGATCTGGATAAAGTCAGTGCTCAGCGGTGACTTGGGGTTCTCCATCAGCACGCGACAAGCCGTATTGCCGCTGTTGCTCGAGCGCTTCAGTGTCAGCGCGACGATTGTACTGGTAGCGGTTGCGCTGGCCACGCTGATTGCCGTGCCGGTAGGCCTGTTTGCCGCCTGGAAGCAGAACAGCGCGATGGACCTGGGGCTGGTGGCCGGCGCGACGTTGTTGTTGTCGATTCCCAGCTTCTGGCTCGGCCTGCTGCTGCTGTACGCCTTCGGGATCAAGTTGGGCTGGCTGCCGGTGGTGGGTTACGTGACGTTTGCGGATGATCCGCTCAAGGCGATCACCTATCTGGTGCTGCCGATTGTCACCCTGACCCTGGTGGAGTTTGGCGCCATCGCCCGCATGGCCAGGGCCAGCACGATTGAAGTGCTGCGCCTGGACTATATCGCCCATGCCCGCGCCAAAGGTTTATCCGAAGGTGCGGTGCTGTGGCGCCATGCCTTGCGCAACGCCTTTGCGCCCACCTGGACGTTGGTGGGCTTGATCCTGGGCAACCTGCTCGGCGGCATTGCGGTGCTGGAAACGGTGTTCACATTGCCGGGTGTCGGGCGCCTGATGGTGGACTCGATCTTCGCCCGGGACTATCCGGTGTTGCAGGGCTGCTTGCTGCTGATTACCTGTATCTACGTGCTCGTCAACCTGTGTGTCGACCTGCTGTATCCGCTCTTCGACCCGAGGGTGAAGTTATGAGTGCCAAGCGAACGCTGCCAGCTGAGCCGGCGCGGAGTGTCGAGGCGCCGGCCCGACGCGCCTGGCGTTACCCGCCACTCAACGCCCTGATCGGCGGGGGCTTGTTACTGATCCTGATCGGCATGGCCTTGCTCGGCCTGGTCTGGACGCCCTACGAACCGTTGCGCCTGGATTTGCTCGCGCGGTTCCAGGCGCCGAGTGCGGCGCACTGGCTGGGCACCGATGAGTTCGGTCGCGATGCCTTGAGCCGGATGATGATGGGGGCGCGCACCAGCCTGTGGATCAGCCTGCTGTCGGTGAGTTTCGCAGTGGTGGCCGGAACGCTGATCGGCATGCTGGCCGGTTACCTGCGCGGCTGGACCGACCGGGTGCTGATGATGCTCAACGACGCCTTGCTGGCATTCCCCGGGATCCTCATGGCCCTGGGGATCATGGCGATCATCGGCGCCAGCCAGTACGGCATCGTTCTGGCCTTGGGGATCGCCTATACGCCGTCGGTGGTGCGGGTGGTGCGCGGCAGTGTGTTGTCGCTGCGCGAACTGGAGTTTGTCGAAGCCTCGCGGGTGATCGGCAACTCCGAGTTCTACACCATGCTGCGGCACATTGCGCCCAATTGCCTGGCACCGTTGTGTGTGTTGGCCACCAGTATGTTCGGTTGGGCCTTGCTCTCGGAAAGCGCCTTGAGCTTCCTCGGGCTGGGTGTACCGCCACCGGCGGCCACTTGGGGGAGCATGTTGGCGGCCAGCCGGCCTTATATCGCATCGGCTGCCTGGCTCGGGATCTTCCCCGGCCTCTTCATCAGCCTGGCACTGCTTGCCATCAACCTGTTCGGCGATGCCCTGCGCGATCGTCTCGACCCGCGCATGAGGAAATGATCATGACTGTTCCTACTGCCTTGCTGTCTGTGCAGCACCTGAAAATCCGTGCGGGCGTGCAAGGCCAACTGGCCGTCGACGACCTGAGCTTCACAATGGCCCCGGGCGAAATCGTCGCCCTGGTGGGCGAGTCGGGCAGCGGCAAAACCATGGCCGCACGCGCAGCGATTGGCTTGCTGCCGGCGCCGATGCAGGTGTGTGGCGGACGTATCGAGTTCAAAGGCGTAGCGCTCGACAGCCGCGACGCTCCCGCGATGCGGCGGGTGCGTGGCGCGCAGATCGGCATGGTCTTCCAGGAGCCGATGGTCTCGCTCAACCCATCGTTGACCATCGGCCGGCAAATGAGTGAGGCCCTCAAGCTGCACACCGACCTGGACGCGGCCGAAATCCGTCGGCGTTGCCTGCAGATGCTGCAACGCATCGGCATCAAGGACGCCGAGCGTTGCCTGGCGTCATACCCGCACCAGTTTTCCGGCGGTATGCGCCAGCGCATCATGCTGGCCTCGGTGATGCTGCTGCGTCCTGCGTTGTTGATCGCCGATGAGCCAACCACGGCCCTGGACTGTCTGGCGCAGTTGGACGTCATCGAGCTGATGCTGGAGCTGACCCGCGAGCAGGGCACGGCGATTCTGTTCATCAGCCATGACTTGTCGCTGGTTGCGCGTTATGCCCACAAGGTAGTGGTCATGCGCAACGGCAAAGCGGTCGAGCAGGGCGGCATCCAGGACATTCTGCTGGCACCGCGCGCCGACTACACCCGTCAGTTGCTGGAGGCCTTGCCCAGCCGCGGCGTGCTGGCGCCATTGCCGCCCGCCAACGGGCCGTTGCTCGAAGTCCGAGGTGTGTGCATCGAGCACCCGGGGCCGCGTTCGTTCTGGGGCAAAAGCCTTCCAAAACGCGTGGTGCATGGGGTGGACCTGAGCATCGCGCCTGGCGAAACCCTGGCCCTGGTTGGCGGCAGCGGGTCTGGCAAGACTACCTTGGGGCGGGCGGTGGTGGGGTTGGTCAACCCCTGCGCCGGGGCTATCCGCTTCAAGGGCGTGGACATCCTCAAGGCCGCGAACCGCGTACACCGGTTGCAGTGCCAGATGATTTTCCAGGACCCGTATTCCTCCCTCGATCCGCGCATGAAAATTGGCCAGATTCTGGCTGAACCCCTGCGCCACGAGCCGGGCATGAGCCCCGCGCAACGTCGGCAGCGTGTCGCCGAAACGCTGGTGGATGTCGGGCTTGCCGAACATTTCGTCGAACGCTTTGCCCACCAATTATCCGGTGGGCAGCGTCAGCGCGTGGCAATCGGGCGGGCACTGGTGCGACGTCCGCAGTTGGTGATTGCCGACGAGCCGATTTCGGCGCTGGACATGACCATTCAGAAACAGATTCTGGAGCTGTTCGAACGCTTGCAGAAACAGTACGGCTTTGCCTGCCTGTTCATTTCCCATGACCTGGCGGCGGTAGAGCGTATCGCCCATCGCGTTGCCGTGATGAACCAGGGCGAAGTGGTCGAGATCGGCGACTGCGACGCGATTTTCGACACGCCGCAACACCCTTACACCCAGCAGTTGTTGGCTGCCGCCAGCCCGCTGGAACGACTGGCTGGCGGAGGCTATCGCATCCGCACGCGCTAGGCATTGCTTCACCCAGGACCTGAACGCTGTCCCGCCTCGCGTCAATCGCCGATTGACGTGACGGGCAACGCCATGCCCGAAGAAAACAAAAACATCACCCAACCCCCGTACTGCCAGGAGCCAGCACCATGAAAAACACCATCACCCATGTCGTCACCGGAGCAGGTCTGATCGGCGCCGGTTTACTGCCTGCGTTCGCTCAGGCGGATTTTATCAAGGACAGTCGTGCGTCACTGGAACTGAAAAACTACTACTTCAACCGCGACTACCGCGAAGGCACGGGCCAGTCCCAGCGCGCGGAATGGGCGCAGGGCTTTCTGCTTAACCTGCAGTCGGGTTTCACCGAAGGCACCGTCGGTTTTGGCCTCGACGCCGTCGGCATGCTCGGCTTGAAACTCGACTCGAGCCCCGACCGTTCCGGTTCAGGCCTGCTGTCGCGCAACAGTGAGCCAGAACCGGGCAAACCCAGCTACGCCCGGCGCGCGCACGACGAGTATTCCAAGTTTGGCGTGACCGGCAAGGCGCGCTTTGCCCAGAGCGAGTTGCGGGTCGGCTATATGGTCCCGGACCTGCCGACATTGCAACCCAACCTCAGTCGCTTGTTCCCGCAAAGCTTCAGCGGTACCGCGTTGACCTCCAAAGACCTCAGCGGGCTGACGATCAGTCTCGGCCAGTTGGACAAGGTCAAGCAGCGTGACTCGACCGACTACGAGGACATGGGCCTGACCAGCCAGTCCGGGGCCTACAAAAGTTCGGCCAAAAGTGACCGGTTTCGTTACGCCGGCGCGGATTACAAGCTCGGCGCGAGCACCTTGGCCAGCTACCAGTGGGCGCAACTTGATGGCCTGTACAAACAGCAATACCTGGGCCTGAAAAACAGCTTCGGCCTCGGGCCCGGGACGGTGAAAACCGACATCCGTTACTTTGATGCCAGCCAGGATGGCGCGGGGTTGGCGGGCAAGGTGGATAACCAGGCGCTGAGCACGCGCATCGGCTACAGCCTGGAGGGCCACAGCCTCAGTGGCGGCTATCAGGCGCAATACGGCACGACGCCGTTCACTTACGTCGACGGCACTAACACCTACCTGTTCACCGAATACCAATTGAGTAACTTCTCCCAGACCGGGGAGCGCACCTGGCATGCCCGCTATGACTACGACTTCGCCGCGCTGGGGGTGCCCGGGCTTCTGTTTTCGACGCGCTATGCCAATGGTGACAACGCCAAAGTCAAAGGCTTCCAGGGCGAGGGCCGCGAGTGGGAACGCGACTTCAGCCTCGGCTATGTGGTGCAGAGCGGGCGCCTGAAAAACGTCTCGCTGCGTTGGCAGAACGCGAGTGCGAAAAGCAACTACACCCGTGACACCAACGAAAACCGCCTGATCCTGGGCTACACCCTGGCGCTCTGGTAGGCGTCGATGCCATGCACTGCCGTAGGCGCCGGCTTGCCGGTGCCTACAACCGATCTGCGTTGTGCTGTGCGGATTGAGGTTTTTTCATCACCGATCATCAAGGAGCGCCCATGAGCGATCTTTCCGGCAACACCCCTACGCCCCAGGCCGCCTCGGCGTTTTGGGCGCCGTTCACACCGATGCGCCAGTTTCAAAAGCAGCCGATGATGTTCGCCAGCGCCGAGGGCATGCATTACACCACCACCGATGGCCGCCGCATTCTGGATGCCATGGCCGGTCTGTGGTGTGTGAATGCGGGTCACGGCCAGGCCCAAATTGTCGAGGCGATTCGCGAATCGGCCGGGCGCCTGGACTTCGTGTCCTCATTCAAAATGAGCCATCCCCACGCGCTGGAAATGGCTGAGCGCTTGATCGCCATTGCCCCGGCCGGCATCGAGCAGGTGTTCTTCACCAACTCCGGTTCCGAAGCGGTCGACACCGCGCTGAAGATTGCCCGGGCCTACCATCAGGCGCGTGGCGATTGCCGCAGGACCAAGTTCATCGGGCGTGCCAAGGGCTATCACGGCATGGGCTTCGGCGGCCTTTCGGTGTCTGGGCTGGGGCGTCAGAAGCGCGATTTCGGGCCATTGCTGGGGGAGGTCTCGCACCTGCCCTTGCCGTATGACGCGAGCATGCGCTTTACCGCGGGCCAACCGGCCACCGGCGTCGAATACGCCGATGCGCTGACGCAGCTGTTGGAAGTGCAAGACCCGAGCACGGTGGCGGCGGTGATCGTCGAGCCGGTCACCGGTTCCGGCGGTGTCTATCCGCCGCCACAGGGGTATTTGCAGCGGCTGCGCGACATCTGTACTCGGCACGGCGTGCTGCTGATCTTCGACGAAGTGATCACCGGGTTCGGTCGTGTCGGCGCAAGCTTCGCCGCGCAGGCGTTCGGCGTCACTCCGGACCTGATCACCACCGCCAAGGGCCTCACCAACGGCGCGGTGCCGATGGGCGGCGTGCTCGTCAGCGGGCGGGTCTATGAAGCCTTTATGGCCGGCCCGGAGAACGCTATCGAATTGATGCACGGCTACACCTATTCCGCCCATCCGCTGGCCTGCGCGGCCGGCCTGGCGACGCTGCGGGTGCATGAGGAATTGGGGATCAACCAGCACGTGCTGGCGGTCAGCGATCTCTGGCAAGCGGCCGCGTTGTCGCTCAAAGGCGTCGGGCCGGTGGTGGATGTCCGCGCGATTGGCTTGCTGTGTGCTGTCGAGCTGCAAGCGTTGCCAGCCGCGCCGGGTGTCAGGGGCGCGCAAGTGGCGCAGTGGTGTTTCGATCACGGCGTGCTGGTACGGGGCTCGGGTGACACCATCGTGATCTCGCCGCCGCTGATTATTTCCCCGGAGCACATCGCGCAGGTATTCGAAACCTTGCGCGAGGCGTTATGCCAGGTTGCGTGATTGAGTCGAGGAGCGGTTATGACGGATCTATTGGATTTTTACATCGACGGGGCCTGGGTCAGGCCCGATAGCCAGGTGATCGAAGCCGTGATCGATCCGTCCAGCGAGCAGGTGGTTGCGCGGATCATCCTGGGCAACGAACGCGACGTGAACCGTGCGGTGGCGGCGGCCAAAGCGGCATTCGCGAGTTTCTCCGCGACCACGCCCGAGCAGCGTATCGAACTGCTCGAGAGGATCATCGACGGCTATCAGCGGCGCAGTGAGGCGTTGGCTCTTGCGGTGCATCAGGAAATGGGCGCGCCGCTGTCACTCGCCAGAACGGCCCATGTGCCGGCGGGGCTGGGCCATCTGGTGCGGGCCCTGGAGGTGTTGAAGCGCTACCCGTTCGAAACAATGCTGGGAAGCTCGCGGGTGATGCGTGAGCCGATTGGCGTGTGTGGCCTGATCACCCCCTGGAATTGGCCGCTCAACCAGCTCACCTGCAAAGTCGCCCCGGCGCTGGCCGTCGGCTGCACGGTGGTGCTCAAGCCCAGTGAGCGCGCGCCGCTGTCGGCGCTGATTTTTGCCGAGATTCTGCACGAGGCCGGCGTGCCCCAGGGGGTGTTCAACGTGGTCAATGGCGACGGTCCGGGTGTCGGCACGGCGCTGTCGCAGCATGCCGATATCGACATGATCTCGTTCACCGGCTCGACGCGGGCGGGTATCGCGGTGGCCAAGGCGGCGGCGGATACGGTCAAGCGAGTCGCCCAGGAACTGGGCGGCAAGTCGGCCAATATCCTGCTCGACGATGCCGATCTGCCCAGCGCGGTGCGCCATGGGGTGTTGGGTTGCATGCGCAACAGCGGCCAGTCGTGCAATGCACCGACCCGCATGCTGGTGCCGCGGGCGTTGCATGCCCAGGCGGTCGCAATCGCCTGCGAGGTGGCGGCCCAGGTGTGTTTCGATGATAGCCGGCCTGCCACGGCCATCGGGCCGGTGGCCAACGTCATGCAGTTCAATCGGGTCCAGCAGTTGATCGAGCAGGCGCTGTGCGAAGGCGCGTTGCTGGTGGCCGGTGGAACAGGGCGCCCAGACGGCGTGACGACAGGGTTCTACGTCAAACCGACGATTTTTGCCGATGTCGAGCCGCACATGAGCATCGCTCGCGAAGAAGTGTTCGGCCCGGTCCTGGCGATCATTCCGTATGACAGCGAGGAGCAGGCGGTGCGGATCGCCAACGACAGCGTGTACGGGCTGTCGGGGTACGTCACCTCGTCGGACCGCGAACGCGCCAGGGCTATCGCTCGACAGTTGCGTACCGGCATGGTCCATCTCAATGGTTGCAAGGCCGACCAGGACGCGCCTTTTGGCGGCTACAAACAGTCCGGAAACGGGCGGGAATGGGGGGTGTTCGGGTTTGAGGAGTACCTGGAAACAAAGTCAGTGTTTGGCTATTAGAAAGGAACAGGTTGGGGCGCCCCGATGAGCACCTGGCCGCGACGCGGGGTAACCCGGCCCGAGGCCGGGTTTGTGTTGCTCCAGAAGGCCTATGCGACGGCCACATTTGAACGATCCGCCCAGCCCAGATGAATCACTGGGCGGTCATTCACCATAGTTTCCAGGTGTAATCGACATTCACCCGTAGCTCATTGTCGTCCCGATGGCTGGCCTGGGCGGCGAAATCATTGCGGTACCATGCGTTGCGCACGCGCAGATTCAGGCCTTTAAGGGGTGTGCTCTGAAGCACATAGTTCAGTTCGATATCTTTTTCGCTTTCCTTCAGGTTGCTGCCGCCCAGTTTGGGTAACTCAATGTTGTCGCCGCTGACGTAACGCAGCATGCCATTGAGCCCGGGCAAGC
>Ga0208898_1002176_pt1 | contig 12148 bp, 10 predicted proteins | sample VirMetDEL_Mar_4_FD_184513 | JGI IMG/M metagenome (GOLD analysis project Ga0208898, IMG submission 184513) | Aqueous microbial communities from the Delaware River and Bay under freshwater to marine salinity gradient to study organic matter... | ecosystem: Environmental > Aquatic > Marine >...
TAGTTAAATTTAATATCATCCTGTGTATAGTCAGGGCTAGCATCTACTATAGCATTTAAAGTATCTACTAGGTTATTAGCATATTTAGTATCAGAGTTAAGGAAGATACCAGTAGGTAAGTTATTAAAATTCCTAACTATATTTGTAGATCCTGTCAGTATGTTTTGTCCATTAACAGTAAAAGCTCTTATGTCAATATCTGCTACAGTATTGAAGAATCCAAAGTATTCACCGTAGTTAGCTACTTTAACTATATCAGAATAGTATGATACTCTTCTGTATAAACTATTACCTGATGTATCAACAGCTTTCTGTATTATAACTCTTACTACAGAAGCATCTTCCTGACTATTACCTTTGCACTGTACTGTATAAGCAAACTCAATATAGGCATCTTTGAAATCTTCAAATTCTACTCTGAGTGGATTTACAGAAGATTGCAATAAATCATTCAAGACATAATTGTTAGATACTCCATTGAGCTTTATATTGATATTATCATCTTCTGTATCTAATGTTAGTATTCTCCAGAACCCTCCTTCAGTATACTCTCCTGATATTAAATCATATAAATTATCTATAATCATAGTTTATTGTTTTTGTATTTAGATCTAACATGATTGAGTTAAATCCTTAGCATCAGCGTTCTGTGTGTTATTACTTATATCATCAAAAGTTAATGACACATTAGATGTAGAAGTATTTATAAAGCTTACATTTAATAATGGAGCTTTTATAATAAAGGTTCTTAATGGATAGTTGTTACTAGCAGTACTATCAACAAATGTAGTATATCCTGAATAACTTGTTAAAGTCTGTAAATCTAAACTATATGTTCCTGGATTACTGCCCCCGTTTAGTACAACACTAATAATAGCACTATCATACCTTGATTGATCTATAGTACCCAGATAGTTATAAAATATCGACATAGGTATTGTAAACCTTATTTCAGCATCGCTATCTCCTTGAGCTTTATAACATGCTTTATAGTTACTATAACTATTAATATTTGGATTATATCCTTGAGCTGTATCTGTAGTATCGCCGTATACACATACATCATTAACACCTCCATTAATATAGTTATAAGTAATTCTTAAGAAATCAATTCTTACTTCAAAAGGACCAACTACATCAGTATTATAACTACCTTCAAGAACTTGAACAGCATAAGGGTTTGTCAAGTTTGGTACTTCTACAATTTGAGTACTTATAAATACATCGTTATCATCGTTATTTTGAGGATCAGGTATCGCAAGAGATTTAAACACAATATTATACTGAATTTGATTACCTGATATATTAGGGTTAGCAAATACAGTAGTACCTAATTCTGCTTTTACATAATTTTCAGAAGTATTTTCAGAATAAGTTATAGTAGCATTATCATCTATTAAATCCGAAGGTGGACATACTATCTGAGCTGCTGTATCAGAACAAGTAGGTTGTGGGTTACAGTTATCAAATGTAACATTACATATAGCACTATACCATCCATAATATACAGGAGTATTAATTGGATCTAGTGTTAATGTAATATTACCATTGTTAGCAGGGAAACTAGCACCTGTATCTTCAAATCTCCATGAGTTAAACTGTATATTACCAGAAGGATGATATCCTGTAGGATTAGCATTGCCAGTTAATATAAGATCAGCACTATCATATGATAAGCTAGCTTGAAGATCAGGACATAAATTAGTATCTACACTTATAGTATTATTACCTATAAGAAGACAAGAAGAAGATGCAATTTGACTTTCAGGATACAAATAAGTAAATTGAATATCAGCTCTAATAACATCTGTTGATGCAGGTTGTGGACTAAGACTCTGATTACTTATTGTTGTAGTAATAGATCCTGACAGAGGATTAGTAGGTGTTATCTGACCACTACCATATAATTGTGTATCTCCTGTAGTTTCATTTACAATGTATATTTTATAACTATTCGGAGAAAAAGTTAATCCAGCTGTTGTTATATCTAATGTTACATCTAAAGCACATCCGTTTTGTTCAAGTATTAAATCAAAATCATTAGTATTAGGACATATTGTATATGAATCAGAAGCCATACAACTACCGCATTGGTATGTAGATATATATACTCCATCTATACTTGTATTTAAATCTAACGTATTTAAATCTAAAGTTTCATCTTCATTAACTATATAATTACCTCCTGATAAATTGTATAATGCCCATAAGTAATCTTCGTCACCACTATTACATACAAAAGGGGAAGGTGATGCACTATAATCACAATCTATATTAGCAGTTAATATATCATTGCCATAAGTAACCTCGTTTGTTATTCCACAAACATCAATACTTATTGTCTGAGAACATTCACCCGGTTGACCAGAATTTACAACTATAGTTATAGTATACGTACCGCAGCTTTCAACAGTATATAATGTATTACTATTAGTTATACTATTAAGACTAGGATCTGTCCATGTAATGACAGGAGTACCCACAACACTATTCCCTACTTTTATTAGTGTTATCTCTCCATCGTCTGCATCAAAAGTAGCCGTATATAATTCTGGTGGACAGTAATTATATGTAAATGTTTCAACACATGTTCCACATGTTAGTTCTAATGTATAAGTTCCTGCTCCATATATAGGGTTTAAAGAGGCGTCTACTAAATCAAGAGTAGGAGCAAGTATAGCATTAATAAAAGGACCATTAGGATCGGAACTAGGAGTTATCCATTCTCCGTCAAGAGTATTAGGTGAACCACATTCTACACCTGAATAAGATAGCGTTACTGGATCAGTAGTATTTGGATAAAAAGTAACATCTATCTGTGCATTTTCGTAGATACTAGAACAACTACCTTCTACATATATTGTTTGACATTTATTACAATCAGTTATGAATCCTGATGGACACATATAAAAAGCATACAAGCCGGTAGGTAATGTATTTATTCTAATAGGTCTAGAACTTAATTCTGAACAAGTAAATGGATTACTTGAAGGACTGTATCTCAACCTATCACCTAAGTTATGAGCACATAAATATTCAGCAACTGAAACGTCAGTGCCTGCTTCAACAATATTATTCTCAGGTAAATTCTGTCCTGGAATATCTCCTGGAATAGTTGTAATTAAATCAGGAGCTCCTGAAGTTACATCTGGTCCTTCTCCAAAATATGTATTCTGTGTAACATTATCTACAATCGCACTCCAATCTAAACCGTCATTATATGTATTACCAAGTCCTATTCCGTTAGATACACTGATAGGATTATCTACTGTACCTACATTCTGGTCTATTAAGTTTATTGATCCTTTAATTCTGAAATTAATACCTAATAATACACTACAAGATGTACAGCTAAAATATGTTTCAGTATTATCGCTATTGAAATTAACGTTGTATACAAAAGAATATACTTGTCCTTCTACAGGAGATGTAATAGATGCATACATTGCTGAACTATCTATTATGTAATCAACAGGTAATGTAAATGTTAGTCCACTTTGTTGAGTTATTGTTGTAGAACTAAGATCAACAGTACATCCTGATTGTACAGCACCTTGTAGTATATTAAGTACATCTATTGTAGCAGGATCATCTGCATCTACATCGTAACATATTTCTATAGTGTAGCTTTTTAATGATTGGCTAGGACTACTACTAGGAAAACATATATCCTGTACATATAATTTAGTTTCAGCAGAATCATCACATCCTGGAGTATCAATAAGATATATGAACTTGTAATATCCTTGATTTAATAATTCAGAATCTATTGTAGGATTATCTCCAGAACCTATCTGTTGACCTATAACTAAAGGTCCATAATTACTATATGTAGTATCATCAATACTGTACCCATTAAATATCCAAACACCATCATTATCAGCTGAAGGTTGAAATCTATCTTTTAAACTTATATTACAAGCCATTTTTTATTGTTTTGGTGTTAAGCACTATCGTACTGATGTATTAGCTTACTAAATTACATATTGTTACAGTATTATCGGTTCCTGCATTAGGTGGAGCTTCTACAGTTATAAGTATTGTTGTTGTTTCTACACAGTTAGTACATCCTGCTTCAGGAGATCCTGCTATTCTCGTACTTATGTAATTAATTTCAACAGTATCTCCGTCATTAGACGCTCCTGTTTCTGTAATCATAGCAGCTATATCAAGAACACTGTTTTCGTCTAGCGAACCTAAGCCAGCTGTATCTACTGTATAATTAGAGATAGTTCCTACAGGATTACTAATATTACCGTTTACAATAACAGCTACTTCATTGGTATAATTAACACTATCAGTTAGTGTAAGAGAAGTATCAGTGAGTTGAGTTGTACCATAGTTTCCATTTAACAGATCAATAAGATATAATTCACTAGTATCATTACTACATACTGTTATATTATTAGTATCACCAAATCCACTATTAGCTCCATCAACAACTGTAAACTCAATTGTTGATGAATCAGTACAACCTCCTGTTGTAGCTGTATACGTAAAAGTATAAGTACCTGGAGACATATTGTCTGGATTAATAAATAAAGTACTAGCTTCTGTTGCTAGTTCAAAAGGAAGTTGTGTAGATGTATCTATTGAAGAATTAATATAACTTCCATCAGTTTCGCTATGAGAAACCGTTATTGTTGCAGGTGAATTACTAAAAGCTGTTAAAGACCAAGTACCACCTATAAAAACTCCACTTCCTAAGAGTGGGAATAAGTTTGTATTACAAGCCATTTTTATAAAAGATTAATAATTTAATATTCACAGACAGTTACTTGTCCGTCTTCTCCAGCACAGATTATTTGTATTGTTACTGTTCCTGGAACTGCAAATGATTCTCCATTTACACTATCCCTTGCAGTGTATGTAAATGTAATTGTGGTTTCACCTCCAGCTACGGTTGTAGGAGCTACATACGATACTGTTCCATTAGCTAATACTGTAGCATATCCTCTTAAATCACTGTTAGGTGCATTACCAATAACTACTGATGTTAAATCAGCAGCATTATAAAATGTATCATTATCTAGTATATCTAGCACAGTTGTTGATCCACATGCTACACAATAACTATCGTTAGCTGCTACTGGAGCTTGAGGGTTAAATCCTTCACATCCCGATATAGATATTACACTAGGAGAAGATATAATAGTACCTCCTATATTAGATACTGTTACTTCAAAAGCATTAGAACCAATTGGTTCTTGCAGTACATATTGTATTTCTCTTAATCCTGTAGCTGCATTAATTATTAGTGTTATAGCATCACCGCTAGTATCTACACAATTAGTACAGTTTGCAGGTACATAAGTAGGTTGTATGTTACCATAACTAACTACATTAAAGCTAGTCCAATCTATAGCAACATCACTTGCTGAATTAACACTACCTGAGAAAGGTATGAATACAGCATAAGGAGTTGTTACTCCTGCTATAGTATCGCAATCTAAATCGTAATTAATAGGAGCAATAGCTATAGATGTTTCATTCTCACAGTCACCTACAATAAAGAATATAGATGCTGTATTGGATATTAATCCATTTTCATCTTCTACAGTAAATGTAGATTCATAAGTACCAGGTGTTAATGTATTCTCTCCTTGGAACTTAATGTACTGTTCTGTATAGTATGCAGGTAATTCATCACCGGTTCTAGGTACATACTTAGATATACCTTCTGGATAGTTTATAGATATTGTATCCCAATCTATATCTGCTGTACAATCTGATTCTACATCAAAGAATACATAATCAGATAAGAATGTTTCTGTTATTCCATTAGTATCTACTATACAGTTTAGATATATAGTTTTTGATTTTAAGTAAGGTTTACATACAGCAAAAGAATTAGTAACAGATGTTATACATCCATTACAGTCAGTAGCTTCTGCTGTTAGTTCTATTGTGTCAGGTAATATAGCACCACTCTTAGGTTTTAATTCTATTACAGAAGTATATGATGTTTCATCTATATGAACTAAGTCAAATATAACTTCATCATAATCCCAATTTATGTTTATTTGACGGCATCCATTTCTTGTAGCTTGTACACTGAATTTAAAGTCAGATATTCTACTAATAGATGTTAGTGATAAATCTCTACATGGATTTACTATCTCTATTGGTAATGTTACAGAACAACCATCAGCTGTTGTTATAGTTACAGAAGCAGTAACATTATCTAAACAATCTGCTGATATAGCAGAATAGGAATTATTTATAACAGTATTAGATGTAGTTCCTGTTACTAAGTTAAAAGTTAAACAAGGATCTGATGATTGAAACAAGTAAGTATATGGAGCTAATCCTGACTGTATATTTACCTCTATGTTTTGTGTTATCATTTTAATAATTATTTCAGTTTTACTAATACTTCTGGTGGTGTACATAATTCTTCTGGTACAACTGTAGCTGATATTACACAAGAGAATGTTGTTACTGTAGAATCACATACGAAGTTATTATCATATAAATCCACATCAATACATTCCATTATCTCATCTACATTACTACATCCAGAATTAAGTATATGAAATACAGAAAGCAGTTCATCTACTTCTAGTACTTCACAGTCAACTCCATATTGTTCATTAAGTATGTTTCTGTAAAGTCTGTAAATAACTTCACATATTACATTCTTAGGAGTTACAGCAATTATCTTTCCCGCCATTATCTAAAGTATTTAATAAGGTGTCAAATAGCAGACAGGCTGCTTCACATTTACATTTATCGCATTCATCTATGTTCTGTAATGCAATTAGATACTTGTATATATCTGAGCTTAAATTCTCAGACAAAAAAGTAACTACTTCACATTCTACTTCACATAAGATTGTAGAACAGAAAGAATCCTCTACATACGAATTATCAGGTTTAGTAACTTTCAATCTAATATTGTAAGTACCATCGTCTAATGGTAAATCAACAGCTAATTCGTTTATTAATGCATTATTAATTTCTACATAAGCAGATGAAGTTTCTACATCAAATAGAACATTAGTCTGATCTAATTCATATATAGTTTCATTCATACATCTGTGAGATATACCTACTTCTGCTTTATAACCTGTAGGTGCTGCTGAATTAATATCGTTGTAAAACTCAACGAGTTCTTCTGTATCGTATATAGTTATTTTACTACAATCTTCTGCTTTAACAAAAGTAAGTATCATATTATATTTTATTTATTAGTATAAAGCAATAATATCAGTTGCTGTTGTATTTGTCGCAAATACTTTAACTATACGCAGTGGAATAATAGATCCACCTAATACACCTACAAAAGTAACTACAGAACCTGATGCTGTTTGTACAGTAATATTTCCATCAGCTCCTACATAGAATGCACTGGTAGGATCAAACTCATTAGAATCATTAGGTACTATAGCAGCAGCATCTTCTGCTTGCATCTGTTGTATGCCATGTCTGTGACCTGATATTCTAATTCCTCTGCCATTTAATACATTATATATCTTATGTAGAGTATCATTAATTATATTGTTCATGATAGTATATAATATTTTATTTTAAGCCATTTTAAAGCTCTCTAACGAACTTTATTTGTGAATAGGTAGTATGGTTCAGTTTATTAATAAAAGTGTCTTATATCGTCTTAAAATGCGTTATTTTGAATTATATTTTATTACAGCATTATAAGGTATAGCTAATCCACCTATCCCTATGATATCTCCATTAATTAACCTAGGATACTTAACTACAATCCACTTGTCTGTATAAGAATCAGTAAAAGGAATATCTACAGTTGTATAATAAACATCTTTACCTTTTCGTATCATATTATCACTGTAAGCAAATATGGTACAAGTAGATTCATCCCAAACATCTGTATCTGATTTGCCTATATAGTCTGTAGAATGGAATCCTCTTGGTTCTAGGAATGATTTTTCGTAAGCCTTATTTAGTATTAGCATTTTACCTGTAAGGTCTTTTAACCACATAGGTATAGGTAAGTCTATCTGAGCTGATTCGAGAGCTATTATTTGTGCTCTAAGAAGAGACAATTCACTTTCTAATAATTCAATTCTATTTCTGTTCTCCCTCTCAATATCTCTTAATCTTTTGTTATCCTCAGACCATGTTTTGATAATCATTTCTATTTCGGTCTGATCTGTATTCCTTTTAGCTATAATGTACTGAGATAGATATTGTAACGCACCTCCTGACAATAAAGCAATTACTATTTGTAAATAATCACTATTCATTGTTATTTATGTAATAAACTTGTTTATTGTATACTACTTGGTAGTAAAGAGGCATGTGGTCAAATATGTGAATTTATAGCTTAACGAGTATTAGGAAATATGCTTATAAAAAAAAGCCCTCTAAACCTAATTAAAGGATAGAGGGCTTGTTAATTATATTATAGTACTATTAGTTTATTTCCTCTTGTTCTGGAAACCATCCTGCTGCTTCTGCTTCTTCCTTAGTTAATACTTCAGAAGTAGAAGGTATTATATCAGAAAACTTAATTCTACTATTAGCATCTATGAAAGCAGATAGTCCATCTAGTTCTGCTTGCTGTAGATTAGCAAATAAGTTTTGTAAGTTAGATATATCCTTATCAGGATGTATTCTAATAGTATAATCAAGATCTACTTGTAATGCTACTTGTCCTGTTGTAGGGTGAGTAATTTCACCAAACAGTTTAGTAGTAACATCGTTAGGATCTTTCACTGTTGTTGGACGAGAAAGATTAAATAGTTCCTCGTTAATTAGTGCTGCTCTTTCAGCACTGTCCCACTGACCGTAGGGTTCTACTGGCATGTAATTCATTATATAATATTGTTTTTATAATTATCTCGATAAGTCACCCATTTGTTATATAACTCATCTAACTTAATAGTTAGCTCATTACCTGTTAGGTATTTGGATAGTTCTGTAGTTATAATTTCTTTTTGTTTCTCTTCTGTATCTCTACTGGAGAATATAGCTTCTCTATAGAAATGCATTTCTTGTGTTTCTTCACTATTAATATCTACAGGTATTTGTTCTGTAGTATAATCCCATCTTAGTCTAACTTCTGGAATATGCATTTCTATTTCTGGTTCTACTTTTGTACTGTTTACCTTATTCATTTTATATTTGTTTTGTTAACTGTTTATTAAATAGTTTTAATGATTCTTATTACTACTGAGAGTTAGTAAAGAACCTATTTTAATAAATAAATATTTAATAATTGACTGATTATAATTAATAAGCTAACCGCGAAGAGAAATCCCTACGACGACGACCCGAAATATCACGAAGACAAGCGAAAGCGCCCGCAAGAGGACCATAATCCGCTTGACCACCGAAAGTAACCGCCCTAAGACCAGAGTTTTGATAATAGTAGTCAGTTAAATAAGAAGAACTATTAGCTCCTACTTGTGAAGGTAAATATACATTATCTAAATCTTGAATATTGTTTATATATCCAGTAGCTGCAGGCATACTTATACCTAATGTATTATAATTATTAGTAGTTAAGCTTGCATCATCAAAAGTAGATGGGTAATTACTTACGCTTGATAGATTATTATTTGTATTCCATCCATCAATCCATTGCCATCCATTACCGTAGAAATTCTCTATACCTCTATATGACATATATGCTATACCTGGTTTAGCTCCAGTGCTTGGTTGTGATCCATTAGTAGACCTGTTACCTAACACATTAGATAATCCTGCAATACTATGAGGAGAATCTTCTTGTACAGCAGAAGAACTTAAATAACTTCCATTTACATTACCATCACCTAATACTTGCTGTGAATAGAATGTTTGATATTCTACAACATAAAGCATTTGAATAGCTTGTACTAAATAGAAATCAAATAAGCACCAGCCATTACCTCTATTTCTAGCTAATGTTCTACATTGAGGTCTATCTACTCCACATATAGGATATACTCCTGATACAGAAGCTAGTTTGTCATTAGATACATCTAATGATCCCGATAAGTTATCAAGGTTTAATCCTGATTTATATACCCCATCTGTAGCATCCCAATAGCTAGCATGATATGCTCCTACATATCTGTAATCTACTTCTACTCCATCTTTTACAAAAGCAGGGTGCAAAGTATAACCATTAGTTGGTACATCACTTATATACCAAGAAGTTATAGTTCCTTCTTTCTTTCTCTTAGTGTAGAATTTAGGTATTTCTACCATAACCATTCCATCACTTCCATCTAAGTTAGCATTAGTACCGTCTTCCTTCTTAGTACTATCAGTAGGGTTTAAATAATAGTTTACTGTACCGTTATCTAACAGTAAACATCTTCTCATATTATTATGTATGTTAGTAATCATTTTATTTGTTTTATATAGCAGAAGGTGAAGGAGTTGATGAATCCCACACAAATACTGAATAATTATTTTCTTCAGTTATATTTTCTATAGCAAGTATACCTGATATGTATGTATTAATATTTTTTATATCAGAAGAATTATACATATACACTCCTAATATATTTCCTTCATAGTAATTAGATAACAGATTATCTACTCCTAATAATCCAGCAGATGATATATCATTAGATCCTGCATCTCCTGTCTTTATTAATACATTATTTCTGTATATCTCTGTTACAGTATCTACTTTGATAGTATATACTACTTTACCTTGTTCTATAATATCAGAGTTAAGTTCACTACCTGCATTTACAGATAATACTTTATTGCTTTCTATTTCTGTATTAAATGTAGTATAGTCTATAATAGTGTCTTTACTATTAACAGATGCAGGAGAAGGAGTTGATGAATCCCAGGTGAAAGAATAAGCTTTTGCTGGTTCTATAACTAAGGATATTACAAAAGGTTGGTTTAGTGTAACAGAAGGTAAGTTCATATATGATATAAATCCATCAAAGTATATAAGATCTAATCTTACACCTTCATCTACAACCTTGGGTTGATTAAGAGCAACAGTCTGTGTAATATTATCATTATTACCTGATTGATCATACCATATAGTTACATGACCAGAAGGTTTATTAAATAGATTATAATGCTCATTTATATTAGTTTCTATGAAGGCTCTATCGTATCCTTGAGCAGAAGAGTATGTAACAAACTCTTTGATATTACCTGGTAAGAATCTATCAACTGCTGACCGTGATCCTATATTAGATATACTTGTATTAGTTTTATTTTCTGTATATGTGTAATCTAATCCCAATGCTTGATTAATATGTATGTTCAATACTTTATTATCAATATCTACTATCCAACTACTTAGGTATTCTGTATTAGTTACATAACTATCAGCTGGTGTAGTCCTCCAACCATTATCTACATAAGAACCTAATTTAGCTGATAGTATTGTACCATTATATCTCCAAACATAGCCTGGATCAAATGACGAATTTGCAAATATATTAAGGAAAGTACCACCAGTATAACTAGATAATACAAATACATTATCTGCTTCTGTAATATTAGTAGTTAAGGAATCATCAACACCATCGAATTTAATAGTAGGTTGATTATTCTCTAATACTAATGCTCCATCTTCAACAATTTTAGGTTGACTAAGAGCAATTGTTTGCGTAGCATTTACATTACCGCTTTGATCATACCATGTAGTTACATGAGCATCAATTATAGTACCGTCAGTAATAGTCCATCCATATGTGTCTATCAATTCATTACGTGCAGCAATACCTTCTATACTTGCTGCTGAATTACCTCCGTGGAATATTACATTGTTTTTTAATGAAGGTAAACTAGTCCATCCGTTTAATATAGCGTCGTAGTTAGTTGTTGATAAGTTTACACCATAGAACATATTGCTCATATTAGCTACATTACTCACATTCCAATTACTTATATCTTGATTGAAGGAAGAGTTAGCGAACATCCAGCTCATATTAGTTACATTACTCACATTCCAATTCTCGATATCTTGATTGAACGAAACTGCATCAGCAAACATTGCAGGCATATTCGTAACATTACTAACATCCCAGCCACCGATATCCTGATTGAAGGAGGTGGCTTGTAGGAACATATTACTCATATCCGTCACACTGCTTACATTCCAATCGCTAATATCATGGTTGAAGGAGGTTGCAATTCGGAACATAAAGGCCATATTCGTAACGTTGCTTACATCCCAGCCACCGATATCCTGATTGAAGGA
>Ga0208898_1002179_pt1 | contig 12142 bp, 9 predicted proteins | sample VirMetDEL_Mar_4_FD_184513 | JGI IMG/M metagenome (GOLD analysis project Ga0208898, IMG submission 184513) | Aqueous microbial communities from the Delaware River and Bay under freshwater to marine salinity gradient to study organic matter... | ecosystem: Environmental > Aquatic > Marine > Coastal...
TATAATAGAATAAAATAAATAACAATGGCAGTATTAGATCCAAACGAAATATTTTTCACAGCCTTCGAACCAAAACAGGCTAATAGATTTATCATGTATATTGATGGATTCCCAGCCTACACAGTTAAAGGTGTTGGTGCTGTAAACGTAGCTCAAGGTTCAGTAGCTCTTAACCACATTAACGTTCAACGTTTTGTTAAGGGTAAAACTACTTGGGGAACAATTCAATTTACATTATTTGACCCAATTACTCCTTCTGGTGCTCAAGCAGTAATGGAGTGGGTTCGTTTACACCACGAATCAGTAACAGGTAGAGATGGTTACAGTGATTTCTATAAGAAAGACTTAACATTCAACGTATTAGGCCCTGTTGGTGATATCGTTTCAGAATGGATTATTAAAGGAGCATTAATTACTGATGCTAACTTTGGTGAATATAACTGGGATACTACTGATACTGCTGTTAATATTACAATGACAGTTCAACCAGATTACTGTATCTTGAACTTCTAATAAGAAAAGTAAATATTTTTGTAAAGAGAGCTTGGATTCGTTCAAGCTCTTTTTTATATTCATATTTATACTCGACAAACGTTATAAATAAAATATATGAGTTTTAACTTACCAACAGAAACCATCGAACTTCCTTCAAAAGGTTTATTATATCCTGAAGGTCATCCTTTATCCGAAGGAACAATCGAAATTAAATACATGACAGCTAAGGAAGAAGATATCCTTACAAATACCAATTATATTAATGATGGTACAGTTTTAGATAAACTTTTAAAATCTGTAATTGTTACCAAAATTAATTTTGATGATTTATTAATTGGTGATAAAAATGCTATTATGATTGCTGCTCGTATTTTAGGATATGGTGCCGAATATAAATTTAAATATAATGGCAAAGAAGAAACTGTTGATCTTTCAAGTTTAGAGAATAAACCTTTAGATGAATCTTTATATCAAAAAGGTAAAAATGAATTTGAATTTACCCTCCCTTCTTCAGGTAACACTTTAACTTTTAAACTTTTAACTCATGGGGATGAAAGAAAAGTAGATCAGGAAGTAAGATCTCTTAAAAAATTCAATTCAGAGTCTTCCCCAGAATTAACTACTCGTTTGAAATATTTAATTACCTCTATTAATGGTGATAGAGACGTTAAAATTATTAGGGAATTCGTTGATACCGCGTTTTTAGCGCGAGATGCTCGAGCATTTAGAGAGTATCTCAACCAAATCCAACCAGACGTAGATCTGACTTTTTTTCCCTCAAATGGAAGCGAACCAGCAACTCTCCCAATTGGGATTAGCTTTTTTTGGCCTGACGTTAAACTCCGTTAAAGAATATAGATCACAATTTTTAACTCAAATTCACGAGATTTGTTTTTATGGTCAAGGGGGATATTCTTGGCCTGTTATTTATAATATGCCTATTTGGTTAAGAAGATTTACTTACCAAAAAATTAAAGATCATTACGATAGACAGGGGAAAGAAGCAGAAAAAGCTAAAAACCAAAACTCAAACCAAAAAGAAGTTATTGGGACTGATGGAAGAATAAAAGCCCCAGAATTCCTTAAAAAAGCTAATTATAAGTAATATTTATTACATATAATATCAGTATGGCTAAACAAGAAGACCCAAGTAAAAAAATTCAAGAATCCAAGGAAGTTGCAGAAGGTATGTTAGATGCCCTGCAATCCATTATGGATAAAGTTGTTGCTGCTATTGACGAAATGAATGATGGTCTTCAAAATGCTAATACAGCAGCTGAAGTTATTGGTGAAACCATGAGACGTGGTATCGTTCAAGAATTAAAACAATCAGTAAAAAACCAAGAAGACTTAATTAAATTATCAGTTAAAGCAGCAAAAGGTGAAGCTGATGTTAAAGAAATAGCCAAACAACGTCAAAAAATCCAAGAAAACCAAGCTTTAGCCGAAGCTAAATTAGCAATAGCTAAGAAAAAAGGTTTAAAAGACCAAGAAAAATTAGTAGCAGATTATTTAGGGTACTTAAAAGAACAAGAAGAAGAATTAGCTATCCTTGACCAAATAAATGGTGAAAAGAAACTTTCAAAAGGACTATCAGGTGCTATAGGTGATAATATTAAAGGATATGTTGATGATCTAGATAAATCAGGTACCTTATCTGCTCTTTTTAATAAAAATATTGGTATGGCTGCTAAAGCTGCTTTCCTTATGGAAGCCGCTATGGCTGCTCTTGTAGCTGCTGCTTGGGAAGGTAGTGAAAATATTAACAAAATTCAAAAAGAAACTGGTATTTCATATAAAAATGCCTTTAAGTTTCAAGGTGAATTAGCGATTGCAGCTGCTAGATCTGAAAAATTATTTGTTACTTCTAAGGATTTAAGTGCAGCATTTAGTACGTTAGTAGAACAAACTGGATTACTTGCTGATTATGGGGGTGATACCTTAGTCACTATGACTACCCTAACTAAACAATTAGGGTTAGGAGCAAATGAAGCTACTCAATTATCATTATTAGCTCGTACTCAAAGCGCTGATACGGAAACAGTACTAAAAAATACAGTAGATACTGTTAACGCCGTTAATAAACAAAATAAATCATCAATTAGTGCTAAACAAGTACTTAATGATGTAGCAACTGCTTCTAAAGCTATTGTTGTATCATTAGGAATGTCCCCTGAAATTTTAGCCGAAGCCGCTACAGAAGCCCGAGCTTTGGGTTTAACTTTAGAAAAAGTTGATGCTATTGCTGGTTCATTATTAGATTTTGAATCTTCAATTGAAAAAGAATTAACAGCTGAACTACTTACTGGTAAGCAAATTAATTTAGAAAAAGCTAGAGAATTAGCTTTAACTAATGATTTAACAGGTCTTACTAAAGAAATTGGAGAGAATCAAGAAATTATAGATACTTTTGCTACTGGTAATAGAATCCAACAACAAGCTATCGCGGATGCCTTAGGTATGTCTCGCGATGACTTAGCTAATATGGTTTACCAACAAGAACTTTTAAATATGGGTCAAGACGCCTTTGTTGAAAAGTATGGTGAACAAGCCTACGAGCAAATGCAAGCCCAATCAGCTGCTGAAAAATTCGAAGCGGCTATGGAAAAAATTAAAGGTGTTATAACGGATATAGGTACCATATTTTCTCCTATTCTAGACGGTTTTGCTTCTTTAGTTGGATTTTTAGCTGAATCTAAAGTATTAATTGTTGCTATTGCAGCTGCTTTAGGAGGAATGGTAGCCTACCAATCAGCTTTAGCAATAAAATCTATGGTTACAGCCATTTCCAACATATGGTCTGGTAATGCCCCATTAGGTCCTTTTGGTGTAGCTCTCTCTGTTGCAGGTACCGCAGGTTTAATTGGTGCCATTGCCTCAGGTGTAGGTGCAATCCAAGCAGTAAACGATGGTATTGCCGACTCATCTAGAGGTCCATTCTCTATTACAGATGCTTATGGTGCAACTGCTATTACAGCTAAAGGTGATTCACTTGCAGTTTCCCCTAATGTAACTAGAGGAGGAGGAGATGACAAAATGTTAGCCGCATTAGAAAAAATTGCTAATAAAGACACTAATGTATACATGGATTCACAAAAAGTAGGAGGAAGCATGGCTTTAGCTTCAAGTAAATTATAATTTTTAATATTTATAATAAACGTTTAACTTAAAAATAACAAACATGCCAACTAATAACAACCCAGATTTAGGAAGTAGATACTATCGTGGAGGTTCAAGATTAGATCCACGTGGTGGTCAAGGTCAGAGTAACACTGGTGGATTTGATCCTAAAAACAAATATGGCAATAGAAATCCTTATGGTGGAGGAGGTAATGGAGGTGACCAACGTCCATAAAAACTTATTAAATGCCTCTAATTGACTTAAAAACTGACCTTAAATCTTTACGTTATGGTAAAGACAGACCCGGCGGTGGTAGTAGTCCTGAACCTTATATTCAAGTAACCCCCCAAAATTCTTTTAATCTCCCAACCGAAGAGATAGGAACAAATGGTGGTAAAGATTGGGTATTAAGAGGTGGGACATTAACACTTTCTAGATCGGCTGAGGATGTTTCTCGTTTACTAAAATGGGGAACTAAGGACAGTCTTAACTCAGTTATATTTACTGCCAAACAAGCATCCTTATCAGCTTTAGGTCAAAGATGGGGGGCAGGTGGTCCTACAGAAGGTGTTCAAGGTGAAGGGGTTTATTTACCTACTTCTACATTAGCCCAAGTTGGAGTAAATGCTTTTGGTATTCATGGTAATAAACAAGGAGTAAATCCTTTTCCATTTGATGCTAGCTTTACAGTTTTTGGCAGACAAATTAATTTTAATTTAGGTAATACAGGAGGCAGACCTACTTACGTAAATAGTTATATTTATGATTCTACTAAACCTGCTATTGAACCTGAATTTAATAGATTAGTTTACTTAGCAGCTAAAAACGCAAATAATACTACTGGAATTTTAGCTAAATACCCAGGAGGTCCAGGTGCTATTGGTGGTATTTTAGGTAATACTACTTTTAAATTTTCATCGGACAGTAGAACAGGTGATGCTAATCCATTACGTATTACTTCACCTACTAAATTCTATGGCACCTACAAACCAGCATATACCCCAGGTAAATACCTCAAATTAGTAGGCACACCTAAAAATCCAGGAGCGTCAGGAGAATATTTAAGATTAGCTGATGATAAATTAACTAACCCATTTAATAAAGAAGGTCAATATCTTCTTCAAAATAATGTTTACACTCAGGGTAATACATTCCCTGACATGTTTGAGCCAACTGCATTCCCCCAGAAATCAGGGGTAGCTACATTTACCCAAAAACAATTAATTGAGAAAACCCCAATTTCTAAAGGAGGCCAAATAAGCGATTTTAGAAAACAAATTACAGTTAACAGAGCCATTGCTAAAATGAATGGTATGTTAATTGATGCTCCTAATTACCAAAATCAAAATATTGATAAAAGATTAAATTATTTTGATCCGGGAAGCAAATCTCGTAATAGAAATAGTTACACCCAAGGTTCAGGCATTGTAGATGCTATTAATGGTCTTTACATGTATTACGACAAATCTGTTAATACTACAGGAGGAATTACTAATGATTTAGTTAAATTTAGATTTGCTGTGATTGATCCTGATAATCCTTCATCTAAAACTTTTGTTCATTTTAGATCCTTCTTTAATGGCGCCATTACAGATAATATATCTTCTAACTGGGATAGTTATAGATACCAAGGTAGAGGTGAAGAATTTTTTCATTATGGAGGATTTTCTAGAGAAATTGGCTTTGGCTTTGTAGTCCCAGCCCAATCTAAAGAAGAACTTTCGATAATGTATCAAAAACTTAATTATCTTCAATCAGTAATGGCTCCTAATTATAGTGGAGCAGGTTATATGAGAGGTAACATTATTCAACTTACCATCGGAGGATATTTATATGAAGTCCCAGGTATTATGACCTCATTAAATTATTCTCTCCCAGAAAATAGTACATGGGAAATTGGAATCAACGATAATGGTGGATTTGATAACTCAGTTAAAGAATTAGCTCATAGAGTTGAAGTTACAGTTAACTTTAAACCAATCCATAAATTCCTCCCTGAAACAATTAAACCAGACTTTCTTAATTCAGGTGGGAATATTAAACAAAGATTTATATCTTTAGCTAATTCAGATGCAGACTCAGATACTACCGATTTATATTCACAAGGAACTAAATCAGGAATAAATTTAGAAAGCAATTTGATAGAAACCCCAAATGAATCTAGTAATACATCCGAACAATATAGTGGAGGATATAGAAATATGATGTATGATGTTCCTACCGAAGGACAAGTAGCTGCAGCCGCCGCTGTTGGTTTCTCAAATTTAGATCCTAATTATACATTCCCAGCAAGTAATATTGATTGGAGATCTGCAACCTCGGAACAAATTCAAGCTCTTAACATTTTAAAGCAACTTAATTTATAATGGGAAGATATACTAGAATACCAGTTGTTAAAAACGACACAGGAAAACAATACTACAAACGTGTAGTATACCCTCTTATTCCTCGTAGTAACAATGATATATATGTTTTTACCACAGATGATGATAGATATGATGTATTAGCACTTCAATATTATAAATCTGCTGATTTATGGTGGATTATTTCTAGAGCTAACCCTCAATATTCAGGAGCCACACTCCATCCAGGTGGAGGATTTCAAATTAGAATTCCTTTTCCTATACAAAATATTATAAATGAGTTTGTTAACCTAAATTCATAAAATTAAGTTATGAGCCGTAGTAATTTATTAGGAGATAATTTTAAACCTTATGTCCGTAATCAAATCAACCTTAGACAACAAGTTTTAGGGAATAAAACTAAAACTAATGAACAAATTGTCTGGGAAAACGGAAATTCTGCTTATGTAGCATTAGCATCTTCTATTAATATCGAAAACCAACCCGATATTCCTATTTATGAACTTCCCCCTTCAGTTCTTTTATCTTCAGAATTTGCTGATCTTAGAGAAGAACAATATAAAAGGATGCAAGAATTGTATGTTCCTGAAACTACGGATGTTGGTACTTATGAGCAAAAAAATGCTGAAAAAATATTATCTTTAGCTGAAAAGTATGCTGCAGCCGCTGAGGAACGAGACCAAAGAGCTTTAAACCTACCTGAATTAACAAATGCTCAAGCTGAAGATTACGCTAGAAAATTTAAAAAAGCTTTTGAAGGAACAGGTACTGGAAATTATACAGACGAAGAAGATATTGATAAATATCTAGAAGAAATTTTAACTGTTCAAAGATTTAAACAAGTAAATGAGGCTTGGAGGAGATTAAGAACTAATGGAACAATAAAATCAGATTATGCTAGTCTTAGAATAGGTTTTGACAAAGAAGGATGGCCTAAGGATTATAAAGTACCTACACCCTTAACAACAGTTATCCGTCCCGATGGAGCTGGATATTATTTAATTGATATACCTGAATTAAAAAAATTTTTAGAGGAAGAAATAAAAAGAAAGGAAGAAATTGATCCACTTTTACCAACTCCAGTAGAAGAAGAAGCTCCAAGTGAAAATGAAGGAACAGAAACTGGAGGTGACAAACCAGTTCCTAGTGGAACTATTCAAATTGGAGCTTTTAAAGTAAATTTAAAAGATGGCCCTGCTAATCACGCTGCAAGACCTTTAGGTAACTGGCAATCTGATAATGCTTGGGATTTATTTGCTCCTGTTTCTACCCCTATCCCGTCTTTAACTGAAGGTAAAGTTAGTAGAATTAAAGATAATGGTTTAGATGGAGATGTAACTTATGGTGTTAATATAACTGTAACAGGTGCAAATGGGTACCCCGACATATTTTATACCCATACTAAAAATGTTACAGTAGAAGTAGGAGATTCTGTTACAAAAGGTCAAATTTTAGGTTATGTAGCAGAATGGTTAGGCCATAGTAGTGCTATGACTCACGTTCATATAGGTCTTCCCGAAGGAAAACACTTAGCAGAATTAGTTGGCTATGAAAACCCTACACTTCCCGAAACTCTTGAGGATTTTGAAGGTTCTTATGAAGCTGTTGAAATAGGTAAAACAGGCATATATATGCCTCCTCAATCACCTCCAGTACAAAGTGGAACTATACCTGGAAGTGATTATGGAACTAAAAGAATTCAACAACTAGGATTAGAAGGAACACCTGAAACTTATTTAGGAAATTATATAGCTAAAAACTTAGTATTAACTAGTGGTGTAATTACTATAAATGAAGATGGCTCACGAGTATACAAATCAGGTGTAGCTAATGATTTATCTACATTTAATAATTTTGCTTATGGTTTTGGTGGTGATCAAGATTGGGGATTAGTAGGAATGCCTGGTTTATTAGGTGTAGATATTAAATCTAAAAACATGGGTTCTTTAAGAGAAGCCTCAATCCAAATTAGAGCTAATAGTGAAAAACAATTCGCTTTAATCGATGCTTTGTATTGTCGTATTGGTTATACTATGTTTTTAGAATGGGGTCATAGTGTATATTATGATAATAATGGAGAATACCAATCAAATCCCTTAATAGCTGGTGTACCTAGCTTAATCCCTACTTTCCTCAACCCAGGAGAAGATGCATGTGTAAGTGTAAATAAAGGAATTCAAAATAAAATAGAAGCAAATAGATTAGTTTCAAGTGGAAACTATGATGCTTTTTTAGGTAGAGTATCTAATTTTACTTGGGAATTTGACTCTGCTGGATATTATATGATTACTTTAAATTTAATAAGTATAGGCGATATTGTAGAAAGTTTACAAATTGATAACCCAATAGCTCAAACTAAACCAACAGCCCCCCTATCCCCTGCTTCTAATATCCAACCTAATAATACCTCAGCTTTATCTAAATTTTTATCTATAGCTGCTACGCCTGATGGAAAAGGTGTATTTTATGGGGATCGTTTTTCTTTACTTGGTGATGATCGTTCTAATGAAATTATTGCAAATACTTTTTCTACCTATAAAACTACTTTAAAAGCTAATAATTCATTTGAATTTAGAGAAGAATCAGGTTGGTGGAGTTTTCTTGGCAAACCTCTATCAGTTGTAGCTACAATTGCTTTAGACCTACCAGCTTTTGTAACACTTGGTACTGCTGAAGCTCTTACTTTAGGATTCGTAGATACACCTTCTCTTACTCCTGTTACTGATTGGCTTATTTATAGCCCAGAGATAGGAAGTTATGTAACTAAAACTAGAGAAACAGGTGAACAATCTGATTATGCGCCTGGTTTAGATTATAGTCGTCCTGGTAATTCTATTGGAAGAATTATTAGTGGTAGAGCTGCTTTTGGAAAAAATACTTACAATTATATTCGTTTTGGTGATATTTTAGATTTTATTAAAGAAAAACTTTTAATTTATAACTCTTTATGTGATAAAGAACCTATATTAGATATAAACACTGATCTTTACTCTAATTTTTGTTATTATTCAGGAGCAAATGTATCAGCTGATCCCTCAAAAGTAATGGTTGCAGTAGATTTACCTGTAAGTATAGGTTATTTAAAAAATTTTGCTGAAAAAAATGCTAAAGAAGAAGGCGATGGTAACCCATCTTATAAAAAATATTGGGAGCATGATATTTACCAAAGTTCTGTTTTCAAAAATGAAAATGCTAAATTAGAATCCTTTGCAACTAATCAAGCTTTTATTGGAACTACCGAAAATATCCAAGCTGGTTTGATAATGAATATCTATTTTGAATACGACTATTTGTTAACTGAAATGGATGCTAACAGAAATGAAGAAAATAAACAATTAAATCTATATGATTTTATAAATTCTTTACTAAAGACTGCTAATAGTGTTTTAGGTGGAATAAATCAACTATCTATAAGAATAGAAGATGATAATGTCCTTAGAATTTATGATCAAGTTTCTCTTTATGGATCTCAACCCGAACCAAACGAAACTGATGTACCTACTATTAATTTGTATGGACTAAACAACTCAGAGGGTTCTTTTGTTAAAAATTTTAGTATTCAAACTCAATTAACTAATGAGTTTGCTACCCAAGTTACAGTTGGTGCCCAAGCTCAAGGTTCAAAAGATACAACTGATGCTTTAGCTTTATCTAATTGGAATTATGGTTTAATTGATAGACTTATTCCTGAAAAAAATGGAAAAAACACCCTTTCTAAACCCTCAGCAACTTATGATCAATTAATTAATGTAAGAGATCAAGTATTTTTCTTATGGTTAGGATATTCTAATGGAATTGTAGGACAATACAAAATAGAATTAGATGATGATGTTAAGATTAGATATGAAGCATCTGATGATAATCCTAATCCTGAATTTGAAGGTTTAGATGTTATTATAGAAAACCAAATTTATAATTTTGAGAATTTTCAAACTGATAGATTTAGTGAGTTTGTTAAATTACAACAAGAATTTATGAAACTCCTTCACATTAATAGTGATTATAATTCTAACCAACAAGGAATGATTCCTATAAGCATTAATGTTGAGTTACAAGGTATTTCTGGTTTAAGAATTTATGATAATATGCGTGTAGATACTAGATTTATCCCTAGTTACTATCCTCAAACTTTAAATTGGATTATTAAAGGAGTAAGTCATAGTATTGTAGACAATAAATGGACTACTAAATTAGATACTATAGCTGTTCCTAAATTACCTAAAATTCCAAATGGTAAAACTCCTTTATCTTCTACAAAAACTAAATCTTATAATTTAATACCATTATTTGATTTAATAGAACAAGATAATACCCCTGGTGAAGGTGGTAGTGGTGGTACCGATTCTTCAATCCCTACAGATGGTAAAGGTGTTGATAGATTAAAATACTGGATTGGTCAGAATGAAAGTCAAAATAAATACGAGATCGCTAACAATGGAACAGCTGGATCCCTTTCAACTACAACTGTTACAGATAAAACTATTGGAAGTTTATTAGACATTTATGCAAATAAATCTGGTAAAGAAAGAGTATTTGCTATGGGTAGAATGCAAATTGTACCTGGTACATTAACAGGAGTATTAAGCAGATCTAGAGTAAAAAATGCTGGAATTACTAAAGACTCGAAGTTTAATGGTACTACCCAAGAAGTATTATTTGATACTTTAATATATGATGTACGACCTAATTTAGGAAATTATATATTAGGTAAAAATAGTGGAACCCAAGCTGATTTAGAAGCAGCTATCAATGCTATAGGATGGGAATGGGCATTTGCTCCTGTAGTAAAACAATCTAGTGGTGATTTTACAAAGAATTTGCTACAAAATCCAAATTGGAAAGGAGCTAATTATAAAGGATCAGCAGGTAACCCAGGTCAAAGTAAATATACTATTAAACAAGTAGCCGAATTATTAATTGCTGTAAGAACTGATATAGTGGGTAATGCCCCACCATTTGTACTTTAATTAAAATGTATTATCCTAAAAATCAAATAGAAACTGGATTATATAGTAGAAATGACCTACAAATCAAATCTACTTTAGAATACTATACTGGTGTTTATTTTAAAACATCGGATGGAAAATTCTTTAGTGGCCCTGAACCTAATGTAGGTCAGAATTTAGAATTAATTAAACCTATTAATCGCCAACAAAAAGTAACAGCAGATGTTAGCTTTTTGACCCCTCCTCCTAGAGCAGATTATAGATTTATCTCTCCTAATTTAACTTATAGTAGTTTAACTAATCAAAATCCTAATATTAGATCTTATACCCCTACTCCATATTACCCAATCCTATCTCCTACAGACAAAATGAATGGAGAATTTATGAGATACTTTATAAAAAAATCAAATGAAAACGTTTATTATGAAGTAAACCAATCTCAAGTTGATAGAGCAGTAGCAAGTACTCTTTATTTCCCAATCCCAGTTAACTGGGTTATTAGAGGTAAATTAGAAGATGTAGTTAGACAGAATTCTATTCAAATTGGAGCAGCTGAAATTGAATTAAAAATTCAAGGTTTAGGAAAATTTATAGGATATAGGTTTGGAGAATTTTATATAGGTTGATTTATCAAAATAGGTTATGTATATTCAAATAAATGTTTTGGTTAATAGAAAATAAAGAACAATTTAGAGAGTTTTGTAGTAAAGGTTTTAGAGAAGCGTTTGTTGAGATAATTCCAAACAACCCATTCCAACACCCTATTGAAAACTCGATTTGCGCATTCTATGTTCGTCCCATAGGTGACCGCAAGGGATATATTCTACCATTTACTCATAGTGAGTGTAATAGTTTGTTTGAGGATGAGGTGTATGTGTATTTAAAGGGTTTAGAGACGATATATGTTCGAGACAAGAAAGAATTCCTACACTACACAATATTAAAGCAGCTTGTAGATATAACCCTTGCCCTTCCTCCGTATATACCTCCACAAACAACAGCACATACTATTTTGTATGGCCGTTTCCCAAATATGTTGACCGTAAATCAACTCGTGCCAATTACTAAACACTATGAGGTTTGCGAGCAAGTATATGATGATTTAGAGCACCGCGTTGATTCCGCAGTAAACCCGTTCTATAATGACACTGCTACATTGGTGTTTAATGCTATTGAACGAAATGGTATAAAAATTGATAAAGAGGTATATGAAAAAT
>Ga0208898_1002180_pt1 | contig 12140 bp, 8 predicted proteins | sample VirMetDEL_Mar_4_FD_184513 | JGI IMG/M metagenome (GOLD analysis project Ga0208898, IMG submission 184513) | Aqueous microbial communities from the Delaware River and Bay under freshwater to marine salinity gradient to study organic matter... | ecosystem: Environmental > Aquatic > Marine > Coastal...
TTTGCCCCTGGAGAGATCGACATCCTTAAGAACGATGTTAAGGACAAGGATCTCCAGTCCTTGATGCTCGCCATCCTTAGCGAGGACGAAAACGCTGAGGAGATGGACCCAAACTCCTAAGCGCGGATCTTCGCAAAGACAACTGGCTCATGCTCCAATTTGGCGTTGCCAAAGAACTGGGCATGAGCCTGTCCGAAGTCCGCACCACAATGACCCCCGAGGAACTCATCGGCTGGAGCGCCTACTTCAAAATCCTCAACGAGGACCAAGAGAAAGAGATGGAGAAAGCTCGCCGCCGTCGTTAAACTGAATAAGTTAGGTGTACGCAAGGTCGATGGCTTCCTATAACGCCCGCATTGATCTTGACGTACGTATTGAAAAAGCGTTTGCCAACATAAATAAGCTGCAAAGCCGTATAGAAAAGATAGGCCAAACTCCGATAAATATAGAACGTAATATCACACGAGAAGTAGATAGCGCTATTCAATCATTCCAACGCTTAGGAAGAATTGTACGTAGTACGGGTATTGCTATAGCGGGCTTAGGTGGTGCAGGCGCTCTGGGCAGCCTGTTCAACACTTTTAGCGTCATAACAAAAGCTGACGTAGGCGCTATAGGCAACGCTTTTAAGGCTGTTACAAGCTTAGATAATGCTCTTATCAATCTTGCGGGCAATGCACCCCTTGCTACTGCGGGTATAGCCGCGACAACGGCTGCTGCCCTTGCCTTTGCTCCTCAAATTGCACGTGCAGCCGCAGATACCATTCGATTAGGTAAGGCTTTAGGTTTTGCAAAAGGCCCCTTAAAAGCTTTAGGCGAATACTTAGGCACTTCCTCAGCAGAAGGCCCAATGTCTTCAATGACAATGGGTTTCGGTAATTTAGAAAAAGCCGTTGAGGCTTACCGTCAAGCTCTTTTTGAAACGTCCGAAACTGTCTCTGAACTTTCACGCAGACAGAGGAGCTTGCAGGACAACCTTAATAGGTTTAATAGTAGTAGTGAAACAGCCGCGAAGATTGCACGAAAACTTGTCGACGTAAATGCGCGGCTAAACGATGAGTTACGAGAACAAGCAGATCTTATTCGCCGCGCTTCAGGCGTCAACGTCACTGAACTGGAAGCGTCTAAAGGCCGTCAGTCAATTCAAACCAGACAAAATGCAGAGGCTTTCCGACTCAAACAACTGTCGGAGCAAGAAGCAGTTTATCAGGCAATCGCAAAGCTCAACGAGCGTGATGGTACGGCTTTACAAGAAAAACTAAACATCCAAAGAAACATTACCAACCAAGTATCCCTAGAAGCGCAGCGCCGGGAGTCTGCAGAACAACGGACAGCTACCGGCCTATCCCAACGAATACCCACACCGTACCGAACCGCCGGTTCAATGGGCTTCCCTGTCGCCCTGCCAGAAATAGAACAGGACAGAAAAATCCGAGCGCGGGAACAAGCTAAACAGGCGGCGGAACGTACACTAAGCCTTCAAAAGTCCAACAGCCTTTTAACCGAAGGCGTCACCCTGCTACAGCTGAAGGTTGCGTTGGCTGAAAAGCTAAATGGTGCTTATGGCCGACTTGGCGAAATTATTGGAGAGCAGAACAGACGGCAAAGTCAGTTGTTCAGAGCCAGATCAAACAGGGCGCAGCGACAAGAACTAGGAGGCGAGAATCTTCAGCGCCTGGAACGTATCAACAAACTTGCAACAAATAACGTACTACAGGAGCAGTTGAAAAACAAAGTTGCTCTTGCCGGTAATGCGATTAAAAAGAACGAATTTACCGTTGCCAAACAGATTGGAAAAGAAATAGACCAGTTACTTGAAGCCGAAGATCAACGCATAGACAGAGCCCGACGTGTTCTGCGTTTCCGCCAACGTGAACGTCAAGAGACACGTGCTATAGCGAAAGAACGCGCCAGGTCGCGCAAAGAAGCCCTTGGTAGTGGCATCATCGGTGGCGCGTTTCCACTCCTCTTCGGGCAGGGTGTAGGCGCTGCAGTCGGCGGTGGCGCAGGTGGCGCGGCTGGCGGTTTGGTGGGCGGTCAATTTGGCTTTGGACTCTCGCTGGTTGGTACGGCACTTGGTACATCTTTTGACGCATTAATCGAAGGCGCCAAAGAACTTGGGGCAGCACTGAACCCCTTAACGGCAGATATAAGCGCAATTACAAAAGCATCCGGCCTTAGCGGCTCTAAGTTAGAAAAACTTATCCTCGATCTGGAGAAAACAGGTGACGCCGCTGGAGCGCTCAGTTTAGCCACGAAAGAATTAGAGAAAGTAGTAGGCCAGAGAGGTGTAGAAGCTTTAAAAGAGTTTTCTCAGACAACACAGGATTTATCTAATGACTTTGAAGTATTTCTTACAAAGTTTAAAGCTTTTATGGCTGATGTATTTAATACATTGCTTGTTCCTCGGGCTGAAGTTGAGTTAAAGAAGCGAGGCGAGGCTATTGCTGCCGCCCGTAAATCAACTGACCCACAAATTCAGAGTGCTATTCGGGAATTAGATGACGCCAGCTCTATTGAGGAGAGGGTTGCTGCTCAAGATAAAATTCTGAGATTGGTAGAGGCTGAGGTAGAAGCTAAAAAAGTCTCTGTACAGATTGACCGCGATTCTATACAAATAGCTAATATGCAGATAGCTCTTGAAGAAGGTTTACTCGAAGTAGAACGTTTAGGCGCTGATATAAAGGATAAATCCGTCCAAAAACAACTAGAAATAAATTTAAAACTACAGTACACAATAGAACAACAAAAGCTAATCAACCAACTAAGAAGTGACGAAGCAGATTTTCTTGTAATTACTGCAAAGCTGCAAGGCTTACAAGTTAAATACCAAAAAGAACTTGCAGCTCTTCAGAACCGTATTAATAAGCCAACTGGTCGCGGCAGAGGAACTAAACCCCCAGAGAGTAGAGCACTGTCTCTTCAGCGCGACATTTTGAGAGAGCGCTTAAATCTTTTCAATGTTGATGAGCAGATAGCTCGCGTAGGACTTGATCGTCTGGATATTTTACAACGTGAAGAACAGGCACTTCTTATACGCCGTGATACTGAAATCAAATTTTTAGAGTTCGCACGACAAGACGCCTTAAATAAAAGCAAGGTAAAAGAAGACGAGACCTTTATCAACCAACTTTATGACGCCCGCTTGGCCAAAGTCATTAAGTCTGCTGAACTAGCGGCAAAAGAGAACGCACTTGTCCAAGAACGTGTACGCGCTGAGCAGCAAATTGCCGACTTACGCGCAGCCGCCGGGTTTGACCCACTAGCGCTTGTTGATCGTACCCAACCCTACGGAATGTATGGAGCCCCAGAAAAACTTATGGACTTCTCCACGGGCGCAGAGCTTAATGCGATCGTCAAGCAAGAAGTTGCCCTGGCACGTGTCCTAGAGAAGTACAAAGAAATCGGTCAAGCCGCTCAACTTACCAGCGAGCTTGTCACGACCGGCTTCCTAGACATGGTGACTGGAACCAAGAGTGTTGAAGAGGTATTTGCCGACTTCCTGAGGAATTTGGCTGAGATGCTCATGAAGACAGCTCAGCAAATGATTGCCCAGTACATCGCAATCGGCATCGCCCGTGCGTTTGCCCTGGGGCAATCCCCAGCTATCGGCACCCGAGCAAGCGACTTCAACCTCACGGGTTTTGGCAATCTAGAAAGCATCGGGGGCAACGTTTTTGCAGGATTTGCAGACGGCGGAAACCCCCCGGTGGGACGCCCATCCATTGTTGGCGAGCGCGGGCCAGAACTGTTCGTCCCTAAATCCTCTGGAACGATTGTTCCAAACCACGCCCTTGGCGGCGGTGGCGTGAAGGTTGAGACGATTAACATTACAGTAGAGAACACAGGCGAAAGCTTGAGCCCGAAAGCCCAAAAACAGATTGCTGGGCAAGTTCAAGGCATTGTCCTCTCGACCCTGGCAAACGAGCGCCGTAGTGGAGGAATGCTCTGATGCGTTACATCGCCTTTGACGACATCCCGCTTGCGTTCTCAACGAGCGAGAAAAAGACACAGCGAATCCAACGCGCCCAGTTTGGTGACGGCTACAGCCAAATCCTCAGCGACGGCCTAAACCGCGACATCGAAACCTGGAACTGTCAGACAGTCGTACTCCCCATCGAGGAGATCTACTCCATCGAAAGTTACTTGCTTTCCCAAAAAGGCCAAGCACTTACATGGACTCCACCAAACAGCCAAAAATCATTCGCCCGTCCAATCACTGCTGGCGAGTTAGATCTTGGCTACACGAACATCACCTCGATAAGTCTCGCCGGTTATACCCGCCCAGCTGATTACACCGTCAACTTGGCCAGCGGTCTTATCACATCCGTGAGCATCCCCAACGGAACAGTGGTTGAAGTCACCCTAACGCTCGACCCAAAGACATTTCTACTTGCGGATGGCTGGACTATTACCCGCACCGTCCCCGGTTACGCAAGTCTTAGCTTTGAACTGCGCCAGGTGTACGTATGACCCAGACACCTCCCAACGCCGAAACTCTTAAAACACAGCTACCGCAGGTTATCGACCTGTTCACGCTCGACATCACCACGCTGCTCCCAGCTGGTTCGACCGAGCAGGCTATCTATCGCTTTTGCAACTGGACCCAAGTCAACGGCACAGACATCGTTTATCAAGGCAACACCTACACCGCATTGCCACTAGAGGCAAACGGCTTCGAGTTAAACACCAAGGGCCAGCTGGCACGTCCCACCCTTACGTTCGCCAACGTCGGTTTGGCCATCACAGCGCTGACCAATACGTATGACGACTTGGTTGGTGCATCCGTTCAACGTATCCGCACACTTAGTACGTACCTTGACGGTCTACCGGGTGCAGATCCCGACGCCTATTGGGGTCCAGATGAATGGATCGTTGAACAGAAAAGCAACGAAACCAAGCTTGCCGTATCGTTCCAGCTTGCTGTCCCATTTGACCTTGAAGGCAGGGCATTGCCAGGCCGCAGGTTGCTACGGGAACAATGCCAGTGGATCTACCGCAGCGACATCGGCTGTCACTATGACGGCAACCGTTATTTCAACGCTGACGATCAATCGGTGGCGAGCATTGACAATGACGTTTGCGGCAAACGGCTAAGCAGCTGCCAGCTTCGTTTTGGTCGCATCGAGGTGCTGAAATCCTTCACGTCTGGCACGCTGTTTTTGGGTTATACCAACATCAGCCCAACCAACGTGGTGATTGTTGGCGACTACCAAGAGACAACGGACTTCACGGTCAATGCAACAACAGGCGTTTTGACCTCTGTCACGATTGCAGACGGCATTGTGTTGACAATCCGCTTTAGCCCTACCACTGCAGGAGACCGCATCCCATTCGGCGGTTTCGCTGGCCTCGTCGATTCTCAAGGTTGATCATGCTGTCCACATTTTCCAATCCACTTACAGCAGCACAGCAGGCGAAGATCCGCCAGTACGCCGAAGCCGCATACCCCGCAGAGGCTTGCGGTTTTGTGTTGGCCGATGGAACGGTGGTCGAATGCGCCAACACCTCCACAGTGCCTGATCAATTCGTAATCAGCGCCGCCGACACAGCAAAGTATTTAGATGATGCGGTGGCTTCCTGGCATAGCCATGACGATTATGCAGCGTTGAGTTTCGCCGATGTCAACGCATCAAAAGCGCTGAACCTCCCTTATGCGGTGTGGAACTGTGCCAGCACCGAGATCTTCTATTACGACCCACGCCAATCCGCTGGTTTGCTGGAACGCCCTTGGATGTACGGCGGTTATGACTGCTATGCGGCAGTGCGCGATTGGTACTCACAGCAAATGGGCGTTGAGATGGGCGACTATGAACGCCAATACGAGGGCGAGTGGAAGCAGCGCGGTTTTACGCATTTTGAAGCCAACTTCGCAAACGAAGGTTTTATCCAGATCCCCAAAACTGCCCCACTGGAGCGCGGTGATGTGCTGCTTTTCCGCATTCGTAACCAATACACCTGCAATCACGTTGCTGTTGTGGAGGATCCTGCAGCGAACCAGATCTATCAACATCTGTTTGACAGGCTGTCTGGGGTAATGTCCTACAGCAGTTATTTCCGCGATAATACGTACATGGTGGTGCGGCGTGGAGGCTGATGGTCACGATTCGATTGCTAGGTGAAGCTGGCCGCCGTTTTGGGCGCAAATTCCAGCTTGCGGTAAAGACACCAGCAGAAGCGATGCGTGCGTTGTGCATCCAGATTCCGGCATTGCGTCAATACCTGCTTGAGTCAGGCGAAAAGGGCATCGACTGGCGCGTTGTCACTGATCATTCCGAAGGTTTAGAAGAAGAGCAGCTGTTGTGGCCAATGAGCAAGCGAATGGTGCTCGCGCCATTACCTGCTGGCCGTGGTGGTGTCGGGAAGATTATTGCGGGGGTAGCGCTTGTGGCTGCTGCGATTGTTTTTGCGCCTGGCGGTTTGCTGGCTGGGTCCATATTTGGTTTCACTCTTGGTTCCACAGCAGCAATGGCTATCGGATCCATTGGTCTGTCAATGATCTTTAGCGGTGTTGCGGATCTTTTGACGCCAACGCCCAAGATGCCAAACGTCAAGAATGTTGGTGGAAGCTCTACGTCAGGCCGTAACGAGTCGGAGCAGTTGAACTCGTTTACGTTCGACAAGTCCAACGCGAATACGATACAAGGAGATGTCGTTCCCGTTCTTTACGGTGAGCGCATCGTTGGGGCGTTACCCGTCCTTTCCTTTGGCCTCGAACTGCAGAACTACCTGTGATGGAAGACATCAACAAAAACGAAGAACTGCAGGTTAAAGGCGCCAAAGGCGGTGGCGGTTCAAGCCAAAAGGTAACGCAAAACGTCACGGTTGTTGCGCCTACACGCCAGCCAGTCATTGCAGATGACAACCTGTTTTCCGTTGCATTTGCCAAAACCGTTTACGCCGTATCAGAAGGCGAGATTGAAGGCTTCCCCAACAGCATTGAAAAGGACGTTTATCTAGATGGCGTCCCAATTCAAAACCCCGATGGAACGAGCAACTTTGACGGGTACACGCTTGAATCTCGCCTAGGTGAGGATGAAACTCAAACACCAATTGAAGGCTTTAGTACAACTGAAAACACTGTTGGTGTAAGTACCGAGATCACTCAAGCGGTGGGGCCAATTGTCCGCGCAATTACGGATAAGGATATTGAGCGATGCCGCGTAATTATTTCTCACCCTGCACTGCAATCCCAGAACCCCCAAAACGGCGACGTTAGCGGCACTTCAGTCAGGTACAACATTGAAGTCAGCGCCAATGGTGGCCCCTATTCAAGTGTTGTTAGCGGTTACGTCGAAGTCAGCGGCAAGTCAGATAGCGAGTTCCAGCGTGCATATGAGTTTGATCTCCCTGGAACGGGCCCCTGGAATGTACGTGTCTCCCGCCTAACCGCAGACAACACATCTCCCTACATCCAGAACAACATTTTTTGGCAGAGCTACGCCGAAATTATTGACGAAAAATTTGCCTATCCAAATACCGCCCTTGTCGCGGTCAAGGTAGATGCGCGTCAATTTAATGCAATCCCCGACGTATCAGTCAAGCTACGCGGCAAGCGTGTCCAAGTACCTACTAATTACAACGCCGAAACCCGTACATACACAGGTATCTGGGATGGCACGTTCCAGATGGCATGGACCGATAACCCCGCTTGGATCTTCCGTGACATTGTTCTAAACGAGCGCTTCGGCGTCAAGCGTTACGTTAATTCAATCGCAATCGATCCCTGGTATCTCTACACCGTCAGCCAGTATTGCGACGAATTAGTCCCTAACGGATCAGGTGGGTACGAACCACGCTTCACCTGCAACGTGTTTTTGCAGAACCCAGGCGGTGTGTATGAAGTGCTCAATGCACTTGCTTCATGCTTCCGTGGTCTGATCTATTACAGCGAAGGCCAGCTGTATTTAACGCAAGACCGTTCACAGATCCCTGTTCAGCAATTTAGTGAAGCCAACGTCATCCAAGATGTTGCTGAAAACGGCGAAGTTTCCTCGCCCTGCTTTACGTACACAGGTACAGCACGCGCTGCACGAAAAAGCGTCGTCTTAGCTAACTGGGACGATCCGAACCAGGTTTACTCCAGCGTCACCGAATACCTGCAGGATGACCAACTGCTGGAGCGCTTTGGCTACAACCCTATTGATCTTCGTCTGATCGGGGTTACCTCAAGAGGCCAGGCGCTGAGGGCTGCCAAGCACACGCTGTTCAGTAACCGTTACGAAACCGAGCGCGTCAGTTTCCGCATCGGCGCCGAGGGTCTTGCCGCTGGTGTCGGTGAGGTAATCCAAATTGCCGATCCACTTAAGCAAGGTCAACGCCTTGGTGGTCGCATTACAGCTATTAATGGCAACGTCGTAACGCTCGATGCAGTTCTTAACCTTGACCCGAATATTGCTTACACGCTGACGTTCGTTATCCCTGACGGCGAGACAACAACTAATCCAGACGGCTCAACTACTACAAGGCCCAAGTTACAGGTAACCAACCTAGTAAGTTTTGCTGGCTCTGGTTCGCAGTTTCAAGAGCAAAACTTAGTGTCTCAGGACGTTGATCCTTTGATAACCCAATCTCTAGATTTCATCATGGCTAGGGTCGTCTCGGCGGATGACACTAACACTCAAATCGAAGTTAGTTCTGCCATTGATTCTCAAGTCGGGTCTCTCTGGGTGCTGGAATGGAGCGCTATGCAGGCCGCGCTCTACAAAATTATCTCTGTTGCCGAAGTCGAATCCCTTGTCTATCAAGTCGAAGCCGTTCAATACAATGACAGCAAATTTGGGTATGTAGATAACAGCCTGCCCGTCGCTGTACCAAAAGATCGTTTTACTATCTCCAAGGCAACCGTACCAACTGAAGTCGTAGCTGCACTTGAATTTTCAAACGGTCAAACGTCTATTCGCGCAAGCTGGAAAGCACCCCAGAATAACAACGCCATTGATTTGTTAATTCGCGCCTACAGATATCAATGGCGAAAGAACGGCGATACTGAATGGTCCGAAGTGGTAAGCACCAGTACAACTAATGTGCAGATTCCACTTGCACTACATGTCTTTGGTAATACCTATCAAGTACGAGTGGCATCGGTAAACCGTTTAGGCAGCCAGTCTGAATGGGTTGTGTATGACGTAGATCCTTTTGAAGCAATCCCAGATTTAAGCGATGCCGCATACGGAGCAACAGTAAGACACGCAAACCAGCCAGACGGCACACAACTACTAATCGTTGACGCTGGAACGTGCCCAATCCCTGAGCGTGTACGGGGTTACAAGTGCTGGGCAAAGCCGCGCAATCTTACGTCAGGTCAAGTCCCAGGCGTAAAAGAACCTAACGCCGAGGGCTGGTATTTCCTGGCTGATATTCCGCTAACGGGTTATTACACGGTTGCATTCCACGCTCCAGACACCTACGACGTTCGCGTTAACTTTACCAGCGCAATTTTTGGTGAAGACCCCGATGACTACATCACGACCTTCGTGGAGCGTGATGAAATCGTCCCGCCAACACCGTCTAACTTCAGTGTTGTAGAAAACCAGAACAGCAGCGGTAAGCGTTTCAGCTGGCAACTCCCCTTGAGCCCGTATGGCGCATGGGATCAAAGCCTTGTCGCTGACATTATCGGCTATGAGGTGCGTTTTAAGCGTGGAACGCTTGTCAACAGCAGCCCATCCGAAACGTGGGAAGCCGGAATCGAACTTCAATCCGGCGGCTTACCGGCTCAGCAGCAGTGGTTTGAGACGAGCCTGTTCGACGTAGATTCTTGGGTAGTAATGGTGAAAGCCGTCGATGCAACGCAGTGGCGTTCCGATGAGCCTGCCTACGTACTTGTAAATATCGGGGCACCGCCGATCAGCAATGCTGTGCAGACGGTAAACGCCAAAACACAAGGCGCAGGCAACTGGCCCGGAGATTACGATAACTGTTCAGTATCGGGCGGAAACCTAGTCCAAACCGATCCAACTAAGGACAGTATTTTTACTTGGAACTTTGACAACAACAATCTTGAAAGCGCTTTGTTGCTAAGCACGACTGCAACCGCAACTTACCAGCACAAGTTGGTTGCCCTAACAGGCGAGGCTATTGAGATAACCAAAGAGGATGACTTTAACCTGCTGCAGGAAAATGACGACAAGATCTTCTCAGAGCAACGCTATTACACGCCCACAGAACTAGCGGAGGGCGGGATCGTCCACCCCTACGCCCCCTATGAAAAACTTCTTGGTGACGTATATCGAGTAGAGACATTGTTCAAGAGCCCAGACGGTGGAACGACCGCTGGCAACATTTCAGCGCTTACGGCGCAGCTTGATTACCCAGACGTGATCGAAAAGCAAAACGATGTGACTATTTCCAGTGCAGGAACTGCTGTGGCGCTTACAAAAACTTTCCGCAGCGTAGAAAGTGTCCAGATCACCGCGCTTCAAACGGGTGGATCGTCAGCAGTCACGGCAGTGGTTACAGCCAAATCGACCAGTTCGGTTACGATTAAGTGTCTGAACGCTTCCGGTACAGCTGTTTCCGGTCTTGTTGACATCACCGTTATTGGATACTAATGGCTGACGCACGCATTTCCCAACTGCCAGCCGCCACAACGCTGGCCAGCGCGGACATCGTTCCGTTTACAAGTATTAGCGCGAGCGAGACCCGAAAAATTACGGCAAACAACTTAGGTCTGGTGCTGACGCAACTTGGCCTGACCGTTGGAACGAGCGCTCCCGTAACTCCCTATAACGGACAGCTATGGGTAGATACAAGTACAAACCCACCTATCCTCAAAATCTGGAACGGTGCGACATTCTCTGTTGTTAGTTTCCAACCCGGATCGTCCGTAATCACAAGTCCTAGTGCTACGGCACCTTCAAACCCGGTACTGGGTCAGCTTTGGCAAGACACAAGCCAAACGCCCGATGAGTTGAAGATGTATGACGGCACCAATTTTGTCCGTGTCGATCCAGACGGCATCACACAGGCTGCAGCCGATCTGCGTTACCTGCAAATTACAGCAGCGGCATCAACGTACCTTGCACTTTCCGGTGGCACGCTGACCGGAGACTTGACGCTAACTGGTGCGCCGACCACCAACAACATGGCGGCCACCAAGAAGTACGTTGATGATGAAATCGCTGCAATTCCATCTAGCGATAGTGTCCCCGCTGGAACGGTTATTTGGACAGCACGCAGCAGTGCTCCAACGGGTTATTTGAAAGCAAACGGTGCAGCGGTCAGTCGTACCACGTATGCAACGCTGTTTTCCGCTATTGGAACGCAGTTTGGTGCTGGTGACGGCTCAACCACGTTTAACTTGCCTGATCTGCGTGGTGAGTTTGTTCGTGGTTTGGATGATGGGCGCGGCATCGATGCAGGGCGCACATTAGGTAGCACACAAGCGGATCAAAATAAACAGCACAACCATGGCGGCACTACAAGCACCGCATCCCTGACGGGTACTTTTACACCTGGCACTCACGCAACAAACACGACGGGTGTCTTTAGCGATGGCGGCAACGTTGGCTCACCAGAAACAGGTGATTCTAATAACGGCAGGCGGGTTGATCTTGACGTCTCGCACAGCCACACCATTTCCAACGACGGTGGAACGGAATCACGTCCCAGGAACGTGGCATTGCTGGGGTGCATCAAGACTTGAGCATCACAGTAAAATCGAAGTATTGAAGGGATTACCATGGCCAACGTCAAGATTACGGATCTGGTCGCTTATACCGATCCAGTCAGCACTGATGTGCTGGCAGTCGTTGACATTGGCGCTGACATCACAAAGAAGGTCAGTATTGCGGACCTGCTGAAGAATGCGGGCAGTGGTACGGCAGCTGCACCGGGCATTGCATTTGACGGGGATAGCAATACAGGTATTTATCGCCCTGGAGCGGACCAAGTAGCCATCTCGACTAATGGCACTGGGCGGTTAATTATTGATTCCAATGGTGACTTGAATGTACAAGGAGAAGCGAGCAGCTCTCCTTATCCAGAAAGAAAACTTAAGTGGTCAAATGACTCTACTACCGCTAACGGTTTCTATATTTCACAGGGAACAGACCGAAATGCAAAGATTTGGCATGAACAGGGATTAAGTATTGAGTTTGGCACGTCCAATACGCCAAGGATGATTATCGATTACTCAG
>Ga0208898_1002183_pt1 | contig 12131 bp, 37 predicted proteins | sample VirMetDEL_Mar_4_FD_184513 | JGI IMG/M metagenome (GOLD analysis project Ga0208898, IMG submission 184513) | Aqueous microbial communities from the Delaware River and Bay under freshwater to marine salinity gradient to study organic matter... | ecosystem: Environmental > Aquatic > Marine >...
ACAAAGTTTGATATACCCACTCTCAATAAAGAGTTTCTACTATTAGGACTAACTCCACCATCACCTTACAGAGAGATAGACCTATTAAGAACTAGCCGTAGTAAGTTTAAATTTCCTAGTAATAAACTTGACTATGTTGCTCAAGCATTAGGTCTTGGTGAAAAAGTAAAACATATTGGTCATGAACTGTGGATACGGTGCATGAATAAAGATAAGCAGGCTTGGGATATGATGAAGAAGTATAATATCCAAGATGTTGTATTGTTGGAAAAGGTCTATGAAAAGATGTTGTCTTGGATTAGAAACCATCCAAACCACAATGGGTTCACAGAGGGTGTTGTATGTCCTAACTGTGGTAGTAGCAGTTTACAGAAAAGAGGTTTTGCTTGCAATACAAATACCGTTTATCAGAGACTTCGTTGCAACTCTTGCGGAAAATGGTCGAGGAGCAACAAAAAGATTCCACAGATGAAAAAGTTACAATCCGCCATCAGCATTTAGGGAGAATTATGGATATTGATAGAATAGCAGAGGTTATGACAGGTAAGATTATAGAGGAAGTTGCCATTACTTATGGTGAAGACACTATGACTATCTTCTTGTCTGACGGCTCGTCTATCGAAATAGTAATAGATTCTATCTATGCAGACATTCCAGAGTTAGATGATTAAAAACAAGCGTGATATAACACTGCCAGACGGCTCACAAACAGATAATTACAGCAAAGAATACCAAAGATACTGTGAAGCATTAAACCTCTCTAAAAAGCCTCTATGGAAGCGACAGGAGTGGTTAGATAAGCTAACAGATGAAGAGAGGGTAGAACAGTTAAAATACTGGTTAAATTTAATCTGGAAGCAGTAGTTGGGACTTAAACTCATCTATAGTATTAGATTGCACTAGATACTTATTCTCTAGTTCATACAAATCACATTTAGTAATGAGCTTACTACCATCTGACCTAGTTCTTTCTTGACCTGTGCCAAAGAACTTTGCTTTATCAATAAACTCATCTTTATCTATCCATCCACATATAGTCAATACTTTGTCTGTTTTATGTAGACTGCAAAATACATACCTATCCACTTCATACTTTGCCTGCATACCTATTAGATTATTTACATAATAGTCTTTAGGATACGATGTTCTCCCCATTGTCTTAACATCATAAGTCTTACCATTTAATAAAAAATCTATTCCGTTATCAAACCCACCACTAAAGTCACTGTGTAAGTTTAGTATATTACATATCATGTATTGACCTACAACTCCAATTCTTTGTTCTTTGAACCCTCCATCTGCATAACCACGATTACCCAAACTGTAACGCTTAACAATATCATAACTATATCTTGCTACTTCATCTGATATAGGTATGTTAATTATGCTCCTACCCTCCTGCCTACAATGGTGAGTAGATTATCTATAGCTATTTGTAGTTTGTATTCATACAACTGTGGCTTTTTAGTATTAAGATAACGAGCATAAATGGCTTCTTTTTGGTCTTTAGGGAGACTATGAATCACAGCATCAACTGTTCTTACATTGGTATCTTCTACATCTTCATACATCTCATCAAACGCATCATAACTAGATTCACCTCCACTAGACATTCCTAGAGACTTACTAGGATAACCTAGCTTATGATTGTCAGAGTTCATGTATCGTTTCCACTTATCCAACAACTCTAATAATCTATCCATCTCCATTACTCACCCCAATACACACTATTATAATAAGAATTACCATAAGAAATATTGTATTTAGAGCTCATTTCGCTTTTAGAAGTTCCTTCATCTACCATTCTTTTCTTTGAGCTTTTTACAGTAAATGATTGCTCAACCTTGTCTACAGGATACATGACTTTAGCTAATAAACAGTCATCACGAGACTTAAATAAGTAATGACCATTTCTTCTTAATTTTGTATTGGTGATTAAGTTATTCTCTCTCATAACCTTTATCAGATTAAGCATAGGCTGACCATCTATTTTAAACATTTCAGACAACTCATTAATGGTCATTGCTTTCACATCAAGCACATCCAGTATCATATTAATGGCTTGATTTCTTTTATACTCTTTGCCTTTTAGTGTGTATCTATAATCAGCAAAGTCATATCTTGATTTTACGACAAGTCTTCTATCTTCACTTCCCATTTTCTACCCTCCTTATAAAATCCCCATAACTCAATGCGTATTCCAGCTTCACGCACTTTCCCTACATTTTCATGCTCTGCAATTTTTTTTCGTCTACTAGACATATTAGCTTTAGAGGTGACCTGTATTGCTAACACTTCATCTCTTCTAATAGCCAAGAAGTCTATAAACCCCCATAAGTCATTCTTCTGGCGACTGAATGTATTATACTTCTCTACATTCTCAACAAGATAACCTAAATCAGTCAGTCTTTTTCTTGTCGGTATGTTTAGGTTTGCTGGTTTCTTTCTTTCCAAATATCTTGTCCCAATTATCCTCAAACTGTTTACGATTGGGGATTGGTCTGGCTGATGAACCCTTACCCATTATTTAATCTCCTTTTTAATCAACCCAAATGGTAAATTAATATAGTCTTCGTGTAGACAACTTGTATATTCTGCCTTTGGATAATGCTTCATAGCATACTCATTGGCTGTTGCACAATCTACAAAATGTCCAATATATTCTGGTTGTTTCATTGTAATATATACAACTAATACATATTCAAACATAAAAAAAGAGAAGCATCCTAGCCGTTTGGAGAGTAAACGCATTGTAGGCAATGCGATTTGGAGGCAGCTAAAATACTTCTCATTTATATTATCCTTATTCTAATCTATTGACTGCTCTGTGTCTAGGATTATTTTGTTATCAGGATACATTTTATAGTATTTTCCCCTAATCTCATGCTCTACTTCAACTCTAATGCTTCCATCCTCCTCTTTAAAAAACTGAACAGTGAACCATTCACCCTCTATCGCTATTCTTCTTGTTATCATTCTTACATATCCCATGTGCTGACAAGTCTCTTCCACACCACCATTGTTTCTTGTCATAAGTGTTTGCAGGCTGTTTACATTTGTGGCATACCTGCCCTCCCAATTTAATTTTCGTCATGCAGTGGGTCTTCTATCCACTCATCAGGCATTAATTTAGGAGAAGATAGTTTAGCAAGTTGTTCGGTATAGATTTGTTTCTCTTTTTCTAAATACCATGCTTGTTTATCACACTCTTCTATTCTATTTTTAAGTTTTTCTATTTCAGATAGATTCACAGATTGCTTATGCCCTCGTCTATCTAAATACTTCCTATTGTTACCTTTGCAATAGCCAATTAACTCTTCTGTTGTTGACTTTGCTTTAATGACATCAAATGTTTCTATCCCTCCAATTTTATAGTGGTCAGGATTAATTGCATCGCTCACTTCACTACCTCCTTGTCTACAATAATTAAATCTTCAAATAACTCACATTGAGTACCCACAACCTTAACATAAATATCGTCAATTTCCAATGCTTTTAATAACTTACCTTTATAACAAATAAATTCAGGTCTAGGCTGTTCTTTAATTAAATCATAATGTATATATATCCCTAATATAAGAAATAACATTATGAAAAGAACAATATATTTAAGTATTTTCTTTAGCATAAAATAATTCTCCATTGTTATACTCTATTTATATAGAGAGTATAATTACACCATGTAATCAATGATTACAAATTCATTAGAAAGGGGCAACATTATGTGGACAAAACCATCAGCAACAGAAATGCGTTTCGGCTTTGAAGTTACAATGTATGTTTGCAACAAGTAATTCATACTAAATAGGGGGAGTTACATCCCCCTAAATAATACCTTATATTTAGAATCTGCTCTTTTTATCCAGTCTGCACACAGCCTAACCGTCACAAATCCTTTTTTACCCCTAATTCCACCTATTCTTACTGCGTGTTTAGGCAAATACCTTAAATTAGCAACAGGTATCGCCCTAGAAACCCAATTAGAATGGGATGTCATCTGTCATCTCTGATACAGATTCAACATTTCGTTTTGGTGCTTGTTTCTGACCATCTGTATTAGGTTTAAACAATGATGCAACAATAGAGTTACCTTTGCTTTCATCATATGGAAATCCTGCTAGGTTTGCACTTCTGTCAATCAATGCAAAAGAATTACCATCATCTGTTTCCATAACAACACCAATATTAGTGTATCTGTTCTTCTTGTTACCTTCTACATCGGTATAGCTACCGTTTACTACTGATATATCATACAACTTTTTAGCCATTATTGTTCTCCTTAATAAATTTAATGGTGTCCTCAACCTCCGTTAAGAACTTTATTACTTCTTCTTCAAGTAATTTGATTTGCTCATCATTCCATTCCAATCTAATAACTACCATTTTTAGTTCTTCAGGGAATGACGGACAATACGATACATAATCACACCACCTTCTACCAGTACAAGCCATTTGCCAAAACATCTGCAACTTGTAATTGCTTGGTATTTGATTAGAGATTAATGTTTCTGTATGGTTATGTGGCTGTCTGCATTTTATTTCAATTAAGCCATCATCACCAACTAATCCATCTGGACTAGCACCAGCCATGTCTATCGTAGGGTGGTCTATAAAGCCCACTTCTTCTACATCATTGTATTTAAATACATAAAAGTCTCTTGCCTCATCTTCTGTATCAATACCATGTTGCATAGCTTGATTTATTATAAATTCTGTTGGCTGACCTGTTAATCGTTCTGTTATTAATCTTAATCTATAGTTTCTACGATAGGCAGATTCGCCTGACCTTGTTGATGCTGTTACATTGGATAAATTAGATGCTGTGACCTTACCTAACCTAGCCTGATGCCATTCTTCAGTGCGTTGTTCCATCTTGACTCTCCTTATTGTTATTTCTTATCTCCTCCAAAAATGGCTGACATTTCTTTCTAGCTTCATTATCCATCTTATTGTAGACGGCTCTAGCCCCATCAATGCCTTGAGTTTCATATACATTCTTAATTAAATCTAATGGGTCTAAATCTGCTAAATCTTCACCCTGAAAGATATATAACCCTATTCCATGTAGAGCTATTGCTTTTGCCAAACATCTTTGCATAGCTGTATTAACTTGCATCGCATCAGGATTCTTGATGGCTTGATTTTTATAGTTCATCACAGGTAACTGCATGGTCATACTTTTACCAAACGCATGGACTGTGCAAGTGACCATCATACTGTCATTAAAGATTTGTGGCTCATGGTATTCCCATGTTGCCAGAGGGTCATGTTGTAGCAATATGTCTACAGCGTGTGCCCAAGCCAAATAGCTAAACTGACCTTTCTTTTCTATGTATTTAGAAACATCTAATACTCTTAATTCTTGAAACTTACTTTTATCTGCCATCATTACTCTCCTGTTGTTGTTGCTCATCGGTCATTATCTGCTGTCTATCATCCATACGCTGACCTAGTTCTTGTAAATCATTCTGCATGGCTTGTATTTGCCATTGTAGATATTCATACTGCTCTTTAATTTTACTCATATTTACTCTCCTTGTTAATATGTATTTACAATATATTACACTTTGAAACGATTGTCAACACTATTTTTCGTATCATCAAACCCTTGAGTTTTAAAGACTTTTCCGTCTTTGGATACGGCTCTGTATTGTATATCATTTCCAAATGTTTCTTTTAATTGCTTGATTAGTTCGTTTATTGTCATGGTCTATCCCTATATCTCATGCCCTTTCGGTCATAATAAAAGTTAAAAGTAGGCTCTCCGTTTTCCCCTATGTAGTTCCTTTGTTTTTGCACAAAGACTTTAGCATCAGGGATATTTCTTATTTGCTCATCTGATAGTTTATCATCCTCCATTTGTTTTTCTTTCATTTTATTTCTCCATACAGTCAACAGATTGTCTGCAAGATTGACAATGTGGTTACTGCCATGCACATCATTTTTAGATGGGTGTTCATACACATCACGCATTTTTTTTGTATGAGCAACCAGAAAGATATGAATAGGGTATTTACGGCATAGTGAAGTTAACTGGTCTACAAACTTCTTCTGTGCATCATAATTATCCTCTGCAATATCATTCATCTTCATCAAACTATCTATCACTATAATTTTACAGCCTAAAATATTGTAGGCATATTCAATCATAGCGTAGATGGTTCTTGTTTTAGTTACATTGGCTTGATTGTAGATATATAGTTTATTTTTCATTATATCCACAAAGTTATTAATACAGTCATCTGTAACATCTGCATGACCCTCCATCTGGGTTATCATTCTGCTACAAGTGTATATGGGGTGCATTTCTAAACTCGCTATAATGCACTTTGTATTACTTTTTAACTGACTTAATACCACTTGCGATAACCACATGGTCTTGCCTGAACCGTTTGTGCCAGACACCACTGTAATTTCATGGGGTCTTATGAGAAATCCCTCATTGGTATGATGAAACCCTAGCCCCTCACCTTTTTTGATACCACCACGATACCAACTATGAATATCCTTGCGTATATCATCTGTGGTTATGATAGAGAATTTTTGTTCTAACTCACCTGTTAGCTCATCAATCTTATCACTGTCAATGGTTAGTTCGGCTATAATTTCACCTGTATTTAACTCATTCACTCACAGTTTCCTTTTCCATGTCTTGAATGATGTCTTTAATCTGATAAGCCCTTAATAAAGGTATCTTATCGTTTTTAAACCATACATTGACGGCTTGTCTGGATACACCTAATGTTGTTGCTAGTTTTGATTGTGAATTATCAAAATACGGCATAATTGTTGTTAATGTTATTTGTTCCATTTAAATTCTCCATAAAAATATAATTAATAAAATAAGAAATAACCAACCAATAATAATCATTCTACTTCCTCTCCTTTGCATCTTTATCATCTAAAAAGTATTGAGTAATGATTTTTTCTCCTGTGCTATCATCTATCCATACCTCCCAATTTCCGATGGTTACTCTAACACAATCTTCTGCTGTTGGTTTAATTATCATCATCACTCTCCTCTAAATAGTATTCAGAATTACACTCCATTGGCTCTTGATTATCAATTTCTGATATTGCATTTTGAAAAGCATCATCATAATCCTTACCAATTACTTCATAAGTATATGTTTCTCTTTTCTCAAAAGTTACTGTCCATGTTTTATCCATTTTTACTCTCCTTTTTATATTCATCAGGTGCATACTCATTAAATATTTTATAATCTCTATCCATATTTTGAGCAATACACATAATTTCTGTATATTCTACTGATGCCTGTTCCCACCTCCTATGGTCATCAGAGTATTCACTATACCAATCATGATTTTTTAATAAATCACGATATTTTTTGTATATTTTTTCATCTACTCTATTAAATGCTTTTTGTATTTGGTTTATTACACTCATGTTTACTCTCCTATAAGTATTTTAACATATATACACAATATGCCATAAAAACAAACAACACTGTCAATATAAATGGCAAAGTTAGCATTGTCAAGAAGTCTTTACATTTTCTTTGCCATGTTCTTTTTTGCAATACCTCTATCACATCTTGATTGATGTATATAAGATGATTGTTATGGAATGATACTTTTTTATTTTTCATCTTTACTCCTCCATGTTAGCTACTAAATATATCCAATCAGGATAAGCATTGTCTTCAGATGCTGATACTGTGTAAACATTTTTACCCATTCCATCAGTAACATATCCGTTACCTTTAATATTTATTTCAATATTATAGTTATCAGGATATTTTTTTAATATGTTAATTAATTCAATATTTTTCATTTTACTCTCCTGTTTTTTCTTTTTTCTAATAATTTAGCTTGATAATCTTGTCTATAAAAATCATGTATTTTTGTATATAATTTATCAATTTCTAACATAGTATTTTTTTGCACATAATCATTATATTTATGAGATGCAATAGAATTAATTAAATGAGTAATTTCAATTTGTGCTCGTTCACTTAATTCATTAAATCTATTATTAATTGATATTGTTGTTTTATTTTTCATAATTACTCTCCCTTTTCTATTAATGCTTGTTTTATTGCTTTATTGTTATCTTTATATTCTGTATAAACATAACCTTTTTTTAATGGATATTTTTTACCATCAATATAAACTTTTACGCCTTGTTTATATCCACAATAATAAATATCTTTTACTTGTATATTCATAATTACTCTCCTTAATAATTATTATTTATATATTCAACAGATTTTTCTATAATTGCTCTATTATCATTTTCTTTATTATTAAATAATTCTAAAAACAATTTTCTAAAATCTGTATCCTCTAACAATAAATTAAAATCTACTAAAGTTATTCCCTCAATAGAATTTAAAATCATATTTACTCTTTTGTTCATAATTACTCTCCAATAATTAATAAATTGTTACTACATGGTCATACTACCATGTCAATTCATATTGTCAATAGTTTATTTTAATTATTTTTTAATAAATTATTTTATTTTTTAAATCATTGTTTTTATTATTATTTATTATATTGGTATTTTTTAGGGTATTTACAAAAGTCTTAAAATATGATAAAATCTAAACTTATTTAAGTGATTAAATAGAAATTAATCATTTGTAGCGAACGCCGTAAGAAGCGTCGAGCGAAAAATGATTTTATCAAGTATGATAACCAAAAGGCAATAACTATATATATTATATCCATAATATATTCTATAAGTAAAATTCAAGTAAATCTAATAAATAAATTAAATTAAAATAATTGTAAATAATAGTTGACATTATTATTTTTATATCTATAATAAGAATTGTATTAATTTTATTGGAGAGTAAAAATGGTTATAAACGGTTATAAAATAGATGGTAAAAAATCAGAATATATTGATATTTTAGTTAATCATAATAATTTTGATAGAAAAGAATTAGAAAATAAAACATTTAAAGAAGTAGTTTTAAATTATTGTTTTTATTATCAACCATTAGTATTAATAGGAGAGTAAAAATGCAAAATATAAGTTTATCAACTAATAAAGAATTAGCTTTAATGGGTTTTAATGATTATTATTTTTATCAAGCGTTAGTTGAAAAAGATTTAAATAAAAGTCAAAGAGTTAATTATTTTTTAGCTTTATTAAAAGAGGAATATATTTTTAATAACAGTCAATGGAAACATTTGATTGAAGTATTAAAAGAGGATAATTTTATTAATAATAAAGAATATAAATCTTTAATTAATAAATACGATAATCAAAAATATGTTATTGGAGGATAATAAAATGTTTAAAAAGTTAACAGATTTAAAAGGTGTATTTTCTCATAATAATTTAGTTAGATTTAATTTACATGATAAAGATTTTATTAATAATTTATTAAATGATGTAAATAATCAATTAAATTTATATAAAAATGGTGATGGCTCTTATGGTGAATATTTGGAGGAATTAAAATATATAGAAAATAAATATTATCAATTACATAAATATTGTTAAAAAAGGGGTAAAAAAATACCCCTTTTCTATTGACATTTATTTTAAATGAGTGTATAATGTTTATCGATGGGATAACTACGCCTAAAGAATACATAAATTAAGCTGCTAAAATTGCAGCATAAAATAAAAGACAAAAAAAAGGGGCTAAAAAGCCCCTTAATTATTTAATATAAAATGGTTCGTTAACTGTGCCATTGTTAACATAATCCTCCAATATTTCAGATGGAATATGCTTTAACAATGTTTTAACCATATCATAATTATATTGATTAATATCATTATCAAGAATATCTAAAGACTTTTGCAATAGTCTTTGGTGATAATCATAATAATCCTCATTATGTTTTTGTTTAATCATAATAGCTCCAAACTAATTTAATTTAAATTGATTAATTTAATGAAACCATTTTTAATATGATTTTCAATTTCTTTTGAAGTCATATTCAAAAATATATTTCTATATTTTGATGTAGTTTTAGAGTAATTCCAATATTTTTCATCCAGATAAACTGTATCTGGATTAAATCCGTTATCAATTACTTTCGCAATAATTGAATTATAGGATTGGAATATACTTTCGTTTCCATTTTCAATAATAAATTGATTTGGTCTATTATTAATATTTTCTACTTTCATTTTAAATTATCCTTTTTAATGTAAGTTTAAGTTTACAATTATCCCTTGAATAAGTTTATCGGACTTAAAAAAGGGATATTGTATTTTAGTAAGATTTATTTTACAGATTTAAATAATCTATATGAATTGTTTGGATTGTTATGGGCTTTCACAGATTGTGCAAAGTCATACTCAAATTCCTCTAATTCATTTAAATAACTGTTTTCTTGTTCTTGCTCTTTAATAGCTTGTAGTCTATCTTGTTCGCTATAATAAGCAAAGACATGTTCCACAGTGTTATTTAATCTGTAATCATAAATTCTTTCCTCTTGAGATTTAAACATAATAGTAATTCCTTATAAAAGATTAATGAAGTGTTATCAGTTTTTAAAGAGCGGACAGCAGCGAGGGCTGTTAGTAATAATAATATAACAGTATCAATCTACATTGACAAGATATAATTGATTTAAATAACTAATCAAACTAACAAGTATCATAAGTAAAATAAAATTGACAAAGGTTTAATAATGAGTGATAATAAAGATATTGACAGTAATGTTATAATGGGAGAAGTCGAGCCTAAAAAAGTAGGTAGACCCCCACACCTTCCAGATGGCGATACCCGAAAACAAGTGTATGAATTAAGTAAAGTAGGTACACGGTACGAAGATATCGCTACTATGTTGTCAATCTCTGCTGACACCCTCACAAAGTATTATCCAGAAGAACTTAAGCGTGGTCGTATTGAAGCTAACTCTGTTATTGCTGGCACATTGTATGAGAAAGCTAAAGCAGGTGATACGACTTCTATGATATTCTGGCTTAAATCTCGTGCACAGTGGAAAGAAACACAAAAGCATGAGCATGGTGGAGACCCAGACGGTGCTCCTGTTCATGTAAAAGTTATTACAGGAATCGAATAGACCCCCACCCCCTTTTTTCTGTAGACTGTTTTTACAACAGCGTTGAAAACTAGGGTACTACAAATTTTACACTAGGAGAAAATGATGGCTTGTAAAGGCAAAGGTAAAAAAGGTTACGGTAAAGGTAAAAGGAAGTAATTATGACATTAGCAGAAATACTACAAATGATGAGAACACCTCAATCCTCTGGTTTAGGTCAAGTATCTAATGCAGAATTGGCTAAAATGAATCCAGAATTAGCGGCAATGCAAATGCAAAGAGCAACAGCCCCATCAGGCATGGGAAATGTATCTGACATGGAAATGCAAAAATTAGCACAGGCTATGGCAGTAAATCCAGCACAAACTATGGGAGCACCACCAGCACTATCTCTACCAGCAAATGAAATGCAGCGTAATTATGCAGACGGTCAAGCACCAATAGCTGTAGGAGGTGGTCTTCTTGCAGACGAAGCACAAATGCTCATGAATACAGCATACGATATGTCAGCACCAAGAGAAATGCGTATTAATGCAATTAATAGATTAAGAGAATTAGGTTATTAATAATGGCTAAACGAGGACTCTATGCAAACATCCATGCAAAACGAAAAAGAATCGCAGCAGGAAGCGGAGAAAAAATGCGTAAAGTCGGAAGCAAAGGAGCACCCACAGCCAAACAATTCAAAAAAGCAGCAAAAACAGCCAAGCCTAAAAGAACTACTAAAAAGCGTGGGTGATTGTGTATGACGAAGAAAGATTCAAGATTGCAGAGAGCTGGAGTAAGCGGTTACAACAAACCAAAGAGAACTCCAAACCACCCAAAAAAATCTCATGTTGTTGTGGCTAAATCTGGTGACCAAGTAAAAACCATACGCTTTGGTCAACAAGGTGTCACAGGGGATAAGAAACCAACAGCTAGACAAAAGTCTTTTAAAGCAAGACACGCTAAAAACATATCTAAAGGAAAGATGTCAGCAGCCTACTGGGCTAATAAAGTAAAATGGTAGACGACTCTCCCTGCACAGGGACTTGTCGGATGAATAATAACCGATGTATTTCATGCAACAGAACCTACGATGATTTAGAACACTGGTTATACATGACCAGAGAAGCTAGATTAGAAAGAATGGAACA
>Ga0208898_1002187_pt1 | contig 12125 bp, 13 predicted proteins | sample VirMetDEL_Mar_4_FD_184513 | JGI IMG/M metagenome (GOLD analysis project Ga0208898, IMG submission 184513) | Aqueous microbial communities from the Delaware River and Bay under freshwater to marine salinity gradient to study organic matter... | ecosystem: Environmental > Aquatic > Marine >...
GACAAGAAATCAACATTAGAAATAATATGGTTGTGTGAGTCATCAACTACGGTTGCGGTTATAGATGCGTCTGCCGAACCATCAAAGGATGCACTACCAGTTACGTCTGAAGTTAAGGAAATAGTCCGAGCCGTTTGTAGTTTAGTTGCAGTTGATGAATTGCCACTTAATGCAGCCGTAATCGTTCCGGCACTAAAATTACCACTTGCATTTCTAAATACTATTGTATTGGCAGTATTATTATTAGTTGCGTTTGATGTTACTGTAAAGGTACTTCCTTCTCCAGTTGCAGTACCACTAATTCCATTACCACTCGTACCTCCTGTTGCAATGTAATTGCCATTTGTTTGTGTTCCTAATGTAATGGGAAGTGTTGGAATATCCGCCCTTATAGCCGAAGCTGTATCCGCTAATTGTGCAGTTGTTACATCTCCACCAGCGGCTGGGAAATCTGCCCTAATAGCTAAAGCCGTATCCGCTAACTCCGTTCTATTTGGATACAAATCTAAACTATCTCCCAATTCAACCCTTGAAACGTAATTAACAAGGGAATCGGAAATGTAAGTAGGTATATCTGTTCTAATCGCAGATGCAGTATCTCCTAACTCAACCCTATTCGGATAATTAACCAGAGAATCTGCTATTTCACTTGTTATTGATGTTCTTATATTATTTGAAGTATCTCCTAATTCAACCCTTGAAACGTAATTAGTAAGGGAATCGGAAATGTAAGTAGGTATATCTAATCTTATAGCCAAAGCCGTATCTCCTAATTCAACCTTTGTAGCGTAATTGGTAAGCGAATCTCCAATCTGAATAGGAATAGAATTCCTAATTGCCAAAGCCGTATCCGCTAACTCCGTCCTATTCGGATACAAGGCTAAACTATCTCCCAATTCCGTTCTCGATGCGTAATTAACTAATGAATCAGAAATATAAGTAGGTATATCTAATCTTATATTATTTGCCGTATCTCCTAATTCAATTCTATTAGGATATAATGCTAATGAATCCCCTAACTCCGTTCTATCTACATACAATAATAAACTATCCCCTAACTCAACCCTATCTACATACAATAATAAACTTGAAGCAATATCAGATTTAACCGCAACCGTATCCGTTCCGATCAAAAATGTACTGTCCGCAGAACGGAATCGCAATATGTTATTAAAAGCCAAATTCGAATCTAACCCGGTTACAATAAATTGACCAGAATCCGTACCTTGTTTTAGCTGATATAATTCGAATCGCGGATAATTCTGCCCGATTACAAAAAAAGGAATGAACCCTAACAGAATTAAAACCGATTTAAGATTGATTATAAATTGCTTACAACCCATATAATAGTTATTTTTTCTCCGCTTCTGGGAACAAAACCAAAGGTAATGGTACCAGTCACGGAATCGTGTGAACTAATGAATTGATTTGATATAAATTGACCGTTTCTATAAACCATTATAGCCGAAAGCGAATCAGGTAATTTGCCTTCGTTCTCGGTTACGGTAAATGTCGGAGTCGTTCCATCGGCAGTAAATTCTTCTTGAAACATCGAAACCGCAGCCGTTCCAGTTGGCGTAACAAATTCTTCCACAAACCAAATCAAGGTTATATCATCTCCTTGATCTGGAGCGAATGTCATCGTAACAGTTCCGTTTGTCGTGTTAATTCCGGATATGTAATCGTTATTAATGTGTTGACCGTTGCGCATTAATAGAATTGCATCCTTTGTCTTTGCGAGTTTACCAGCATTTTTGGTTACGGTAAAGGTCGTTTGCGTTCCATCCGCAATGAATTGTTCTTGGATTATTTTTAAATTATTAGGAAGCGACATAAACCAAACAGCTGCAATACTATCGTCTGAACTTGGAGTATAATTTAATGTAAATTCAGATGTTGTTTGTGAATAATCGGAAACCTTATCTGAATCAATGAAAATACCATTTTGGTATATTAACATTTCTTGTTTCCTACTTGGAATAATACCATTATTACTTGTGCAAGTAAAGGTATCGGAAGACCCACTTGGAGTAAAAATCTGTTGATATATTCCGCTATCTTCAAGTTCCCCTCTAAAGAACCAAACTACTGCAATTCTATCTCCAACATCAGGAGTAAAACTTAATGTAAATTGACCATTTGTCGCATCAAGCGAACTAATATAGGTTTGATTCAATAACAATCCATTTCTATATATAGTAATTTCAGCAGCGTTTTCAGGTAAAACTCCGTTATTTTCCGTAACCGTAAAGGTAGCAGAACCAGAAGCGGTTAATACCTCTTGAAATATTACTCCGTGTCCAATTTCTGGATTAATTATAGACGTATCGTCATTATCTGTAATAACTGCACCACCAGCTGAAGAAGAAGCCCCTACTGCACCAAACGAAGCTACGAATCGGTAATCTCTTGATAAATAAACTAAAGATTGTTCTGTATAAGGCATTAACTATCTTCTTTTACTTGATACCAAATTCCTGTTACCATATCTCTATATAAATCATAAGTACCACCGTGAAAAATCCAATAGGCACTGTTATAATTAATTGCGTAATGTGGTTGAAGAAACGCATTGTCAGGATCAGTCATTACCATTGTTGTTCCCATAAATTTGCGAACTGGTAGTAATTGACCTTTTATAGTTTCGTTTGCTAATAATTGACTTATGTTTTTTGCATCTCCTGTGTTTCCAACCTTCCATCCGTTTTCGGTAATTACCCATTCATCAGAGTCGTTTTTAACTTCTAAATGACCTGGAGAATTTAGATTAGGACCATCACCAATAATGGTTTTAATTTCATACGTTTTATATGCCGTATTATCATTATCGGATTGGAATCTAATAATATCGTTTTGATCCGAAAAGAAACCAGTATGAATGTATTGAAGGAAAGTGTTCGATGCTTCATAAGTTACGGTATAATAATCTTCTAAAACCGGAACTGAACCGCCTTGTAAAATAGACGTTAATGGTGGAATGCCATATTCTCCATAAACGTTATAAAATTCAACCTTTACGGACAAATCTCCATCAGCCGGAACTTGTGGAATTATTAATTGAATGTTTTGCAATATCTCATTACCGTCTGTAACCTTTATAGGTAATGGATAATAATATCCTTCATTTGTGTCCCAAAATGCATTTTGTAATCCTACTTCATCAAATTTATTAGGTAGTCTTGTAAAAGTGTTTTGATAGTAATGCGTTGTAACTTCTCCTTCTAACTTAATCAATATCCTAAATACAACATAATGGTTTTGAAAAAATGTAGTTGCAACTGTTTGAGTAAATGCAGTATAAAATGCAAGTGTAAAATCAAGTTGCAAAATTGAATCAAAATTATTTGATGCAACATCTTCAGCCACCTTTGCGGTTTCGTCATTGTAATCCCAAATTGCACCGGGCAATAAATTCCTTGTTGCTAAATGTTCGTATTCAACTCTTGAATATTGTAATGGAGCAAAAAACTCAAAAGAACTTCCAGCTAATCTATATAAATCAGAATTATCTATATCGGATTGGTCGTGTAGTATCGAATAATCTCTTGTGTTTGTTTGTAAGCTACCCAATAATGGATAACTCTTTTCAATTACCGAATTTGCATTTAGATATTCATTGATTTGTGTGATATAAAATCCTGATCCGCTATTAATTATTCGCGCTCCAAATGTTTTGCATATTTCTTCTAAAACTTCGTAACAGTTTTTGTAAACGTAATTGCCTTTGGTGTCAATATGATAAAATGCTCTATGCGGAATCCTTGCCTTTGTTAAGACTGTATTATTGGAATTATATGTATATTCTTGAGAATGCCAATTTATTACTACCGAAAACAAAGGTTCTGTAAGCGATGCGTAAGCATAATTAACCGAACCTAATTTTAATAAAACTTTTAGTATATGTGAAAACACAGAATCTTTACCGGTATAAGGAACGCCATCGTTGTTGTAATCAATATTTTTTAATGTATTTAATCCATCCTTTGCTTTTAAAACAAAAGAATAGCCAAGGTTCAAATCAACATCTTCAATAGAAACTAAATCTGTTAAAATATATCCAACCCATTTAAATACGGTCTGCCCTGTTGTTTGATTCGTTCTAATGTATAAAAAATATTCGTCTTCATAGGATGTAACTAAATCTTCTACAAAAGAATTTAATGCAGAAGAATCAATGTGCATATCAATAGAAGCCTCGGAACTAATTACTGATTTAAATCGATTATCTTCATCCCCACCAGTATCATATTTTATTTGAACCCCAAGCGTATCGAATTGGGTAGCAGAACCAGTAAAGGTACTTTGATGAATCTCTATAATGTATTCAGCTCCCGATTCAGAAAAAAATGTTGATTCAAATTTTTTCGGCATTATCTATTTCTATTTCTTTCGGCTCTTTCAACAACCAATAATAAATCAGAACCTTGCAATCTTGTGGACGCTACAAAGTTTCCATTCGTTCCTACATTAGATAACATTGACCTCAACTTATCCAATGGGGCAACTACTTCCGGATTCGACAAACTTGTTCCGGATCCTTCTCCAACTAAAGCCATTGTCGGTCCGGTTACTAATCCGCCCGAAGCGAGTCCTAAAAAACCAAGCAAGTTTCCACCAAAAGAACCTTTCCCTGTTTTTAATCCAATTCCGCCTAATAATTTACCAACCGCAGAACCACCCGGAATTAAGGACAAAATGGTTGCAAATATAGCCGCTTGTGCAATCGCCTTAATTAACTGCACAATCATTTGCTTAATTCCTTGCGTTAAAGATTTAAATACGTTTTGACCTCGTTCTAATGCGGTAAATATGGAATCCGTAACGGTCGCAGCTATACTTGCAACGCCTTGTAATAATGTTTGAGCGCGTTCGTTTAGCGCATTAATTCTTTCTTGATTTTCTATCTTGGCTTGGTCAATTCTGTTTTGTTCAATTTCTAATGGTCCGTTTTCGGTAAGTAAAACAACCTTTCTATGTAAACTTTGATTTGCTTTTTCAAATTCTTCATTAAGCACACTTTGAGCGGACTTAACTTTATTTATTGATTCAACTTGATTAAGTAATTGCGTATTAACTAAACCCGTTGAATAAGCTTGTTTTTTATTTATACTAATAACTTCTTCTCCTTCTTCTTTTCCTTTTGGTTTAGTAGTAGAAGATGGAGTTACGGTTTTAGGCGTTGGAGTTGACGGTGTTGGAAGCGCAGATACTCCAGGTATAAATGGAATTGGAGCTTGTTGAAATGGTGCGTAAAGTTTATCAATTTCGGATTGACTAAACGAATTAGTCATACCTTCTTTTATACCTTGCGCGTATGATTCACCAAATCCTTTGCCGTCATCAAACGCCCTTTTAATTTGACCAAAAATAGTTGCATCTAAAATACCGGTTAATAATTTACCAAAATTTAACTCCGCGATTCCATTAAATATATCTGTTAAAGTTTCTAATAAAAACGCAAAATTATCTCCTAATATTCTAAATAAATCATTAACGCCTTCTATTTCAGGTACGATTGAAACAACGCTATCTAATAATCGAAGGAATGCCTTGCCAAGATTTCCAATAGAATTAAATAAAGGACCTATGCTATTTCTAAATTTCTCGGAATTTTTATACATCCCAATTAATAAAGTAATAACCGTACCTATAATTGGAATAATTCTTGTAAACGTAGCTGAACCGGTCATTATTCCTTTACTAATTTTGGCAAATGTTCCGACTAAACTTGCGCTTACTGTTACAAGGTTTCCGAATATCATTATTAGTGGACCAGCTGCTGCTGCGATTCCGACCATTAATAAAATATTCTCTTGCACTTCTGGAGTTAACTTTCTCCATCGTTCGGCTAACTTACCTACTACTTCAGTTAACCTTCCAATTAATCTTGTCGCTGCATCCAATAATCCAGAATCCGCAATTGAAATCATTAAACCTTCAAATGCAGATTGAAGCCTTTTTAACGCTCCATTTAAACCTTCTAATTGTTTATCGGCAATGGATTGAGCCGTTCCGCCACTATTTTCTAATTCCTTTGTTAACTCTCTTAATGATTTCGAACCTTGATCTACTAAAGCCGAAATACCTGGTCCGGCTATTTTTCCAAAAATTTCTAAAATATCTTTAGATGATGCACCACTTTTTTCAAGTTGCTCTATTATATTATTTAAAGGTAAAAGGTTTCCTGAACTATCCAATGCGCTAATACCAAGTCTATCTATTACCTTTTGTGCTTCACCACTTGGGCTTAATAAACTTGCAATCGCACCTCTTAATGATGTTCCAGCTCTTGATGCTTGAATACCGGCATTTCCTAATAATCCAACCGCAGCAGATACTTCTTCAAATTGCAATCCGGCAGAATTAGCAACCGGAGCGACATAAGCCATTGCTTCTCCTAATTGCTCAAGGTTTGTATTGGAACTTGTAAATGTTTTTGCAAGTACATCTACCGCGTTTGCCATTTCACTTGCATCCTTTCCAAAGCCAGTTAAGATATTACTTGCAATATCCGAAGCCATTGCCAAATCCATTTGCCCCGCAGCTGCAAGGTTCAATACACCTGGCATTGATTGGAGAATGTCATTGACTTCAAAACCAGCCATTGCAAGAAACGACATACCTTCCGCAGCTTGACTTGCGCTAAATGAAGTTGTTTCGCCTAATTCTTTTGCAAGTTTTTCTAAATCTTGAAATTGCTTACCCGTTGCACCGGATACGGCTGCAACTTGATTCATTGCAGATTCGAATTGTGCAGCAGTCCTTAACGCATTACCTCCGATTGCAACAACAGGCAAGGTTACGGATGTGGTCAAGTTCTGTCCGACTCGTTGCATTGAGCGACCGAACTTGGTCATACTTCTTTGCGCATTCCTTAATGCTGCGTTAAACTTGTTAACGTCCAGATTAAGAAATACGTTCATTTGATTAGCTGCCATATCTTATGCTTGACCGTGTTGTTTTTTCATAAATTCGTCCATTCTTCTTCTATATTCCTTCTGCGCTTCTGTCATTTCTCGTTTAACCGGCTTTTCTTCTTTCTCCCAATCAAATACAATTAGATCTGTCATTTTAATTGTCTTACCCTTTCCACTATATGGTTGTAATCCTATCGTTGCCAACCACCTTGTTTGCTCCCATTGGCTTCTGAACTCTAATTGTTTCATTTGGTTAAAACCTTTGATTGCGTCCATAACCACAACAAAATCAGAATCTAAAAAATCTTGATTACTCATTCCGATTTGCCCAATTGCGATTTCTCGGATTTGATTCCAAGTCGTTATTTGGTTTGAGTCAGATGCGCTTTCGTTCGACTCGTTTTCGTTTTTTTTTCTTCCGTTGGCATTGAATTGGCGAATAGATTCATAATTCGTGTAATTGCGTCCATATCTTCATCCAATTCATCACACATATCTTCAAAGGTTAAATCAAATTTGATTCCTTCTTTTCTATGTCCATCTCTTAATCCTTCGAATATCAACTTCAATGAATCCTTGTAATTCAATGGACTTTGACCGAGCGTTAAAATAGAAATGCCCGTTTCTTCTTCGAAGCGAATCAAAGTCGCATTCCCGAACGAAACAGGCACTTCCTTATTGTTTATTTTTGTAAATCTAACCATTGTTTATCCGTGTTTGTGGTGTGTTCATTTATTATGCGTTTGTTCCGCGATAAACCGCTCCAGAAATCGTAAAGGTTGCGGATACGGAAGAGTTGTCTTCTACAGGAGTATTCACTTCCCAAGATGTGCAATACGCACTAAAGGAATAGAAGTTGTAACCTGATGTGTTTTCGGTTAAGGTCAAAGCCAAAACCGTACCATTATCCAACGCATCAAATAATACATCTGGTTGTACGTTGTCGGATGTTTCCGAGTACAATGCTTCTACGGTTAAGGTCGCTGATTTTTGACCTGGTTTGTTAGAAACCCATCCCGAACTCGGAGAATCCTTTGTAAGGATGTTTCGCATTTCGCGAGTTACAGATAAAGTAGCCGTTGTCGCTTCGCCAATGGCGGTTGTGCCATCCTTATAGATGCGAAGGTCTGTTCCATTAATTATGTCATTTACTGCCATTTTCTATGAATTTTAAGTTTAAAATATTCTTTTTCGATTTTTCTTTTTTTCTTTTTTCGTTTCCGCTTCAATCACTTGTTCCACCCCAAAAGGTAACACTTCTTGAGCAATTCCATCTGCAATCAACTCTAATGCCTTTTTCTTCATAATGTGAACCCTTCTACCTTTATATATGATTTTATTCGTTGCCGGATTCATCCAATCTTGTAAAAATAAAACTTCCATTACCTTTCGCGTTTTAATCTAATTTGATAATCTTGCGATAAATAAAAAACCCCTAACTCCGCATTGTAATCTCCATCGCTATTATTCATCATCGTAATTCTTTGTATTGCTTGTCCGTTGACTGTTCCTTTATAAAAATCTAAAGTTGATCGTATCGCCCCCGCTAATGTTGTATTCGTATCAAAATCATTCGCGTACATATCGATTTGAACGGTAATGACATCTAAAGGCGAACTTCCATCTTTGGTCATAGACGGCTCTGTATCCGTTGTCGTATAAACCACGAAAGGAAAATCTGCAAATTGTGGTACACTAACAGGGTAAATACGACTGCCAACAATATTAGTAACAGAACTTGCTCCGTTAAGTAATCCATAAATCGCCTTGCCAATTTCATTTGTAGTCATTATGAAACCTTTCGTAATTTAGATTTAGTTCTATTTAGATACTTCTCAACGTCGGCTTTAATTTGATTAAAAACCAATGTCTTTGAATCTCTTAATGCTCGGTATGTTACTTTCTCTCCAAACTGTTTTGCACCACCAAATATCATATGCGCATACCATCCGTTAAATCGTTTTTCATTCGGATTGATTGCGGTTTTTACTTTTGTAAACATAGGACCAATTATACCAATCGGCGTTTTGTATCCTTTTTCTTTTGATATTACTTGGATTGAACTCTTAATGTTTCCTAATCCATATTTATACCTAATCTTACCTTTTCCTTTACCAGCTCTTTTCGCACCTTCTTTTTTATAGAAGTATAATACATCTGGTCGTAATTTTTTCGGAGTAAATTCCCTTCTAAATCCTTTTTGTCTTTTTCTCGGTTCGGCTACCGGTGTTAATTGTTTTGCTCTATCTCGAACTATTTCCGAAGCTGGATAAACTATATGTTCTATTGCTTTTTTATTCTTGATCTGTTTAAGTAATTTTAATATATCTTTATTAAAATCACTTAAATCCGCTTCGCTTAACCTTATAGGTCTTGATACTTGATTTTGATTCCTATAACCACCTGGAGTATTTAACCTTTTCGCAGCCAATGTGCGATTGTAATTGGAAAATCCTAATAACCGTTTATATACTCCCATCAGTTCCGCGTTTTTGCTTCCAAGACCATAAATTGCTTTTCTTGTTCCGGCAATATCCGTTCTATGTCATATACCTTTGAATCGAAACTAATCCGCATTTTTTCATTCAAATCCGTACGGTAACGCACCGTAAACTCTACATTTCCAATCGCGGTTTCTCTTGCGACCATTTCCTTTTCGTCCGTTCCAACTCGTTTGTATTCAACCGATGCCCAAACCGTTGCAAATGTTGACCAGGATTTGTTTACTTGTCCAGAAGCAGAACGAGTTTCGGTTACGGATTGTATTACTATCCGTTCATTCATCCTACCCAATACCTCGTTCTTTTTCCAAATCATATCCCAACGAATAAATTGTAATTCAATCGATCTAATAACGATTGCGAAGCCGAGTATTTCTCCTTCGCGTAATCGCTCCGGTTATGGTACATATCGGAAAGAACTAATCTAATTGCTTGTCGAATCGCAGCCGGAACGTCCGAAGCTGCATCTCCGTATCCAACAACGTATGTAACCGTAAGCGAATTAATCTCCGCTAATATATCTGGGAATACTTCTCCGTATGCCGGTGTGATTCGTGCTGCCTTGCGATGCAAATCGACTTTGTATAAAGAACTGCTCCAAGTTTGTTCTACCTCGGATGTGTCGGTGTAAACGATTGACGTAACGGATTGAACCGGATGTGCAGTAAGATACAAGGTTGGAAACAAATCTGTTATTTTTGCTTTTGGAACTTTGTCAAAAACTTCCGAAACAGTTTGAGTAATAAATTTTTGACCCAAATATTCTTCGCAATAATTCGTAGCAGCCAATATAAGGTCATCAATAAGCGTATCATCAGCGGATGTGTCTATTTTTAAATAATTCTTTGCCTCACTCGTAGTGAGCATTGGTGTAGATGGCGCGGATGTTACTTTGAAATATCCCATTACTTGGTTTTACGCGTTGTTCTTTTCCTTGCTTGTGTAGTTGCCGATTCCGCTTCCGTTGATGTTTTGGTTTCAACCTTTTTTTGTGGTGCATCAACCAAAACTGCGTAGCCTTCTTTTATTAATTTATCTGCAATTTCCTTATGAACAAGTCCAGAATGACCCGCATTATAAGCCATTCTGAACCTGCCAGTAGGAGATTTGATAAATTTAACTTTTACCAAATCTGACATATTAATAAGGTTTTTTCAATGTAATTCTGTGAGTATAAACCGCAGATTGAGTACCACTACCGGTGATTATAATCCTTTGTCTAACTCCGTAAACATCTCCTGTCATATCGGTAATTTCACCATCTGCATCAACAGAATCAGTCGCAACCGTGTACCATTCATCTTCGCTCAATGCGTTTGATTCTTGAACCGTTAAGGTTAAGTCAATGGTACCTGATTCCTGAACACCTTTAACGGTGTGATTGTATTTCCAAAAAGAATACAAATACGGACTAATCGTAATAGTATCTGCACCAGTATCTGTGATAGTATCTGAAGCGGTTGTTCTATAAATCTCGTATCCGGCATCAAACTCGGAGTTCCTTGCTGCAGTAAAGATTAGGGATGCAGCCAAAATGACTGCACCACCTACTAACATTAATTTATTCATTTTATTTTCCATTTTGGATTATTAAAATTATATTCCTTGAACTACGGAAGCATCCTGCATAGCGGAGAACGAAGCAGAGTGTCTTACTGCAATATCCCACCAAGAATTAACTACCAATGTAACCAAGGCATTTTTAGCTGAAGTGTAAGGATCTACGACGAGGTCTATTCCCGCCCACTGACCAATTACAAGTTCGCTAAAATTACCAAAGATAATCGCGTGAAGGTTTGTTCCATTTCCTTTTGTAAGGTCAGAAGGAACTAAAGTAGAGACTCTTGCTCTATATCCATTTAATTGACCTTCTCCAGCTTGTGCGCCATCAACAAAGATAAACTGTGCAGTATTGTTAGCCTTTTCAGCCGTCTTTAAGTAACCTCTAACACCTGGAGTAGTCAAGTAAGCCAAGTTACCAAAATCAGCATTGGCAGAAGCTACATCCGTTTCCAATTCGATTATGTTTGCAAATGTTGGATTCGCTCCATCAGTTCCACCGGCTACATCACCAATTCCACTTGTATTTAGGATACCGGTTGGTTGGTTGTTTGAACCAGAACCATTAATCGCAGCCGTATCTAATGCGTTAGCAATTGCAACGCTCAAACGGTTTCTTACCATATTTTCAACGTCAATGGTTGATTGAACCATTAATTGCTTCGAAATATCGGTGAATGCTCCTAATCTGTTTGGAGTCATTTGGATTCTATCAAAAGTTGGACTTGTTTCCGCATTAATGTCGTTTTCGCCTTCCCAAGCAGCTGAAGCAGCAGCATCGTTTCTTGGGAAATCAATGTTTGAAGTCAATCCAGTTAAGTAAGTAGCACCTAAAGATTCAGTTACCAATCTTGGATCAAGGAATGGAATCAAATCGCCTACTTCGGTTTGAATCGTAAATCCACCTTGAGTTGTTGTACCGGCAGTCATATCTCTCTTGGTACCTGGTGTTCTCATCAACATTTTAGGTACGGTCAAGTTTCCACTTGGAGAAACTCCAGCTTGTCTTGCTTCGTGAACACCTTCTTGGTGCATTTCCGCAGCAACTCCTTCTAATCTTCCTCTTTCAACTAATTGAGTAATCGCTCCATCCTTACCTGTTAGCCTAAACTCGGTAGAAACCTTTTCTTCTTCTGTTTTCTTGCTA
>Ga0208898_1002188_pt1 | contig 12125 bp, 12 predicted proteins | sample VirMetDEL_Mar_4_FD_184513 | JGI IMG/M metagenome (GOLD analysis project Ga0208898, IMG submission 184513) | Aqueous microbial communities from the Delaware River and Bay under freshwater to marine salinity gradient to study organic matter... | ecosystem: Environmental > Aquatic > Marine >...
TATCTTCATCTTTATTTTGTAAAACATTTTCTTTTTGAACTTCTTTTTCATCATTTTCAACGGTAGTTTTTAATTCAGTATTAATAACATTTTCCTCAATTACTTCAAAATCTTCTTCATCACTGCTGCTTTCGTAATCGCTGTTTATATCATTAGACATCTTTTATTATAATAAAGTAAAAAATAATAAAAATTTTTTCTAAAAATGTTAAGTGGTAAAATCAAAATATTTATGATTTTTATAGAAATAAACACAAAAATATCACTTAAAATTTAAAAAAAAATTTTTTTTCTTCTTTAATAAAACAATGGAAAGTTCAACTAATATGAATAACCAATCACAAATGTCAGGGGCAGTTCCCCTCGGTTTAAGATATAATTTAGGCGTCCAAGATGCTATCCCCGCTGAAAGAATTACTCGTCGCTTTCAAGCAGAAAATCCATCTACTTTTAGCCCCACTAATAACGTAGTCCGTATTCCAGTCAATTCTGAAAATTTTCTTGACTTACGCAATACAGTTCTTGGCTTTGACTTGAAAAATTCAACTGCCACTGACACACAGTGGTTAGATGGTGGCGCAAGTTGTATTATCCAGCGTCTTCGTGTTCTATCCAACTCGGGTCGTGAGTTAGAACGCATAGAGCAGTATAATCTACTCTCTTGTGTGTTAGACCAATACGCTGGTTCTAAAACATCAATGGTCTCTGATGATCTACTTAAAGGCGCTTCTCGGTACCTTGATGAAACACCTTACTTTGCCGCTGTTTCTAATACAGGGGCTACGGATGGAACATCAACTGCTACTGTTGATGTTTATCAAACTGGTTTAAAAGCAATATCTACTAATGTCAACGCGGCTGGAAATATTACAACTTCTTTCTCTCTTGAAGGTCAAGGAGGTATTGGATACGATCAAAAGCAAGCTTGTCAGTTGGCAACTGGTATTACTCGTCATTTTGAGTTTCCACTACGTGCTTCTGGCTGGTTTAACTCGGCTACTGGGAAGCTACTACCAGGACGAAGTGGGTTTGTGCTTGAATTGACACTATGCCCCGCCTCACAGGCTTTCTGCCGTGTAGATAGCACTGGTTCTGCCACCCAAGATTACGAGGCAACCAACTTCATCCTCTCTATTCCCGCTGTGATGGTGAAAGACCCTCAATTTAATATGGCTATGGAGGCTCGTATGGCACAAGGACTTTCTTGGTCTTCAACCTCCTACCAGCATCACATCAATACAACAGCATCAGGCTCAGGAAGAGATGTCGTTCAAATCGCCGCGAGATGTAAGGAACTCAAGGGGTTGATGACTATAATGCGTTTCCAAGCTAATATAGGATCAGCAGGCGAGTTTCAAAATAGTCGTCGTTCTATTCAACCTATCAGTCAATATCAGTATCAGGTAGGCTCTCAAAACTATCCTCCAAACCAGATTGACCTATCCACTGATACAACTGCTGGTGGTCTTACAGAGGGTAGTCGTATTTCTGTCCCAGCCACAGCTGACTTAAATATAAGCGAGGCATATAGTGAAGTTCAGAGGCTATTCGGTAATCTCGGAGTTCAGTCAGGATCGACCTGTATTATTGGAGCTGAACCATACGCTCAATCCGAAAATAATAATGGAGCTGGTCTTATTGCTGTTGATTTAAGTGCTTTCAGTGATGGTTCAGTAATGAGCGGTATTGATACCCAAACTAATGCTCTACCCGTTTCATTAGAGATTTTCAAGACTGCTGTTGTGAATGCTGTGGTTCAACTCGATACTTATGCCGTCCATAGTGTCCGCTACATTCGCGACCCATCAGGGGAGCTTATGGTAGATTTTTAAGTAGAAGAATAAAAAAAATAATTAAAAATTTAATTTTGTATTAAATAAAAATGTCATCAGAAATACAATTATCACAATTTTTATATGATAATCCAACATCCACAACAACAAGTTATACTCCTCTCCATAATTTTGGGTTAGAGTTCCAGTACGATCCAACGTCAGTTAATCAAACTTTTTACAACTACGCTCAATGGTATAAACACAACGATGATAATATTGGAAGGCTCCCAGAGCCTTTTTTCAGTGATTTTATTAGTATCATAACAGCAAGAGCGTTCGGCATGGATTTGGAAAAAGATGATATAGAATTAGATAAATTACAAATAAAAGAAGATTAATATTATTATGTATAAAATAAAAGATGAAAGTTTTAAAAGATAAAGGAATTAAAGATATACCTGTCTTTAAGAGTGATATAGATGACACAAGCGATATGGACTATATACCTCCTTACCCATTACCAGCTAAAAATTTTGCTTTATACTTAGTAGGAGCTCCAAAATCTGGGAAAACGAGCCTTATGATGAGCCTATTATTATCACATCCTACTCGTAAGAGGAAGAATATACCCCGTTTTTTCTGGAAGGTATTTGACCGCATAGAATTTATATCAGCATCTCATCAAACATTACCAAAGCGTTTTACGAATAAATTACCAGACGACCAGATACATCCAGAGTATAGTGATGAACTATTAATGGATATAATAACAGAACTAAAAGATGGTGATAATACTAATAACCTGTTGGTATTTGATGATGTGATACGCTCTCTAAATCGTTCAAAAATTCTATCAAAAATTTACCTTAACAGAAGACACGCAACTTATGATAATACAAAAACAGGTAAGGCAGGATTAAGTATAATAACAACAAGTCAAAAATATTCTTTATTAGACCTGTGTAATAGAGTAGCACAAAGTGATATTATCTTATTTAAAAGCAGTAATGCGACTGAAATCAATAGGATTAAAGATGAATTATTACACGATTTAACCAAGGAAGAAGCAGAAGACTTATTAAGATTGGCGTGGAATGAACCATATTCCTTTTTATACATTAAGATGAACGAGCCTAAACATAAGAAATATTTTGTAAAATTCAATCCCGTAGTTTTTGAAGAATAATTTACTTTATTATATTTATTTACATATAATAAATGTCTGGAATAAATTTAGATAGTTTAAGTCATTCTTACATGATACACATTAGGTCAAAAGATTGTAGAGAATTAACAGAAGGTTTCAATACCGATTTACAGGTCAATTTAGACGCTGAAATTAAAAAAACGAACCAGCGACAAGATATACATATATCACTCTCATCCGCAGAAATACCTGTTTCATACTATAATTTCAGTAGCAATTTAGATAATTTAAATATTTATGTAGATGGTAGTGCTTCGTTAGTTATAAGTGCTGGGAACTATGATATATACGAGTTAGTGGATTTAATTACTAATGACGCTACTTTTCCATATAGTGCTACTTATGATGAAAATAAAGGTAAAATAACCTTAACAAACACAGATGCTTCAAGTCATACAATAAATTTCTCACAAACTAATAGTAGAGGATTAAGTAAGGCTCTCGGTTATGAGAGAGAAGACGAAATTGTAGCAAGTGGTGCTTCAACTACGAGTGATGGTGTTATTAACTTGCAGACTATACATACCATATTTTTATACAGTGATTTAGGTGCAAGTAATGTTATTACGACAGAAAATGGGAACTATGAGAGTATCCTAGACAAGATACCTGTTAAAGTTGTTCCATTTGATATTATTCACTATAATCCTTACGACACCGCACCGTTTACAACTGTATTAACAAATGAAGCAATAAGTAATTTTAGACTTTCGTTGAGAGACCAGAATGGTAAATTATTACAGATGAATGCTGTTAGGTTTGAATTATCGCTTTTAGTGGAAATACACAATAACGACTTACCAGAAGCACCGCCACCATCAGGAGATAGAAGAAGTCTGATAAGTGATGAGAGACAGCAAGTAATTGAAAATATAGAGCAAAAAAGGCCAACTCAATCTCAACCTATATCGACAGCGCCTGTTATTCCGGTTCAATCTTTTATACCGCAACTTCCTCCACGAATTCAACCACAAGTTAAATCAGCGCCCATTGATATACCGCCACCTAACAAAGAGAGGCCAAAAGAATTAAGTGATGAACAGATTAATCAACGAGCTGAATTAACCGATGCTCTGTTGTTAAGTGAATTACTTGATATTTAAAATAAAAAAATTTATTTTGTATAATAAATAATAATGGAACAAAATTGTGAAGGTTTTAAATGCCTAATGAATAGACACGGGAAAGCTATAGCCATTGGCGCTGGAATTGCTGGAAGTCTGATTGGAGGAGCCCTATTACTCCCAGAAGCGGTTGGTTATTTGGGATTACTAGAATTATTACAGTTAACAGCTGGCGAAGGGGTGGCTCTAGCTGGCGTTGAAACTGTGTTAACCAGTATCTAAAATAAAAATTGAAATATTATATTTAAAAACAAAATATAATATAATAAAATGACCTCAAAAGGACACATTTATAAAATCATCTGTAAAGTCGATGAAAAGTTTTGTTATATTGGGAGCACATTTAATAGATTAAGTAAAAGGTTTGAAGAACATAGAAACTATTACAATAGTTGGAAAAATGGTAAAAGTAAAAAGAGTTGTTCTTGCTTTCCTTACTTTGATAAATACGGTATTGAAAATTTTAAGATTGTATTAATCAAAAGTTATGATGTAGTTAGAACACATATTAAGGACAGAAGACATCTTGAAGCATATGAAACATTATGGATTTGTAAAACTAAATGTGTTAATAAAAACCTACCAATTCGATATTTGAATAAGTTAATGTTGAAAGAATATAGAGAAAATAATAAAGAAAGTATTAGTCAAAAGGATAAAAAATATTATGAAAAGAATAAAAATACTATAAATCAAAAGAAGAAAGAATATTATGAGACTAATAGAGATGAAATTAGCAAAAAAGTAGCCGAAAAAGTTCAATGCGAATGTGGGGCAACTGTAAGTAGAAGTGGTTTATCAAGACACAAGAAAACTGACAAACACAAAAAATTATTATTATTAAATAAATAAATGAATTATCTCTTACAAACATCAAAACGAAAAGGTAAGCGGTATAATATCACCACTCCACAAGGAACTCAAATACATTTTGGTTCTGATATTGGAAAAACCTTTATAGATCACGGAGATGAAAATATAAAAAAAAATTGGATTGCAAGACATAAGACTAATAAGAATTTTAATAAAATGTCTTCTGGGATTTTCTGGTCAAATAATCTACTTTGGAATAAACCGACACTTGTAGAGAGCATAAAAGATGTCGAGAAGAAGTTTGCGATAAAGATAAAAATTTAATACAGATTTTTATGTATTAAATTTTACATTCCGTAGTAATACTTCACGCACTTTAATATGAGTCCTTTGCGTTCTCTAATATGTTCTGGTAATGTTTGACATTCTAACTCTTTCGTTAGTTTGTTAATAATAGTTTGAGCGCATTCTTTTTCTTTTTCATATTTATCATTACTAAAAAAATAATTCAACATATCTTTATTTATACAATTTTTTTTTAATTTTTTAAATTATCCAGGTTATAACTTGTAGCATTACCCCTATTATCAAGGATGTTTGTAATTAATTCTTCTTTTGACATTAGACTATATCTTCTAACACCAAATCTTGATGCTATTTCTCTTATCACATCTTTACGAAGTGAGTTTAAACTATCTCTCGTGAGAGGAACTAATCCTTTGGTTAAACCACCTATGAAGCCTGATCTACGCCCTTTAAGGAAGCATTCGTTAGGATTTCCAAATCTTTTTCCTTTTGGTGGGTTTTTCTTCTTTCCACAATACATTTTTATTAATACAAAAAAAATTATTCCTTTAAAAATGCTTCGTAAAAAGCCAAACCAGCTAATTCACCAGCACTCCTTCCTAAAACAGTTCCAGATGCTAATTGCGTTAATGTATTTTTAAAACTACTGCTAATTTTATCTGTAATTTGAGTTTCTAATAATTGAGCCATACGAACATCCTCACCAGTAGGCTCCTCTAAACCAATATCTCTTATATATTCATTTATTGCTTGTCCAATAGCTCCTCGTTCTAATCCTGACAATCTTTCAAGAGCATCCTCTCCAAGAGAACTAACATATTTATTATAAGCTATTCCACCTACAATAGGTAATACAGAGCCTGCTACTTTACCTATTTTCCCAGCCAATGGACGAGCATAGATATTGCTATTTAATTTTACTTTACTATCTCGCCCTACAAAATTACTAATGCTATGTGGGAGATAAAATTCTGGTTCAATAAAATATCCACCAGCAAGTTGTGCTTCTTCCTGAACTTCTGGTGTAGGTTTGACAGGTCTTAATGTTTCATAAGTTCCTATATTCCCTAACTTACTCCCTAAACTGGCAAAATCTCCAGCTATACGGTAGTTTTTGATATTAGAACATCCATATATGCTACACTTAACAGCATCGGTAATAAAAGGTAATCCTTCTCCTTTATTAAATGTATAAACATCTACATCTGGGTTGTCGACCCCAAAGTAAGATGCAATAGAACCTCCTAATGAATGACCTGATAATGAGATTTTTTTCTTACTTTTTGATTTTAGTTTCTTTACGAGTTCATCAACTTCGTCCACTGCTTTACCTACAAAATTCATTCCTGTTAGGGTTGAAACACTGCCTAACGCAACTTGTGCGTCTCTAATGAAATCCCTTACTGGTGTTTCAGGCGATGAGCCTCTTATACCTATTACATATTCATTAACACCTTCATATACTCCATAATCAGGTGTAGATAGTTCTTTATCATAAATATAACGGTCCGTATTAACTCTGTCCTTTTTATAAGCTTGTTCTGCTATTCTAGCATAGGGGCTATAATCAACGGGTTCTGTAATTTCATCTACGAAAGGCTGGACCTCTGGTTCTAATTGGTCTAACACTCTAATGCTCTGTTTTGGTAGTTCAATATCATAATTTATAGCTTCTTCGGCTCTTTTTAACCTGTCTTTTAGGTCATCAATGTCTAGTATGCTTATCGGTGGCATTTTCTTTTATTAATAGAAAAAAAAATATATAGTATTAATAAAATGAAACAGACTAAGAAAAAATCCATGCAAAGGAGTAAACCAAGTCTTAAATCCTCGGTTTCTAATAAACCTCATAAGAATGTTAGCATTAATATTACCGTTGAGGGAGACAATCAGGCGTTAGATAATAAATTATCTCAGAAGCAAGATATTAAATATCAACAGCCGATACAACAGCCTAAAACCATACAAGAAAAACCTGACGAGGGCTTAAAAGAGCAACTAGCTGATGCTATTAGGAGGCTAGATCAAGTCAATGATATGGCTACGAAGCAAGGTATCGATTTACCTAACCGATTACAAATCATACCCCAAAACATTTTAGATGTTAAATCATCACAGGATATTAGAACACTGATTTCATATATACTAAACATGATTAGTCAAATTCAAAAAATGACAACGGTACAAGGAGTAGCCCCGCAGTTGAGACCTCAAGCTGGTTCAACTACTTTTCAACCATCACAGCGAGGAGTAGCCCCGCAGTTGAGACCTCAAGCTGGTTCAACTACTTTTCAACCATCACAGCAAGGGAGAACACCTTCCTTAACACAACAACAAGGACAATCAGAATTTCAACCCCCAGAGCAAGGTGAATCGCCTTCATTAACACCGGGACAGGACCAAACAGAAAACCAAGCCCCTACACAAGCTACTATTGATGATTTAAATGCTTACCAAAAATCTTTGGAAGAATATTTTTCATCCCCATCACCAGAAACATTACAGAACCTATCAAGTGCTGTGAAACCACTAAATAATGACCCTAATTTTGATGCTGTGTTTACAACACAAAACTTTTTCCAATCAAAAGGTGTAAATGCTTTGACAAATTTTCTTAAAAATAGAGGGATGCTTGCTAGTGATGCTCAACAAATGTCTAAGTCCGATAAAATTACTAATATTTTAAACACCTTAAAAGAAAATGATATCTTAGCTCAACCTACGACAGGTGGAGGTGATCCTCCTATAAGAAGATCAGGTGGTAGTAGAGGATTACTTTCTACTCCAGTAAATCAAGTAATTCAAAATAACCAACGTAGAAAGTTGGGATTACCCGATTATGAAAGACAAGGTGATGCTCTACGAGACCTAACCGTACAAGACGCACAACTGGCTTTACAGAGGGGAGATTTACCAGTATTGGATAAAGCCCTGACAGAAGTTCTACAAGCACAAGGCACTCTCTCTCAGTATATACTTTTAGAACCGAGAAATGATTATGACGCTAGGATTAGAGCCCAGATTTTAGATTTAGATACCTACAAGGATAAATTAGAAACTGCAATCAAAGAGGTTCAAACTCGTCAAGCACAACAACAACAACCAGCTCCTGATAAGCCGGGTGATGAAGTAATCCCAATTGATGATAAGGAACCGGGTGATGATAAGGAGCCGGGTGATGATAAGGAACCGGGTGATGATAAGGAACCGGGTGATGATAAGGAACCGGGTGATGCGGTAATCCCAATTGAAGAAGGTTATAAAAACAAATTTGGGAAGTTCATAGATTTTAAAATTAACAGATTACGTAGCTTCCAAGCACCACCAACAACCAGACAACAAAGTATTAACGCTGATGGAATAATAAAGTCAAGGATAAATACCGCATTACAAACTCTGAATTTAGCATTACAAAAACCGGATTTAACGGTAGATGAGTTTGATACAGCAATGACTCCACTGCCTATTGATGTTATTGGCTCTTGGGCACCAACTAGGGCTTTGGTAATCTTAAAAGGAGAGAGTCTAATCCCAAGTAGATATGACAAAGTGGAATTAAGACCTGTACCTACTCCAGAAGGGTCTCGACAGCTGTATAAATTGTTCTTCAATGGAACAGAACTAACGAAAGAATCTACAGAAATATTTTTTACAGAAAATGGAGATTTATTTACACAACAAGATATAGATGAGCCTCCTCAAGAAGAAACTCCACCAGAACCAGAACCAGAACCAATAAGTGTTGAAAGAAAAAATCAACTATCAAGGTGGAGGTATAACCTTTATTCAACCCCATATACTTCAAGAGATGTAATTGATTATATTAATTATGAAATTAGTAAAGCATTTGTTGATCCTAATGAAGTTATACTATTGGATAGATCAAATGGTAATATAACAGGCTCTATTGCTTATTTAAATTTACCAGTAAAACCTGTTGGTCAAGATGATATATTTTCATTAACCTTATCTCCAAAAGACGATAGGTCTCCTATATTCAATTTAAGAATAAATGGAGAACTTGCTATTGACGATCGGGAAAGAATACCATATGAATTTAACGATGTAGGTGATTTATATAATGAATCTATTGATGACTATATGAATTTTATACAACCTGTACTTACATATCCATTTAGACCAACGTCGGAAGACGAATATAAAGAACCAACACGGGGCAAAGATGATTTATAAATAAATTTTTTTAACACGCTTTAGCCGTGTGCTCTCTTGGGAACTTTTTTTTTGTAAAGCATTAAAATTGAAAAAAGTTCAACAAGGATTTTCTAGTTTATTTTAAGGTAAAAGTGATAGAACGTCATTGCCATGTTTTATAATTACACGATTATGGCAATGGCGTTCTACTGGTAGCGTAGGCATAATTCCCTGTTTATTTGCGACTATGTAAAATCACCCCAAAATTAAAAAGTTCGCAGTCAAATACGGTTATTTTTCTATAATAAATAATTAATTTAGGTTTATTATATTTTTTGTATAATATAATAAATGAATACGAATTCAATTACTAATAATATTTTAGGGTTGAGGGGTGATACTGTAAATACTCGTGAAGACAGCACTTCAAACAGTAATTATAATCTCACCTTTTGTAAGAATAAAAAAAATCAAAGTCTCCTTTATGATACAGCCTTGAACTACAATCCTTCAACAGAAACGCTCACTGTGTCTAATATAGCAACTTCTGGACCTCTTAATGCTTCTACTATTAATATTACTGATACAGATACTTCTGGGACATATTATATAACTTTTGTAGATGACAGTGGAACTCAGAAAGTACTAAGAGCTGATACAACAACAAGTCCTTTATCATATACTCCTACTAATTCAACGTTAAATCTTGATGGTAAAATAACAAACGGTGTATATACAATTTATTTTTCTACAGGAAAATTCGGTAATTTCATAAAAAATAGCTCTACAAATGATATACATAGATTGTTATTTACAGAAGATACGTCTCCTAATGGGAGAAATATATTTGAAAATGCTAACCTAACATATAACCCAAACACAAATATTTTATCTGTTGGTAATGTAAGTGCTAATTTAAGTACTATTGATGGGTCGTTAAATAATTTAGATTTAAAAATCACAATGATTACAAATACTCCATCTACTTATAACCAACTATTATATGCCGATATTACATATAATCCTATAACAAGAATTTTTAAAACTCAAACTATAAAAGCAGGTAATAACTCTGGGATTGCTGGGAACCACCCTGCATTATTAATTACATCAGCAGGAACAGCATCAACTGATGCTTCAATAGCAATACAGCAGGCCACGACAGAAGGAGACACTATTATTTTTTGTGATTATGAACCATTCGTAGAATATGGTATAAATACAACAAACTCAGCAGATGCTATTGATTTTACAGCTGGAACAACCACGGGCAATATAGGTTCTAAAACACTATATAATAATTCTGGATCAACAAGAACTGCTTACATCAAATCAAGATTTGAATTAAACAGTGGAAATTTTCTATGTGGTGGCAATTTAGTCGCTGGTAATAATTCAATTTCAACAGGTGAAATAAAAATGAATTATTTAAGAGGAGGATATGGTAATGTAGCTGGTAATTTTCATATAGATAATCATACAGCATCGGGTTCTATGTTATTAAATTATAATAATGAGCAGATTATAAGATGTTTTAATCAGGGAACTACTGGCTATTTAGCTGTATATACTAATTACGTAGATGGTATATATTATCAAACGACAAATGGTGGAGCTGGTACACAATGGAATGGTAGATTAAGACTACACAATACTAATACAGGGCATTCGGTGTTTTTAGGGGATTTTCTTTATGGTGGCATATATAGTCAAGGCATACACTCACATAAAAATACTATGACTACGTACAATATTTTATATCTAAACGGCTATGAAACGTCACCAAATTATTGGGCGGTGGCTGGTGAAAAGGTTTTTACACCTACACTATGGATAGGATGCGATGTAAGTTCAGGATTAGCTCATCAAGGAAATAACCATCTCTTAAAACTAGGTAGGAGCGCATCATTTACTTATGGCATGAAATTCGGAGGATGGACTGGAACGGCACAGCTTCTGGAATCAGTGTGGCAAATGAGTAATAATACACACTGTGATAGTGCTATTAATGGTGATTTCTATTTTAACCTATATTCTGGTAAATTTACCCGTGTATATGGTTTTATCAATGCTTCTGATAGGAGAATCAAAAAGAATATTACACCTTATGATGATGATGAATTAATGAATCAAATAATGAATTTAGAAATAACAACCTATAATTATAAAGACAAAAGATTTCAAGATCAAAATGGCAATAAACAATTAGGATTTATTGCAGATAGTTTAGAAAACCAGTCATATTTTAAATATGCTTATAAAATTTCATCTTATGATATACCATATGATGAACCGATTAATATGGATTTTACAATTAATGAAAATAATACGATTATAACATTTGATAATTATACTTTTGATTTAACTAAAACATATTATTTATATGCTTATACTGAAAATTGTCCTGACGAAACACCATATAGAACAATTGAGTCAAAACCATTAACAGCAACTACTTTTACTAATCCATTTCCTACGTTAGAAGATGATAAAACAAAACTTAATTATTCTAAAATTGAGTTGATTGGAGAATTGGTTTCAGATTGTAAAAATGTAAGCAAGGAAAAATTAGTGGCTGGTGCTTATGGTGGCGTTCAAATATTAAATAGAAAGATTCAAAAATTAGAAGAAGAAAATACATACTTAAAAAATAAAATATCAGAGTTAGAAAATAAGTTAGAGTTAATTATGGAACATTTAGACTCATATAATTTACATTGATTTTTTATAACTAATAAATAGTTA
>Ga0208898_1002193_pt1 | contig 12109 bp, 14 predicted proteins | sample VirMetDEL_Mar_4_FD_184513 | JGI IMG/M metagenome (GOLD analysis project Ga0208898, IMG submission 184513) | Aqueous microbial communities from the Delaware River and Bay under freshwater to marine salinity gradient to study organic matter... | ecosystem: Environmental > Aquatic > Marine >...
CCGCCACCTTTAATTAATACAAGATCACTTGAAAGCGTGCCCCCTGCATTATCAATATGTAATTTTGCACTGGGGCTGCTGATCCCCACGCCCAGCTTCCCATCCGATGTGATGCGGAGGCGTTCGGCGTTGCTAGTGCCAAATTCAATGTCTAGACCTTGTTCGTGCCAAATCTTTGCATTTCGGTCTGTTCCCTGTGAAATATAGAAACCGTTAGCGGTAGTGGAGTCATTTGACCACTTAAGTTTTCTTTCTGGATAAGGAGAGCCGCTAGCCTCCCCTTGTACGTTTAAGTCACCATTCGCATCAATAATCAACCGCCCCTGGCCATTAGTGGCGAGGGCTACCTGGTCCGCTCCAGGGGAGTAAAGTCCAGTATTTGCATCAAAGTAGACAGAAGGGCTTGCGGCGGAGCCTACAGGCATCCCCAAGGCACCCGTCATCGTGTCGCCAGCACGCTGCACAGCTGTATCAGCAAGGGCACCCTGGGCTGCAGTAGCAGCGCCCACGTCACCAGCACCAAGAACGACAGCACCAGTGAAGCCGTTAACAGAGGTAACCGCGCCTGCTGGTGTAGCCAGTTCTGTCCAATCCGTAATCGTAGAACCGCCGTCGGTGGTAATGACCCAGGTAGATCCAGTGTCGGTACGGATCGCCCAGTCACCACGCTCGCCAGAGAGGGCCAGGAGTGCAGCCTCGTTAGCGACAGTCCCCAGGTACTCGGTGATTGCTAGCGATGGTAGCTGGCTATTCGGGACAACGCCACCAACAAGATCGGCCTTCAGGTTAAGGGCTGATTGCGTAGCTGTGGAGACAGGCTTGTTGGCATCAGAGGTGTTGTCGACGTTACCCAGCCCAACATCGCCTTTGACCAGTGTTACTGCGCCAGTTTGACCATTGACACTGCTAACAGCGTCGGCGGGGACTTGGGCTAGGGTGATATATCCCGCATCGTTAGTCAGGGTTGAAATGTTGTCCGCAGGTTGGACAGCGCTGTCAGCAAGAGCCCCCTGGGCCTTGGTAGCACCTACAGCAACAAGGACGCCACCTTCCTTTTGGTAGTATTGATCCTCGTCTAAAGCGTAACAGAACTCGCCCTCTAGAAGGCTCGCAAGGTTAGCCTGCAGTGTCGCAATGTTACCACGAACGGGTAGGATCTTGTTGCGAGGAGAAGGTACTGGCATTTCTAACCTTGAATCAGGCTAGGGTTCCAACTTGGCGTAAGAAAGAGACGATCAGAGGTAAGCGATCATCAGGTTATCGTACCACCGTCTATAGTCAGTCCCAGCGAATCCAGTGCCGTCTGAAGATTTACCCACGCACCGTTCTGGCGGACGTAATAGTCACCATCAAGCGGCGCCTCGGGGATACCACTCTGCGGAGCGTCGGCGGGCTCCCATCTGCTGTTGGAATCGACCCAAGTCAGAAGCTGCCCGTCCGAGGGCGCAGTTGCCTCTACATTGTGAAGATCCTGCAGTCGTGATCCAGAGGACCAGCGAACCATCAGTGCGCCATTTACCTTGCTGGAGATAACCGCAGCAATGGGGAGCTTCAGGTTTGGCGCCGCAGGCTCGGTCGAGGTCAGTCCGCCAGGTACTGTCGGATCACACCAGAGAATGGCCTGCTCGGGCAGGGCCGAAGTGTCGTAGCCTTTGATCTTTCCGTTGGTGATCACATTGGAGTCCTGGCCTGCAGGCATGTCCTCAGCCGCTAAGCCAAGAAATACATACCCAGGGAAGGTTCCGTCAGCGACCATGGGGGCGACTTTAACCCTTCCGCTGGCCCCGAGGGTCCCCGCGAACATAACTGCCGTACCCTTGGGGATAAGGGACCCTGTATCGTTGCGGCAGTAGGCGTAGGTATCGTGCCCAAGGTGGGCATGGATGCTATTGATGCCAAGAACGGCGGTATGCTCGTCCTGCTCCCAGGCGATTTCCCCCTCCGCTGGATCAGTCGTGTTCGTGATATCAAGCTGAATGCTGCCACCAGGAGTCCAGTTGTCGACACCATTCCAAGTGAGTGGCTGGTTAGCAAAAGGGGAAACGGTGGTCGTATCTACGTCAGAAAGGTCGTCAATACTCTTGCCAGAGATGTCTGCAGGGGGCGCAGCCACGGCCTCCCAGTTGCCAGAGGTTGAGTTGTAGGCCAGTACCGAGCCATCGCCTGGGGCTGGTACATCAACGTCGCCGATGTCGTTCAGCTGGTTGATGGTAGTACCACCGCCGCCACCACCGCTGCCAGAAATACTGGAGACGATTTGCGGGACGAACAGATTCTGCCACTTGCCGTCCTTCCAAGTCAGGACCTGGCCGTTTTCCTTGGCAATGCCCTGCTCTACGTTAGCGAGGTCTTCAAGCTCTGTTTCGGTGGCCTGGATGTCCCGACCATCACGCCCATCAGCACCATCACGCCCGTCCTTACCATCTTTCCCTGGTCTGCCGTTTGTCACGAGCAGCATTTGGTCCTGTACGTCCTCTACAAGCGCCTGGAAGCGCTCTTCGTACTGTGTCAGGTCTACTTGCGCCTGAACTTGCTTGGGCGCCTCTGGAGCCCTCTGAGTGTTGGCTGACAGGAAGTCGGTCGTCGTGACCGTCGCCATCAGTCCAGGCTCAATCTTGACGCTGGGCAGAAGCTTCTTGATCTCGGCCAGCACCAGATCATCGGGCTCGCTACCGTCCGATTCGATATAGATACTCCAAGTTGCTTGGAACTCGTCAGTTTTGGGAAAGCGGTCAATGTATATAAACAGGCCTTCAGCACCTGACAGCGCTGGCTTGCCGTCAACGATCTTAAGCTTTGCAGACAGGCGGACGATCTCGCTACCGCCGAGGATGCGCAGAATGTCGGCGGAAGAAAGGATCATAGCTTTAATTCTCTCCAGTTAGGATGCCGATCGGGTAGAATAGGGGCATGCGCACATCTCTTCCACCTCAAAACAGGCTTCTTGAGTATTTCCTCTACGAGGGCGGACATTTGGTCAACAGAGTTGATCGCTCCTCGCGAGCCAAGAAAGGCCGTAGTTTTGGCACGGTTGATGCTAACGGATACGTGACTGGATACGTTGACGGGAGGAAGTACTACGAGCATCGGCTGATATGGAAGCTTCACTACAACACAGAGCCTGACCTGTTGGATCACATCAACGGCGACAAGCAGGATAACAGGATCGAGAACCTTCAGGTCTTATCTAACCGCGAGAACATCGCCAAGTCGCACAACAGGAGCTTGCCTACTAACATCTACAGGTACGGAGAGTGTTTCAGGGTTCGCCTGCAGATTAACGGGGTCGAGCGCCATGTAGGGATCTATGCAAATTTGGAGGATGCGGTACATGCTAGAGATCTCGCGTTGGCATAATAAGGCAGTCTATACCATTCCCATGGAAACTGCCGCTATCATCGGCCTCGCGCTGTTTGTCGCTTCAGAAATCATGCCTTACTTGCCTATTAAGTCCAACGGACTGGCTCAGGCAATCATTGAGGCTCTGATGACTGTCTTCCCAAAGCCTGAGAAGAAGTGAGCCCTTGCTTCACTTACCAGGGTCTCATCGTCGACATCATTCGTCGGCTATGGGACCGTGGTCTCTACAAGGACAACAAGTGGCTGAAGATGTGCCACGAGAACTGGTTTAACTACTGGATTGAGTACAAGACCTGCCTGACGATGCGGGATGTAGACGCCCAGATAGAAGAGCTTTTGGAACCCTCTGGAGTCGATAAGCCGATCTTCATCGAAGAAGAACATGGGGAGACACCCCTTGGCGGCCCGATGGAACTCAGAGCACCCTGGCTAGATGACAACGATTGACGAGGCATGCGCCATCCTGTTCAAGGGACAGGCAAACGTAGCAAAGATGGCAAAGGAGGTGGGGGTGCCCACAGAGGAACTCAAGAGGACCTTTGCCCTGTACGCTTCCAAGCTGCCTATCGACGAAGATGTTTGGCAGGCCGATATAATGATCTCATGGCCCTACAGTGGGAACTGAGATGTATCAAACTGACTGGCGCGACCACCTCAGGCACGTCGCAAACTTTTGCTTTATTGGATCCTACCTCTCCTTTGAGAGAGGGCATGTCATGGTAGGAGCCTGTTTTACCCTGTTGGGTGAATCACTTCTTGCGCCGTCCGCCTTTAAGCACCGCTCGTGGAGCACCGTTCTTGTTGGCGGCATTTTTCTTACGCTTGCCCTTGGAACGCTTTCCAGAGGTTTGCTGGGCGGTTGAAAGAGGTAGTGCCATCATTGCATGGGTGAGGGTGCCAGCAATGCTAGCAGGACAGTGACGTAGGTCTCGGCAGCTTGCTGGAACTCTCCAGTATCATCAGAACGAAAACCGAGAAAGGACAGGTGGGCCGTCATCAGAATGCCCAGGAGAAGGGCTACCCACTTGGATCGCTGGAAGGTCCTATTTCCTTGTGGATTTGCCATTGGCTCCATTCCGTGCGCGGTTCTTGGATGCAGACTCCCTTACGAGCTTGCCAGATTTGGTGTGACTAAGATCACCACCACCCTTGCCAGCAATGCCACGCTTGCGGCGAGCTTTGCCCAGTTCGGAGCGATATTTGCGCCGCTCAGGGGTTGAATGGTAGGCAGTGTCGTACTTCTTCTTCTTGGCCCTAGCCCTGGGGTTGCTGGCATAATACCTGGCTGACTTGGATTTCGCGGCCATTAGCTGAGTCCATACAGACTAGGCTACCATGAATCGAGTATAGGTATTTTAACTTAATTCCAGTCTATGCGTTTTCTGATTACGTAGCCTAACTGTAGAAGCTGTGTAATCCATGCCCCCAGATTCGCAGAAGACGTGGAGAGAAATCCTAGCGGAAACCTTATCAGAGTTTTTCCTTGGCAGACCAGAGAATGTCGCTGAATGGTTCAGGCGGGTTGCTGTCGTATCTTTTTTAACATTCGCATCTTTTTCCACCTTTACTGTAGTTCGGTATCCAGAATGGATTTCATATCTTTCTCCTAGGTCTATCGAAGAAAGGGCCATCGAGGAAAGGCTGGCCGAGGACAAACACCTGAGGCAGGATATCTTCAACGAAATGGAGCGCTGGTTCTACGGCCACCGCCCGCATGGCCTAATGCTTGTTTCCTGGCATGACCTAAACGCCTTGACGGGTGTTTGGGTGCGTCCTCGCGGATCTTTCCCAGAGAAAGAAGGACCTCACACACTGACTCTAGACATGCGTCAGCTCGCTGGTCCATTTGTCTTTGGAGAGTGCCACTCCGTAGATTCCTTAGCAATGCCAGGGAAGATCATGGTCGCTTGCCCAATCTACACCAGCTTTGATGTTTGGGGATACGTCGCAGCGGTGATAGACCCCGCCGAGACAAGCCCCGAGTACGTTTTCCGTTCAGTTCGTAGCTTGGCTAACAGGCTTCGCGGGAGGATCTACGGGCAGTAGATTGTGCTGAATCTGATACTTGGTGACCTCGTGGTCAAGCCTTGCAGCAAATCCCAGGCCAGCAGACAGACACAATAAACACGCGACACCTGCAGCTAGGCAGGTCCTGCCATACTTGCAAGTAGTATTACACATCGGAACCATCCAAGTTCTTCTGGCCAGGCTCGTACCCGCGACCTTTGTAGTCAGTCACGGGATCTGCGATATCACGCTCGTCAACTTTGGCAAAACCTGCGTCAACGTCGGCGTCAATGTTGACCCCGTCGATGTAACGGGGTCCTTTGCTGTAAATCACTTCCATTTGGTAATCCTCGTTACTGCTTAGTTTTCCTTAGCAAACTTACAAACTACCCTCAATCTCTTTGCAAAGCTTAAAGATTTCAGCTTTTGACAGTGCGTTCTTCAGATCATGGCCGTGGTCCATAGCCCAGTCAAGAAGCTCGGCCTTGGTCATTTCTTCGAGTGCATCCTCGTCGGCCATGGGCTCGGTCACTGAGTCAGTGCTGTCGAAAGCATCGGCACCAGCTTCAACCACGATCTCGGGCTGACGCTCTGCTGGCTTATGAGCCTCGATCGGCTTGTCAGGAGTAGTACCCTCTTCGACAAAACCTGCGGCTTTCAGTTCGCGGGCATTGATGGTGTAGTAGGCAGCACGACGCTCGTCGCCCTTGACGAAGTAGGTCGGCAGCTTGCGTAGATGTGCCATGAAAAAAGGGGCTATATAGACCCCTTAGTTTGCCGAGACCGAATTTACTATCAACCAATCCCAATCAAATTAGTAACCACCCTGCCATCAATGCGTGAGTCGTATCCAACCTTTGTTGTAGCAAAGTTGTAATCACCAGCGGCGACGGACGAGTCTGTACCAACAGAGGCGAGATAGATATCCTCGTCTGGAGACATTGGGCCAAGACTAGAAATTCCGTCGAGGCTAAGCTGAGAACGAGGCATGCCCTCTTCAACCGTCGGCTCTTCGTCGCCAAGATAAATGAGCACTGGGTAGTTGGCAGTCCAGGATTGAGCGGAGGTACTGTAGACAAGACGAGAGCGGTACCAAGGCGCTGCATCGAAGCCGTCGTTCTGCGGCATCGTATACAGAGCGACGAAAGGAGCCTGCGTATCCGCTGTACGAGGATAGAAAGTCATGAACATGTTGCGGATGTCGCCAATAAGGGTCTGATCTGGTGCTCCAGGATATACGCCGAGGAAGTACCAGTTAATCTTAGTACCGTCTCCAGCATTTGTGTAATACCAGCCACCAGTACCGCCAGGATCAGCACTGGCAGGCACGCCGTCGGCATAAATAGCTGGATCAGTGTTAAGCGCAACACGAGAGTCAACAGCGCTAGCCTTCACCAGAGCTTCGACGTCATCTATAGAAAAGCTATCTCTCGCTACGCCGCCAATTGTCGGCTTGCCAACCTTGAGGGTGCAGGTGCGTGCCGACACGAAATTAGAGTAAACGTCAGCGCCGTTCGTGGTATCACCGATCGCGGCAGCATAGGCGGCATAGCTCGAATAGCTGGACTCGATCACCGCGTCATTGGCGTACTCGTCGCCAATCTTGGCAAGAGCTGCATCAAGCTCGGGAATGCCAGCCTGGCCATACGCGGCCAGCGAAAAGCGAAACTTGTGAAGGGACTTCTGCCTGCCATCAAACGTCGTTTCTGTCTCTGTAATGCTATCGCTGTGAACGACCATCTCAAGACCATCGGAGAAAGATACGATGGCCAAGTTACGCCTAGGTTGAAAGGAAACCGCTGGGGAGAGAATTTCACCACCTGGGAGTGTTGCGACCGCAGACAGGGCAGTACCGTTCGCTGCTAGGTACTGTTTAATCGTCTTGAAGACATCTTCTGGGCGCGTGCTTGCTTGTCCGTAGTAAAACGACATAAGAAACCTGGCATTTCCCTTTAGTATTCCCTAGCAAAAAGGCCCCTTTCGGGGCCCTTGTATTCAGTTTGTCGGGCAGATTCCTTGGTATATCCAGGAAGTGGATCAGGAGAAGCTGATCGCATGACGGGTGTAGGAGGCGGAACCCTTAACGCTGGTCACTCCGCTGTCGTCAAACTCGGCAAGGGTTGTCATACTTGCGTAGTTGTCAGAGAGCGACAGGTCTGCCTTGTCGGCAGTAATCTCGGTGACCTGGGTCTGATCGTAAGCCGTGCCAACAGTGATGAACAGGCTGTCGAGGCGGCTGTACCAGCTGGTCAGCTCGTTGTAGGTAACGGGGTAGCCAGTTTCGTTGGACCCAGACACATCGCCAAAGCGTAGGGCAGTCGGAGTAGAGGATGTCGGCATGTAGGTGTCGACATTGGTGCTACTGTAGATCAGCGTGCCCTCAACGTAGATCTTGTAGGTGTCGGTACCAGCGCCATCGTAAGTAACGATGACCATGTCGCCAGCACTGCCGATGACCCAGTTATTGGTTGCGATGTCCCAGGTAGCTCCGTTCGTGGAGGTGTTGAATGCACCGCTATCGAAGTCGCCGTAGTGGATGTACTCGTAAGGAGAGGATCCAATCCCGAATGCGGTGATAGCATTGACGAAGTAGTTCGCATCACCAACGCCTGACAGCATTTGCTGAGCGCCAGCGGTTGCAACCCAATCATCGGCGAGACGGAAGCCATAGCTCCAGTTAGTCGAACGACCGCCAAAGCCGTGGAACTCGGTACCAGCGGCAGTAATCTCCAGGCACTTGTTAGCACCGAGGGCGCTGTAATAATAGCCGACAGAGGGGTAGCGCTTGCCGAGGATTGAGCTGGTTTTAGCGGCGTCGGACTGGGTGGTTGTCGTGGTGTAGGCTGAGCCGCTGTTGCCAATCGCGGAACCCTGAACAGGCTGCGTGGCGATGTTACTCCACTTGTAGGCTTTGTCAAGGACCTCACCAGAGCCATACTTAAACGCAACCATTTCCTGGGTGGAATAGTTCCAGAAAGTAAGGCAGTTTGCTGTGTCAGCGTTGATGGAGCCCTTGTCAAAGGTGTAGTTACCAGAGTCATAGGCCACCGCACCCTCGATAGCAACCCAAGTGCTGGTCCAACCGCTGGAGCTGCTGTTGGAGCCACTGTAGTTGAGTCCGTCCAGCCCGCCAAACATCGTGGTACGGGTCAACGTGAAGGCGTTGATGGTTACGTTGATCGTAGCTTCGTCGGAAATGCCGAAGGGCCAGGCAGCACGAGTCTTCATCGTGTAGGTCCCAGGCACGTTCTCTTGTAGACCAACAGCACCAGTAGAGCTAGAGCGGTTGAAGGTTCCTGGAGTGCCAGTGTAGTCGTAGAAGTACCAGGCCAGGCCAGGCCATGCAGAATCGGCGGTCTGCGTTGCGATGGTGATAACGCCCTGGTCAACCGTAGGAAGATCAACAGGTGTGACAACAGGCTTGACCTCAAAGCCACCGCCACCGCTGATACCAGCGATCTCGGTCTGCACATAGGCAGTCGTCGCAAGCTTGTTACTGTTGTCGTCTGCAGCAGGGGTGGGAGCCGTAGGAGTGCCAGTGAAGACGGGGCTGGCAATGTTGGCCTTGCCGTTGAGGGCGGTTTGCTGGGCGGTAGAGACGGGCTTGTCGGCGTCAGCAGTGTTGTCAGCGTTACCCAGACCAACGTCGGCCGAGGTCAGCGTCACAGCGCCAGTGCGACCAGAAACAGACTGAACGGGGGCAGAGGCAGCCGTAATGTAGCCAGTGTTGTTGTTCAGGTCGCTGATGTTATCACCAGGCTGCAAAGCGGTGTCTGCAGCGGCGCCTTGAACAGCGGTCGCGAAGTCGGAGTCGAGGTTGACCGCACTCGTAACTGTGATCAGTTCAGTCTTGTCAATGTCAGCTTGGAGACTGCTGTCAAGCTTGTTGTAGGTAACGGCATTCGTTGCCAGCTCAGTGGTGCCGATAGATCCAGCGCCGACACTGTTGTTGATCTGGAACTTCTCAGTCCAGCCGACGGCATCGGTCCCCAGGGTGGTAGGTACGGTGGTCAGAGCGTAGGTCTTGCCAGCACCGATCGTACCCTCTTCAACATAGCAGGTCTTATTGAGGATGAACTCCCCAGCGGTATCAGCGTCAGTGGTGCGAGTCCAGGCTCCAGAAGCAGCCAGGTAGATACCATTCTCAGCAGCTACAGTCTGCTCCTCGACGAGCACGCGGTCACCAGCAATGGTGAGCACTCCGTCAATCGTCTGTAGACCAGAAAGGGTGACATTCTCAGTGGTGTGCAGGCGAGCAGGAGCGAAGAAGTTGACGCCTTGCAGACTGTCCAGTTCGACCGCAACTTCAGCCATAGCACCTTCCAGGTTGGTAGAGGTGTAGTGGCCAGCAGAGTCGTGGAGGCCAACCAGGCTTGCACCGTTAGACGGAGAGGTCGAGGCTAGATCAGTAGCAGAGGCATAGTCGGCATCATTGAAGTCCAACAGATCCGCAGTGGTCAGGGTAACGGCACCAGTTCTACCAGCAACGGTCGTCACAGGAGCCTGAGCTGCGGTGATGTAGTTGGCGTTGTTGGTCAGCGCGGTAATGTTATCGCCAGGCTGGACCGCAGAGTCGGCAGCGACGCCCTGGGATGCAGTAGCGTAATCCGTGGAGCTGGTAGCGGCAGCGGTTCCGAGTATCGGAGTCCCAGCTAAGTCGCCGTATTGGCCAGAAGTGGCAACAGAGGCCAGATCCCCAGGCTGAACAGCAGAATCAGCCAAGGCGCCCTGAGCGGCAGTAGCCTTGCTGTTGATAGAGGTCTGCAGGTTGGTCAGAGCGGCTCCGACGGAGGCCCCAGCCGTTCCAGAGTTGTTAGTGATCTGAGTGGCGGTGTAATCACCATTCTGTGCAACCACTGCACCTTCACGACCGAAAACGCTGTCAACATTTCCACCAGCCTCAGCTGCCACGCTAACCCACTCACCGTTCTGCCTGCCGTACGTGGCCCCGTCGTGAGGGCCGTCAAGGGGGGCGGGATCCTCTGTTGGAGTGACGTATGTAGGCGAGCCGACGACAATCTTGTATTCGGTAGCTTCGACGAATCCGCCGTAAATAGAAACGTTGGTAGTGTCACCAATCGCGCTCTTGTAGGCAGAGGAATCAGAAAGGGTAGAGCCAGTCGTAACGACGGGGTACATCTCTTTGACCTCGCTCAATACGGAGGCGGCTTCAGCAGCAGTAGCGTCGCCGTATCGAGCAATATAGAAGCCGACAGTGGAATAAATTCGAGTACGGCCGTCTAGCAGCGGGTCGCGCTGCTCTGAGGGTGTCTCCATCACAACAACCTCAATGCCAGAAAGACTGTCGATCTGCGAGTTGCGAACAGCAGAGTAGAAGATGGAGTCAGTTGATCCGCTTGGCATGGTAGCGGTGCCCGTCTTGACTCTCATGTCGCGACGAACCTTGAACTCGCCGAAAATGTTCTTGGGCTTCTTGTAAGACCCGTATGATCTTGACATAATAAAAATGGGTTGCAATCCAGTCATAGGTTGCCGCCAACAGAAAGCCCCCTTGCGGGGGCCTTTGAGTATTTGGTTTGTTGGCCAAAATCAGCGACGGGGCGCGTCAACCAGCTCGTAGAACACGCCGCCCACAGTAGCGGTGCCGCCGAGGGCGTAGGACACGCTGTTGTTGGCGTCACACAGAGCACCACGAACGTGAGCGATACCCACGCCGTTCTGGTCGAGGTCGGCAGCGTTGAACTCGACGGCCTGACCGCCGAGGGTCACGGTGATCTTGTTGGTGCCAAGGTCATCGATACTAGCAGCGCCGATCACGATAACACGGATGGTCTTGGCGTTAGCCAGGGTGGTAGCAGCGGTGGTAGGGGTGCCAGTGATCGCACACTGAGCGTCAAGGTTGAAGCCCTCCCTTGGGAAAAGGCCTGTAGAACGTGCAGCCATTGTTAAAAACTCCTAAAAATGTAGAGATGTAGGAAGCGTAGGACCCGACCATTGCGAGGTCCACACAACTTATAATACCTAAACACGAGAAAAGGGGCTCAAGGCCCCTTAACTCTATTTGATTGGAGTGATCAAGGCGATCAGGAAGGATCGATGTTGGCGTTGATGCCAGCCAGACGTGCAGCTGCACGACCGTTGATCAGAGCCAAGCCGCAGTACCACTCAACACGGGTGATCATCTGGGGCTGAGCGAAGGACTCACCCAGTTCACGCACGGACACGCCGCCGTTCTGGATGCCAGTCAGGTGATCGTTGCCGAAGGACACGACGTAGAGGTCCTGAGCGGTGGGAGTGCCGTCCATGATAGCCACGTTCTTGTGGTCACGGTCCAGCTCGAGCACGGGCAGGCCAGAATAAACCATTTGCTGGTAACCGAACTCGTTACGCACGATGTCGATCTGGGTGTTGGTGCGGGCCTGACGGGTCAGAGCGCGACGCATGGACTTCGACATCACCAGGTACTTGCGACCGCCAGCGGCGTCCACGTTGTCGATGGCTTCGTCGAGCTTACCCAGGTCCAGAGCACCGCCGCCGTTGGCGAAATACTGGGAGGAACCAGACTGAATGCGAGCGGCCAGGCCGTCGAACTCGGAGGGGGACTGGTTGGAGTCGCCGTTGATGAACAGAGCTTCCCAAGCGAGGCGCATTGCACGAACGCGGGACTGGATCTGATAAGCCTTGGCTTGAGCGCCTTCGAGGTCCACGATAGCGCGGTCAACCTTGATGTCGCCACCGAAGAGCTTGAGGCTCTCAGACTGCTGGCTCACTTCAGCGTAGG
>Ga0208898_1002194_pt1 | contig 12098 bp, 15 predicted proteins | sample VirMetDEL_Mar_4_FD_184513 | JGI IMG/M metagenome (GOLD analysis project Ga0208898, IMG submission 184513) | Aqueous microbial communities from the Delaware River and Bay under freshwater to marine salinity gradient to study organic matter... | ecosystem: Environmental > Aquatic > Marine >...
GCAATCACTGCAGAAAGGGCGTGTCTGGGCATCTCGCCTCAGTCTTAGTAGGTTTCCCAGACATAAAAAAGGGCCAGTCCGTCTGGCCCCTGTCGGATCTTTGAGACGCACGCGGTTAATGTGCTCTGTTATTTTACACCCTTACCCCTTCGACTCTTCGACGCCCGACGCCCCTTGATACCTCCCCGTGATGCTGTAGGGGCGGAGGGGGAGTGACTCAAGAGTGCTGAACCGAAGCTGGCCAATACGCAATCCAGCCGAAAGAGGAAGATCTTTGAAGCGTCGAAGGTTAGAGAGCTCCAGGGTGACTCGACCGTGGAAGCCTGGATCAATGTAGCCAGCCAGGGCGTGTTCGTAGCCCTCGCGCCCTCTACTGCTCTTGAGTTGGAAAACGGCTTCAAGTCCGTTGGGTATCCGTACGAACTCAGCCGTTGCAGCCAGAACGAACCCTCCAGGTGGCATGTAGAAGGTTTCTTTTGAGATGTCGAATGGGATGAAGTTGCCACGATCAGACTCCACTAAGATTTCAGGGCCCAGCGTCACATCGATGCTGGCAGGATTCAGATGGTCGGGTTCAAAGGGCTCAACGAGCCCCTTGGTGCGACACAGGTTGCGGATTTGGTGATCAACGAGAGATGCCAAGATTAGAAGCCGTCGAGGTGGTACTGTTTGCGGAGTTTGTGGAAGCTATTGAACAGCTTCTGCAGCCGTTCGCATTCCATCAGTTCTGGGCGCCGTTTGTGGGTATGAAGCCCGTTCCAGTAATAGGTTCGGGCATTATCATACGCTTTGTAGGCGGCCTGTACGTCGGGATGGTCAGGGTAACGCTCACCATCCCTGTAAGACTCAACCTTTGCCATCGCGCTCGTCCTTGTCGGCTTTTGCGATGCAGCTAGCGCTGGTGCATGCCGACACTGATTCCAGGTCGAAATCGGAGCTGTCGTACTTGTTCAGCAGGTCAAGCAGGCTCTCGGTGCTGTCCTCTCGGATCACGTCAACCAGCATCTGCTGGTGGTCGTAGACCTCCTTGGTGATCGGCTCGAACGGCAAGCGGGGGAAGGTCTCGTTGGCGTCGAATCGGGCCAGGATGGCAGCGGAGATGTAGCCCTCATTGTTGACGATGGCACTGTGGATCAGCTGAGCTAGTACAGGAATTTCATGCTCACGGATCTCTAAAGTGGCAGAGGTATTGTGATCACAATAGTTCTGCTGCACTGCCATGTACAAACCGAACTGAGCCTCGATTGGCAGCTTGTTCAGGTCGAACTGGTCGCAGCCAGGCAGGTTAGCCCAGGACACCTCGGTGGGAATCTCCACCAACACCTCGTGGACACGGGGATCGTTGATGTCGTCCAGCAGGTTGCCCTCGTCGTCGCGAGCGGACTGAGCGGGGATGATGTTGAAGCCGTACTCAAGCAGAGCAGGCACCAGGGGATCGGTCTTGCCCAGGGTGATGCGACGGATGAAGCGAGCTGCCTTCGGGGGGTGCCAGCCAGAGGAGGCTCCTGTGAGCAGGCTCTTGGTGCCAGCAGGCTGCACGGTGGTGATCCGATTAGGGATACGCAGGCCGTGGGTCTCGCAGTAGCTCTTGACGCCACGGTGAGCAGCTGCACGCCAGCGCTTGAGGTAATACTCCTCAACCTGCTTGAACATCTTGGAGCGGCGACCATCCTCGGGGCGGCCATCCATCATCCAGGACAGCCACTCACTACCCATGCTATGAACAAAGAAGTCAAAAAGGCCAGTGAAAGATACGCCAACAATGGGATCGATCTCGCGGGAGTATTGGTATCTCTCGTGGACAAACCGATGCTGGAGGAGTGCTGCCACTTGGAGTCCAGCAGCATAAAAAGCCTTGTCCTGAGAATCGTAATCACTTGGGTCGAGAGTGTTTAGGTGAACTTCAGCCAGGTTGCAGTGGAAGTCGCGGCCAAGGATCTCCCCGCAATTGGCGGACAAGATACCAGAAATGAAGCTCTTGCCGACAGACGATGGATCGACAACCACGTAATTGTGGTGCTCATCGACGGTTCCGTTGTAGACGGTTGCGGTGCCAGCGTCGCGAACGGCGACGATTTTATGGTTGGCAATGTGCTCTGCTGCAACGGGGCCAGGAGTACCGTGGTAGAAGCCATTGCGGCATCGGCCAGCGTAGTGCTCCTTGTTGTGCTCAAGATGCGTGGTCGCCTCCAGGTTCTCTGGTAAGTTGTTAGTCGGATCTCCATCGAGATGATGGATCACCTCGCCCTCGATGCCGTGATATTCGGCAATCACACGATGACAGAATTGCTGACGGACGGAATCGGTCAGCCTGTTATTGCGGGTGATCCGAAGATGACCGTCGCGGTGCTGATGGATAGCGAAGGCCGACACGGACTGCCCGACCTTGAGGTCTTTGGCCTGCACCTTGTTACGCTGCAGGGTGAAGAAACTGTGGTTATGGGTGGCCCGCACCTTGAGCCCGCTGTCGAACTCAATCTCAAGGATCGGCTGATCATAGCCAGTGACGCGAGGGTTGCGCATCATCCGAACAGCAGCCTCGTTTGTCTCCTTGTTGACGCACCAAACCAACACGTCTTCTCCAGCCTTAACTAGCTGCTCAAAAGTTTTGACACCCTGGTGGACGGTCAGTATCGGAGTGTCGCCCGTCAGGCAGGGGTTGAGACCATAGCGATCCATGCGGTGGTTGAGCTCGCGCTCACTCATCTTGTAGCCAAGCTCCGAGGCGCACATCTGGAGGAAGGCCTTAGCACGCTCGCGACCCTTTCTGGTATAGGCCCGCAAGAAACCCTCTTTGCCACCTTCGACAGGAGCAAGAAGGTCGGCATTGGAGCGAGCCACAGCCTCGGGTACATACTGGATAGCACCTTCGCCTGAGTAGAACTGCTTGCGAACTGCATCCTCGATCTCCTGGTACTCAGGAGTGTGGTGATAGCAGCGGGTGTGGTTGGCCATCCGAAGGGCTTCCTTCTTCGGGTCCACCTTCCAGTTGCCCTCCTCATCCTGCATGTACAGGCCATCTTTGGCATTGGCGGCATCCAGGTCGGTCTCGCTGAACTGGCGCATCCCAGCAGAGCGGCGAATGTTGCCAGCCACGATGGCGGTAGCAGCCTCGTCGATCAGCAGGCAAGCCTCAACAGAAGTGAGCTGGCGGCCGTGAGCACCGTTCAGCAGGTCCACAGCCTTCCTGAAGGCCTGCTCAAGCTTGATGGGGTTGGCTGTACCACCGAAGCCCTTCAGACGCTCTCCTGAGGGGCGCACGCTGCTCAGATCGAGGTGTATGCGGATGTGACCCGCATTATGAGACATGCCGACGAAGGCAAACTTGATCAGGAGCTGGTAAGCGTAACGCCAACCCTGGCGGCTGTCGCCAACACGCAGCTCTACAAGGCCAGACGGCAGGACGGACTCGAAAGTGGTGAACTCCTGGCGCTCCTCTGGTGGCTTGGTGCCAATCTCGCTGCTTCCAACGATCTGAAGGGTGTTCTTGACTACGGGCAGCTGGCTGATCACGTCCTGCTCAAGCACAGCGCCAGTGCCAGAGCCCTGCATGGCCAGATCGACCATCAGGCCGAAGGCATCCAGGTCCACCATGTGGGTTGATGTGCAGTTGCCTGTCAGCAGACCATCAGCGAGCACGAAGCTGTGGGTTTCGGGTTCCTCGGTGCAGTAGACAGTCTCAGGGGCTTCTTTTGCTCCGATGGACTTGACGGTCCACCAGCGACGCTCTGTTCCATGGCGAAGCTTCGCTTTGTGGGAAGAGCGAAGAAGGTCCTCTTCGGAGACAGAGCCCTTGTCCAGCACGATAGCCCACAGATCCTGCTTACGCTCGCCGAGATTGGTCTTCTCCCCTGCACGGGCTGCGACACGGGATGAAACGAACGCAAAGCCAGCCAGGGCAGCTTTGTCAGCTACGAAAGCAGCAAGCTCTGCATTGCCGTAGATAACGACAGACTGGGTGACGGATCCATCGGTAGCGATCAGCCCCTGGAAAAAGCCTCGCAGATAGCTGGGGTCCGAGAGCCAGGGCAGTCGCTTAAAGTTAGCTTCTTGCTTGACATAAGCTCGGGTGTGTTGGTACTCGCGAACATCTTCGAAGTAGCCTGCCAGTTCAGCTTTTTCCCCAACAAGATCGACGAAAAATTCTCCGTACTGAGTGGTGCCATCGCCATAGATGATGCCGTGACGGACGCCTGCTAAGTTTGCATCAGGCTTCGGGGAGTAAATCTTGGCGATTTTGTCTCCACGGCGCAGTTCGGCGGTCGTCACTTCGCCACGGCGAGTAATCCAGCGGTGGTTTGGGGTGCTGCGAATCACTTGGGTCGCACCACCTTTCTGCCCAAAGGTAACGGGGACCAGGGTCTGCTCACCGTAGCTCTTGAATTCGACGTCGACCCAGTTGCCGTTGCCATTGAGCACGGTAGACGTGGAGCCGTCGGCGAGGTCCTCGATTCTTTTCAGGCCGTCAAGGGTCTGAACCAGGGTGTCGCGGTGGAGGCAGTTGTAATAGCCAGAGAAGTTCTCGGGCTTCTTGCCCCACTCGGTACCAGCTACCCAGAAGGCGCGACCAGAGGGGAATGCGTGTTGGGCTAGGGCCTGCTCCTCAACGAGAGCTCGCTCCTCGTCGGTGTATTTGCCGATCTCGGCGATGTCATTCGCTGTTCGGAGCATGGCTTCCTGAAAATTCTCTCGGCTGCCATCGGCCTTGCGGCGTGAGTACGTCCGCAGGAACACGGTTTCGGCTGATGGAGCAGAAGCTCGGAAGTCGCTCATAGGTCTTTTGCGCGTGGAGTAGTGTACCCAGTCATCATACAGCAGAAAGCATGAAAAAAGGGCCCGAAGGCCCCCTTGTTACACTTCTTTAGTTGCTCGTCGAACGTAATCAGGATAGGTCACGTCGAACTTGCGGTTGGCCTCGTAGAGGCTGTTGGCCCTGATGGTGATCGGCCCCATGAAGAAGGTGAACGGATTCACGGAGTAGATGATCTCGTAGGTTCCCTGGTTGGCCTTGGCCATCAGGCGATCGAGCAAAAAGGAGAAATTCATGCTTTGAAGAGGTTGGTGATGCGCCCGCCACCTCGGCGGTCAACTACTTTCTGGGCCTCCTCTCGGCTGCCGTATGGGCCGAAGTAGAAGGTGCTGCCCTTGGTCTCGTGGATAACGATCAGCATCGATCAGTCCTCGTAGACGCGGCACTCAAGAGCGTCAGGGCGCTCCTCACAATACTTCTTGAATGCTGTGGTGGGATTAGCGCCAGTTGCGGGCTTCGCGGCTTCTGACTTGGGTTCGTTGGTCATAGTTTCAAACATTGCCTTGATGATTTTGACGCACATGGGATTAGGTGGGTTGAGGTGGATTAGCGGCCTTGGCCGCGATAGCGCTTGCTGCGCTTAAAGGAGCCCTTCTTGCGCTTGCCGTCACCGATAGAGGTCTTCTTGTTTCGATCCCCCATCGTGTGACCTTCGCGGTGAAGGTGGTTGGCGGAGCTCTTGGAGAAGAAAGCCATTGAGAGAATTGCTCTAAGCTAGTGTATCAGGAGGCCTTATCGAGGCTGGGCCAAAGCATGGACCACTTGAAGGGAGGCACGGGCAGGCCGCTGGATCGGAACTGCCTGCGCATCTTGAAGATCAGCAAGCCTATCCCGAAGGCCATTCTGACCCTCATGAAGAACAGCTGGATCACCATGCTCACATAAACGGCCGCCTCAATGGTTCGTTCTGGCCAAACCGCGACAGCGGCAAACAGCAGGGAGAGCAGGATGTAGCTGCCGAGAAAATGGGGATCAATCATAATCAAGTGACAATTTCGAGAGTGTAACCGATCTTTTCGGCACAGCCTAGGCGATCGAGGGCCATGTAGAGAGCATCGACTTGAGAGGAGATCTCTTCAGATTGACCATATTCGGGATGACCGATACAGATCTGCTTCTCTCCATGTCGAGGGCGGGCAATCCAGCCGCCAGTGGAGTTGATGTTGTAGAGGCGACGGATCTCGTCGCAGAGCTCGGTGGCCCTAGGGTCTTTGAATACTTTGCTCACCACTGTAGCTCCTCAAGGACTGCCTGCACCTCGAACTCTGGGTAGATCTCCTGTGCCATCGAGATGGCGTGGTAGCGATCCCTGGCCAGGAAGGTGATGTTCTTGGCGGTGTCGGTGTTCTTGCAGTAGATGCGGACTAAGTAGTCTCGAATGACTGCCATGGTGGTTGCCTCCTTTGGTTGACTGAGCTCAGAATAACGCACGAGCCTGCTCCAAGGCAATGCGTGCTTCATCTCTCGTAACATGGGCGGCGTTGCTAGTGCCGACATAGTAGGTACGGCCGCTCTTGGTAGCGATAGATGCCCACTCCTTGGCAAGAGCGTCTAGCGCAGCATTAACCGTTCCTTTACCTGTTAAGTATTCCCACACGGCTGGACGCTTGTGTTGGAGCAGGGCAACTAGCAGCTTGTTCTGGGTGACAGGGCTGAAGAAATCAAGGCGACTGACACCCGATTGTTCAACAGCAAAGCGCAGCGTGGTGGGGATGAACTGGTAGCGGCCAACGGCATAGATACGACCAGCGGCCTGCATATCCAGAATCTCCCCCACCGTGAAGTTCTCACAGGTGTCGCCTAGTAGGTCCTGAAAACCTCCAGGTGTGTCGCCAGCTCGGCCACGATTAACAGCGTTCCAGTCGCCCTCTCCCTTGGAGATCATGGTAGCGATTGGCTCTACACGCTTATGAGCTGGTGGAACATGGGTTTCGACGGCGTTGACGGGTGCATGGGGCATCACTGCGGCAATTGGATGCAAAAAACCCGACAGAACCAGCACAAGACGGGTCGCTGTCGGGATAGTAGATCGAAGAATCATAAGATCAGGTTCGTAGGTACCTGGCGAGCTCGGTGAAACCACCGATTCCCTCGCCATCGACCTGAATATACGGCACAGTTTTCCAGCCTGGGTGTTTTCCATGAATTTCTTCATATTCCCAACCCATCCTGTCCATGAGCTTCTTGGCCTTGATGCACCAAGGGCAGGCAGACAGGGTCCAGATCTTTACGTTTTTCATACGATCACCTTGATAATGGTTTCGGGGGAGCTCACTGCTTCGTGAGCCTTGTCGGCTGATTTGGCATGATAGGCGGCGAGCTGCGGGATGATCTCGTAGCCCTCTACGCCCTCCACGTTCTGGAGGTCACACTTTATCCCATCAAGACCTTGCTTAGTAACGATATGGGCATTCTGGGCAGCTTTCGAGCTGAACTGCAGAGCCTGCTCAGAGTACGCATTACTTCCTACGAGACTACTGTTCCGCGAAACGTAGTCGCTAATCAAGGTCGAGTGGATGTGGCCGCAGAGGATGTGAGTAACTCGGATCCCCTTTGCAGCATACTTGCCTACGATCGCTTGGCACTTGCGCTGGTCGCTGGCATTTACCTGGTGCCCATGCAAGCCAAGGAATGTTTCGTTGTGTATGCTGAACAGGACTTCGTTGGCCTCAAAGTCATGAAAGCGGAGTCCTTTGTCCTCGGCACCACCCAATACTGCCTGCAGCATCGCATAGATGGTGAAATCATAGTTGTCGGTGGCAACAACGTCGACCCACCCCAGGTTATCCTTAGCGCGGCTCTCATTCCCCGTCACACCGAATACGTCGATGAAGAACTCACTTCTGAGATCGAGAAGGAACTGCTTGTAGAGATGCGTGGCCAGGAGCGTTGCCCGAGCTCGATTCGTAGACATCGCGAGAAGCTCGTCCAGACGCCTGTCGCTGTTCATCAGGTCACCACCGAAAAACACGACCACCCTTTGTGCCTGATAGGCACGGCCCATGATCTTGACCTTCTGGGCGTAGAGAGCTAGGCGCTTAGCCGCAACCTCGAAGTCAAAGCGGTTGCCTGGCAGGTCTACCAGCTCATTAAAATGATTATCACTAAGATGGACAACAACAACAGCAGCTTCGGGGTCAAGGGGGCCAGTGCGGCGACCATAATCAGCGAGAGCCCCACGATGGTCCTGAAGTTCTTCGAGGATCGATTCATTGTAGGCGGTGACAGCGTTTTCAATGCGAGCGTGCTCGCGGAATGACTTGTTCTGAATCCTGTTCAGGTCAGCGTTGCGCTGGACAGACTTCTGGAGGCGTACGTTCTCCGCAATCACCTCCAGGTCTTGAACGTCTGAGGTCAGCTCAGTCTTGATGTAGCTACGCAGCTGATTAGGCTTAGCTAGGTTCGGGTACTTAGAAAAGAGCTTGTTGGCTGTCCCCAGGTACGATCCCGTCTCCTGGTACAGTTCGACAATCTCGTCCCTCAAGTAGCTGATCGGGGTCAGGCTCATTGGCGGGGAAGGATACTGCTCTTTCCAGTATATCCTCCAGGTTCGCCAGAACGCCCTCGCTGTCATCGATGTGAACAGTTGGCTGGACGATCGTGCGCAGCTGCTGCATGAAGTGAGGTTCGGCCACACAGACGACTGCCATGGCGCTATGTGGAGTAAGATCGGAGTCGCAAACCTCACGAAGCTCCTTGAGGCGCTCCCAGAGCCACTTAATAGCAGGGGACTGAACCTGGCGCATCACTGGCAGCAGGCGTTGACGCAGCTCAGGGCGATGCACAAACAGCCTCACAAGCCTCTTCTCGGCCCGTAGGCGTGCTTCCCATGCAGTCATGGGCTCCCAGCCCTTAACGCGGACTACAGGGGCACTAGAGACCCACTCCTTGGCGAGCTTAGCTGCTTCCTTGTCGTTGCTGGACAGAACCCGACTGGCCTTGTCGATGTAGTGGGTGCGCAGAGCCTTGGAAGAGAGGCCGTTGATCAGATCCTTGAGCTTGCCCTCGACATCGGTAATCGCAGCAGCGTCATCCAGGCTCAGGCTGGCAGCCCAGGTGTCGATCAGCCAGTCCAGCCAGCAGGGTGCATTGGCGATCAGACCACGCAGATCCTCGCCCTTTCGGATCATGTCGTCGGGGTCAGAGCCTTCAGGCAGTGTGACCACGTTGATATTGATCTTGCCCTCTAGAGCCAGGCGACCAGCAACAGAGATGAACTGCTCAGTGGCCTTGACGCCACCAGCGTCACCATCAAAGCATAATATAAAAGTTTTTAAGTTACGACTCAGCCTCTGTATTACCAACGGATCTGGAGCACCTGTGCCCTGTGCGGCGACCACGTTCTTGATGCCAGCCTGCCACATCGAGACGACATCCAGGTGGCCCTCGACGAAAATAAGGGACTCAGTTTCGTGAGCAGCTTCCTTGGCGCGGTGCTCATTGAACACCAGCATCTTCTTGTTGAACAGCGCCGAATCCTTGCTGTTCTTGTATTTGCCAGGCATTTCCTTGGTAGCCCGACCAGTGAAGCCAACCAGCTTGCCATGGTGGTCATGGATGGGAACCGTTATCCTTCCGCTGAAGAAGCCTTGGGAGCTGTAACCCAGCTCAAACTCCTTGCTGGCTTCTGCAGTTAATCCGCGATCCTTCAGGATTTGACGGATCCGACCAGCCCTGGGGTCCTTAAGGTTGGCCCGAAAGACCTGGTGATCTGCCTCTAGCGCAGCTCTGGCGGAATCGATCTCGGCACGACGCCTGGCAGCTGCCAACGGATCTTCGTCGACCAGTTCGACTGTGATGGACAGAAGGTCTGCGGTTTTCTGCAGTGCATCGCGCCAGCCGAGGCCCAGACGCTGACCAATATAATCCACAGAATCGCCGCCCTTCCTGCACACATGGCAGTAGCAGAAGCCTTTGTCGTCCGAGACGGTAAGGGACGGGTTCTTGTCTTCATGCCAGATGCACTGGGTGAGGTACTCGCGGCCAATGCGCTTCAAAGCCGCCCCAGTCGCCTCAATGACAGAGGAGATCGGAGCGGCCTTGATACGGTTGAGGGTGGTTTGGGAGACTGCCATGCGGTAATTCTACCACATCAGAACAGAACCCCCTGGCAGCGACCATCGCCGAGATCTTCCCAGCTATCGCTTAGATCAAAGTCCCCGTTGGTCCAGTCGATGGTGGCGCAACCAGCTGCGCTGAGGAGCTCGTCGATGGCCTCTCTTGGGATCTTTGCACCAGTGGCCGACAGGTAGATGTCGAGCTGGTTTATCACCTCTTCGTTGGCAACGCTGTCCACCGCATTGGTGGCCGCCTCGATATAAATCTTCGCAAAGTCGATCTCGTCGGGCTCAAGACTCTCTGTGGGGTTGGCCTGCTCCTTGAGCTCCAGGGGTGGCCCGCTGCACACCTTGCGGACTTCCATCCACTCTTCCTTTGTGATCTCTAAAGCCTTGGCGATCTCCAGGTCTGTCGAGCCACGATAGAGCAGCTTGCGGCCTTTCACCCAGCGCTCACGCATCTTGTGACTGAGGCGCACGGCGTAGGTGCGGTCTCGTACCCAATGCAAAAGCTCCCCGCGAATCGTTGGAGTCGCAAGAGAGCTGAACTTCATTGACTTACCAGTCATGGGGTGAGGCCTGTCGGGATCGTACCTGTAGGCGGCCTTACACAGCCCCTCGAAGGCAACAGACTCAAGTGTCTGGTAGTCGATCCCAGTAGAGCGCTGAATGCGCCATGCCTCCCTGCGGGCCAGGTTGAGGTTGTCAGAGGCGAGCTTTTGCTGCTCGCGGGACATCTGAAACTTTTGCGGTTTTCTAGCCATACCTACATCTTACCAGATGTCATATTTTGCAGCAATAGCGCTTCTAAGCCTGGCTGAAGCTTCGTGAGCGGCTTCTTCCGTCTCAAAAGTCCCAGCACGGTACATGACCTTATCAAACATAAACTGAGCTTGGTATTTGCCGTTTCTCGTCTTCGTACACCAAGGCAGCTTCTTTTGATGGTTTGGCTTAGTAAAACCACCCCTTCTCTGTCTCTGGTTTGCTGCTTGCTCTCCTAAAGTGCTCCATTTTAGATTCCCTGGCTCGTAATTGCCGTCATTGTTCACGCGGTCAAGAGTTTTGCCGTCAGGCTTTGGACCCAGCTCAGAGAGAATGTAGCCCAGGAAGGAATTAAAGCCAGGACAGCCTTTGCCTTTTACGCGCCAAGACGGATGCACGCAGATGCCCCGACCGCCATACCTAATGTAGTCTTTCCTGTTTGGGTTGTGACAGCGACCTACCATATTACTCCAGGTAGGGTAGAGTGGGTGCTTCGCTGACATTGCATGCAGTAGTTCCTCTCTTAAGTTTACCAGGGGTTGTAACGATCGTGCCTTGGCAGCGCTCGATCGCCGCGACCCCAAGTGACCTCGGTCAACCTTGCGGGAGAGCGGACGGCACAAAAATTTAGCGCCATGGTGATTGCGTCAACCATGTCATCGTTTTTGGATGCAGGGAAAAGCGCAAATTCGTTGATGAAAGCATCAAGCCAGGGAGCAGATGCAGGTAGGTAAACGTTACCAGCTTCAACCATGGGAACGATACCAGAGGCTCGCGCCTCCTTGCTCTTCTCAGGTTTGACGCCAATCAGGCCAGGAACCTTCTTCTGCATCATCTGGTAGACGGCATAGCCCGATGCCGCAAGTTCGATCACGGTGCCCGAAAGCATGTGCTTTTTGTACATCCTGGCAATCATTGCCATCGTGCCTACCACGTCCAGCTTCTCCCTGACGAGGTCCAGAACGTAAAACTGTGCGCCAGCCTGTGCCACGACAGCGCCCACCACATAGTCAGACTTGGAGGTAGCGGTAAAGGTAGCGTCAACTGATAGGATGACCCGCTGGAAGTCAGGCAGAGGTGTATCCTTGCCGTACCACGACCACCAGTCAGGGCTAAACATGTTACCACCTTCTGGAGCTGGCCGCTGCTGATACAGCGAAGCAAAGTCCCGAGATCCAACGGCCTCCCTGATTCGCTCCAGAGCGTCCTTGTCGTAACGCTGGGGGCACAGCGCCTCACCGATCTCGGAACGCCAGTCAGGAACTGTAGGACAGTGCTCAGGCAGCTTCGGACGGTCATCCTCATCCTCGTAGATCGCTGGAAGGTCCACGATGGTCCAGTTCTCGCGACCCTTCTCGGAAACGTTCTGCTCGTTCTCCAGGAGTTGGCCGATCATGTCATTCTCTGACCATCGGGTTTGAATGACGACGATCGCTCCGACGTGTGGCTCAAGACGGGTGTACAGGGTT
>Ga0208898_1002195_pt1 | contig 12098 bp, 15 predicted proteins | sample VirMetDEL_Mar_4_FD_184513 | JGI IMG/M metagenome (GOLD analysis project Ga0208898, IMG submission 184513) | Aqueous microbial communities from the Delaware River and Bay under freshwater to marine salinity gradient to study organic matter... | ecosystem: Environmental > Aquatic > Marine >...
TTTTTCAAAATTTATTTTATTTTTATTTTGATTATTATTAAAATCTCTCATTGATTTTGTAAAATGATAATAATCTCTCATGTATTTTTTAACTTTATTCCGATAATCTTCATCTGTGTGATATTTTTCTCGTTTGTACAATTTTTGATAGTTATTAAATGCAACTCTCTTACTACTATCGTCTGCAAATATTCTCATAAATTTATCATAATCATCCTCCCAATCTTTCACTGTGTTAACCATTATTTTATTTTATTATATAAAAAATAAAAATAATCTTAACACAAATAATGGAGGATTATTTTATTTGTTGTATTTGTAAATCCAGATATATACCGCAATTTAAACTAAATGGAACATTATTTAGATCATGTAAAAAATGTAGAGAAAGAGGGAGAAATTATGATAGAATAAGACGTGATAAAATTTTATCAGAGTTATTAACTGAAAAATTAAAAAATTTTGATGATTATAATGATGTTCAAAATTGTGATTTATAAAAAAAATGATATAAAGTTATAAATGGTTTATATATATGAATAATGCCAGATTATAGTAAAACTGTTATCTATAAAATTAAACATAATGAAGATTATGATGATATTAATATTTATGTAGGTTCAACTACAAATTTTAAAGGTAGAAAACATCGACATAAATCAAATTGTAATAATGAAAATAGTAAAAATTATAATAATCCTATTTATCAATATATTCGCGATAACGGAGGTTGGGAACAATTTGTTATGATACCAATTGAAGAATATTCATGCAATTCAAAAAAAGAAAAAGAAATTAAAGAAAGATATTACATAGACCTTTTGAAACCTAAACTAAATAAAAATTTACCTACCAGAACTCGAAAAGAATGGCGTGAAGATAATAAACAAAAAATAAAAGAATATCGTGAAGATAATAAAGAATTAATATTAGAAAAATATAAAGAATGGTGTGAAAATAATAAAGAAAAAATAAAAGAATACCGTGAAAATAATAAAGAATTAATATCAGAAAAATATAAAGAATGGCGTGAAAATAATAAAGAAAAAATAAAAGAAAGAGCAAAAGAATACCGTGAAAATAATAAAGAAAAAATTAAAGAAAGAGAAAAAGAATGGTATGAAAATAATAAAGATAAAATTAGTGAAAGAAGAAAAGAAAAAGTAGAATGTAAATGTGGATCAATTGTATGTAAAAAAGATATTAAAATACATGAAAGAACACAAAAACATAAAAATTTTATGTTATCATTAAATAAAACAGAATAGAATAGAATGGCCGCGCTATTACCTTTATTCGGAGAAGTTGTTTTAAATGGAGCTGAAGCTGCAGGTGCAGGTTCAATTGTTTCAGGAATTTACAATGAATTTAAACCTGTTGCAAAAAAACTTATAACAGATGAAGCTGGTAAGATCGTAGGAGACTACGCCAGAAATAATCCAGATGGATATGTAGACAATATCGTACAAAAAGCATCAGTTTATAGAAAAAGAAAAAATAGTAGAAGAGTAGGATGATATATTATTCCATATATTCACACACGACTAATCCAATATGGAAATTTATATTTTGCGAATTTTTGATCGCACCATGAGCATCTGTAGTACCAGTATGAGCTGTAATGTATAATATTATTTGATTTATATCTTGCTTTTCTACCTCGAGTGAAAGATTACCATTCTGCACTGAGTTATTTTGATCATAATTTATCATAGCAATTGTGGGAGTTGTATCTTTATCTGAATTAAAATATAAAGTTTGATTAAACTTCACGTTTCCTAATTTAATAACCCAATTGTGTCCAGGTGCAGAACTTAAACCATCGCCACTAAGTGTAATTGAATTTATTTTTAAAATATTTTTTTCACCGATTATCTTTATTAAAGGTAATTTATCAAAAGTAAATTTTATTCTTTCACTATCTGTTGTTGCATCTTCGGTCCTTAACCAAATAGTTTTATACTGATTTTTTGTTAACTCATACATCTTTTATATTTAGTAATTATTTTTTTTTAAGCTTATTGTTAATAAAAAGTTCTCAACTTCAAATATTCTATTAACAATTATCTTTAATTCCTGTATTATTTGTCTGGTAAGGCAAACTGATGGTAAATTATTATTAATATATTTATATAATGGATCCATTCTTAGAATCACACATTTTCCATCATTATTCGAATTAAAATATTTTGTTGTATTATACATTATATTTTCCAAACTAAGTTCATAATTATAATGATAAAAAACAGAAGCCGTTAATGATAACACTTTTATTTTAAGATCACCTGATGATACTGATTTACTCCAACCTGCTAATCCTGTGCTTATATCAATAATATCTGAACTTGGTATTGTTATTTCATCATTTATTGCAAAACCTTGTCTTACTCCTTCAGTATATCTAATTCTTGCCATATTTCCATATGTTTGATCATTGTATAAGTTTATATATATTCTCGTATCTTTATCTGGTATATCATAATAATAATCTCCTAATGGTGTTGTATTAAACCCATAATTTGTTTGAAATACTACTTCTAAATTTTGATTATTTGATGTTGTATTTATAACATAACTTGAATACCTGCTTGCAGGATCATAAGTGTTATTATTTTGCGTAATTACATCTTTATCAATATAATAAGTTTCAAATGGCAAAAACTTACTACCACCATTGACGATATTATTTATATTTGCTTTACCTCTATTATCATTTGTAGGGTTGGCAAAAATACTAACATCTACAACAGCCCCTGATTCTAAATAACTACCTCCTTCTAATTTTAATAATGGAACATTTGTAATAAGATCATTAACAAAAGCAATTTCTCTTGGATTTGCTAATATCTCAACATTTGCAGATAATACAACAGATCCTAATCCATTTACTAATGAAGTTACTTGATATTTTGCAAATCTTGGACCAGTATAGGTCATTGTAGGTTCTCCTGTTATAAGGTATGATTTATCAATATATAAAATTTGATTTAAACTTATACCACTACCACCATTAGTTATACTCAAAATATTTATATTTGCAAAAGATTGTGTAGGAGAAGAAGTAGTAACTTCTACGTTTGCTGAGACCCCTGATGTTATATACCAACCTGCACCGTCATCTTCATATAATATTACATCATCATAAGTTCTATTATTAATAGGATCTACTGTAGCTTTTTGAAGAACTGCGTCTGCATATGTTATTAAAGTTAGTGCTACATCATCATCTACTAATTGAGTTATTTTAATTTCAGCCCATCTATTAGTATAAGTATTAAAAGTATTTGTAAGAACATCTTTATCAATATATAAAAAATTATTTAAAACAAATCCTGTTCCTGGTGTAGTAATAGCATCTACTTGTATTTGACCTGTTGTAAGATCTGGTTGTGTTGCTACAGAACTAACTGTAGCACGTGCATCTGTAGGTTGGAATGCTGATCCATCCCATTCATATAATATTACATTAACAACAGAAACAATTTCTACATTTGTATTATATGGTCTTGGTAATATTTCACGATCTAATGAGTTGTTAAAAACTGAAGCTAATTCATTTTCATATTCAATAATTTGGCTATTAATTCTTTTTTGTAAATGAAAATCATTTACATACAAATCATGTTCCTCTGTTAAAACAATAGGGTTTTTAAAATAATAAGTTAACCGAGTTTTTTCATTATCTATTTCTTCTTTTTTATCATATTGAGAACTATCTATATGTATAATCATTTATTTTATTGTATCATTATTTTTTCTTTTATAATTTCAAAATTTATTAAACAATTATCTAAAAATAATTCCTGAGATTTTTCATTATAAAAACGAAATGTTATATAATTGATGTGATTATTTTGCAGTTCGTAATCAACTTTTTCATAATTATCATAATTAATACATGTAAATGGTGGAATATCTGCATTTACCCAACATAATATATCACCTATACCACGACCATATACGTTTCCATTATTTAATATATCATTATGAGTTTTATTTTTAAAAGCTAAATTTGTAACAATAATAATCTTTGAAAAATTCATTAAATTTACATGTGTATCACCTTCAAAATATGAATTAAATGGTATATTTATATATTGTTGATATGATGTAATTATACCTAAATTTTCTTTTAAATTTTCAATATTTGGTATTACTAAATCTATTTGATAATTTTCATCAATTAAATCATCAGCTGTTGGTGTAAATGTTGTATTATCATTTGTAAATTTTATTTTATTTGTATATTCATTAAAAGATATACTTATTTTATAACTTATTAATAAATCATTTAATGTTTTTTTCAAAGTAGATGTTTTATAAAATCCATCCGGAATTGTTATTGTATTTTCGGTTGGTGTATTTACAGTTCCATTATCAAATAAGGGTATTTTTTTATTAGCTTGTAATTTAACTAAATATATATTAAACGGCACTGATCCAGTATTAGAAGCTATTCTATAAATATCATTAGCTTCAGGATTTGTAGTTGTAAAAGTTTTAGAAATTTGTTGAGCTCCCGCGTTTTGAAAAGTTAAAGTTTGAGTTTCAATATTATCATAAAATGTAGTAGAAGTATTATATTTTTGTAATACAATATCTACATCAGTTGTAGATCCACTTATATTTTGATCTTTATAAAAAGTAATATTTAAACTAAATATAGTTTCATTTTGACTTGTTATTTCAAAAAAATTTACATATGTTCCCTGTAATTCCATTTTACGATTTGTATCAACAGTATTATTTAAAATATTTACCCAATAATTTGATGTATCATCTGTTATTGTAGAAGTATTATAATAAGTTAAACTTGTATTATCATATGTTATTGTAGATTTATGTGTTGTAACATCAATTACTTCACTAACAATTAATTGATTTTGATCATTGAAAAAACCTTCATCTGTTAAATATAACTCTCCTGTATATCCTGTTATGGTATATGTTTTTGTTGTTCTTCTAATGTTAAATTTATTATTAACTAAATCATTACTTATATTATAAATATTATTGAGGAATTTAAAGTTTAATAATTTTAATTTTAAAATTGATTCTTCTGGATCATTTATTATAGGGTGTTGGGGTATAACAACTAATTCTTTATTATTTAAATTATTTTTACGTTTATCAACATAAAATGAGTATTTCATATTTACTAATTATTAAGATATTTTTCCTCACGTTTGATAATTGTATCCCATCCTTGTCTCACTCTATGATTCTCATTTTCTTTTTTATGAATGTTTAAAATTAAACTTCCATAAGGAACTTTCATTATTTGATCATAATATTCTGATATTTCCTCTTTTGAAAAATGTGAACCTACTTCTTCTGAAATTGCATCAATAATATAAGACCGTGATGCTGATTTTAATAATATAAATACATCCGACTGCCTACGTACTATTGATGGCACACTTTTGAAAGATTGTGTAATAAAAAATAAATTTAAACCCACTAAATCTTCACTTTCATGTCTGCTTTTTATTGCTAATCGATTTAAAAAGTTTCCACGTTTATTATTTGAAAATGCATCAGATCCAATTAAATCATCTATTATCATAAAAACCATACGTGGATGATACAATAAATTTCCATCTTGATCTGTAGGTGCGTCTGGATCTATTTCTGGATCTATAAAGTTTTTAAAATTTAATAACATTAATTCATCCATTTCTAAATCAGATAAATCTTTACTTTTTTCAAATTTATCATAAACTTCACGGTATACATTATAAGCTTCAATCATATCGCGTTCTAATTTTATTTCTTCATATACTTCTTTTATTCTTTTATCAACATTTTCTTCTACATCAATTCTATCATCATCATGTAAAGTTGTCAATGAATCTAATATACTATTTTGTTTAGATCTGGAAGTTCCTCCTGATATCCATATAGTTCTCATTCTAACATCTTCACCTTTTTCGGATATAAAACCACTGTTCTCATAATTTGTTAACAGTTGAATACAATTATATGATTTACCTCCTCCCTTTGGTGATGCTGATAAAAAAATAGCATATGTAGGTGGTAACATTTTATTACGTGGTTGTGGTGGCTCATATTTAGTATATTTTCTTAGTTTATTTGTAATATTTATCAATTTGTTCGTTCGCATTGTTAATATATTTATCTTATTTATAAGATAAATAATGTCTGAAGTTGAAAACCCTGTTGATAAATTTTGTTATCCTGAAGATTATACAGATGAAGATAAAGCAGATTATGATTCTCTTATTGCTCAAGGTATGAATCTGATAGGTAAAAAAATTAAACCTGATAATATTTTTTTGTTGCATTTAGCCGCTAAAATAACTATTAACAAAAAGAAAGGCTTTACAAATGGTCTTAATGAAGATGAAATTAAAGAATTGAAACAACATCACAAAAATTTAGCAAATGAAAATAAGGTTTTTGAAACACCTCCTGATATCTATTACGATGGATTACTACATCTAAGTGATGGCACAACTTTTCCACATCCTTTAGATACTCCTCCTGAAGAAGTAAATAAAAAAAATTTAGCACCACCACTGGATGTTTCTGAACCACCAAAAGTTTATGAAAAAGAAAATATTTAAAAAGTTTAATTGATTCTATATAATTTTTTTTTCTATACAATAAATAAATAGAAACAATGCCACTTAGTGTGGAGGAACGCGTGGAATTATTAAAAAAAGCAAGAGAAATTAAAGCTCAAAAAAAAGCTGAAAGGGACGCATTAAAACCCAAACCAAAGATGGGTAGGCCGCCAAAAAAAGTTGTTGTTGAAGATAACTCTGAAGAACAACAGGAGACTTTAGATGATTCAAAACAACCTGAACCAGAAATTCCCCAACAAAAAGAATTAGATATTCCTATCGAAAATATTAACTTAAGTGATTTAGAAAAAGAAGATGAATCTGATCCTGAAATAATTGAAGAAGTTGTTAAAAAAAAGAAGAAAAAAAAGAAAATTATTAGAAGAATTATTGAACAATCATCAAGTAGTGACGATGATATTATTGAAGAGGTTCATGTAAAAAAAAATAAAAATAGAATACAAAAAAACAACGAAAGTAACAATAATCCAAAAGTTGTCAAAAACAAACAACCAGAACCACAAATACCAAAACAACAAGAAATACAACAAGTTCACCATAATCCCTTTTTTTGTTACTAATATAATAAATGAGTGATAGAAAACAAAAGCTTATAGATCGGTGTGAATGTATGTCTTTATTAACAATAAAAGCATCGTACCACTGGTCACTTATTAAATTTATTCTTAGTATTCCTGTAATACTAATTAATTCTATTTTATGTATACTAAATTCATTGGATAATAATAATAATAGTTTTAATTTAAAAATACCGAATGTTGTTATTAATGGTATTAGCGTTCTAATAATGAGTGTTACTCAAAATTTAAAAGCAGCTGAAAAAACAGAACTTTTTAAAAATGCGTCTAATAGTTATTTGATGCTAACTCATGAAATTGAGAGTTACGAACAAATTGATAATGAAAAAATAAATATTTTACAAGAAAAATATGATGCTATAACAACAGCTGTAGCATTTGAAGAAATACCTACAAAGATAAAAATGGAAATTGCTACTAATTTTAAACATGCTGGTAGGGCAATACCAGTCCAAATAAATGGAGGTTCAATTGTAGCTCGGAATGACGTTGTTTTACAAAATGTTTAATTTAAATTTTTTATATTTTTAAATTGCATTATAGTTTCAAATCTTTCATTATTATTAAAATTAATTTCATCAATAAATTTTTCCATAAACATTATTACTTCATAAGGTATTTCTTCTGACATCATTATGATATTGATTTTAATTTTTTGTCATTTTTTAATATCTATTATTTCTTTTTTTAAAGATGATCATATCATTGTCATATTTAATTATATGTTTTTTTATTCGGTTAAAATTTTTTATATCTTTGTTTTTTTTATTTTCATTCGAAAACGAAATATTTTGAATTAAGTCAATCGTTTTAAATTGAACAATAGCATATTTGGTATAAATATAATTTAATTCCCTTTGTCTATTTAATTCTTTTTCATAATTATACACTGGCAACATTGGTGTTCTTTTTTTATTTATAACCATAAGAAATATTATGATAACAAAGATTACAACAATAATACTTTATTTCTTTTACTTTTCTAACTTTATATAGACTACCATATATTTGATTTTTACAGATTATACAACTTTTCATTTTTGTATTCATACTATGTATTTTATATTTAAGTATGAAAGATTATTCAATACTAACCACATTTACACACATTTTTACCTACTTTACACACATTTTACCCACTTTACACACATTTTTTCACACATTTTTATTATTGTTTTTTGATATTATTATCAAAATTATTATTATTATAGTAATAAAATAATAATAAAATTACTTATAAAACAAAATGTGTGAAATGTGTGTAAGGATTTTGTCAGTTTATTTTTGCCTCCCTAAAACTAATTTATATAGGGCAATTTGGCTTACACACACTCACACATTTTTTTTATTGAATAAACTTCAATAAAAATATATGAAAAAAAATAGCAATTTACACACATTTACTCTTTTCTGAAGAATCTTCAGAAAAGTAATTACACACATTTTACACACATTTTACCCACATTTTACACACATTTATTCTTCTGAAGAATCTTCAAAACTAACTAAATTTTCATCAAAATCATCAATATCAGTATTTTTAGTATTTCTAAAAAGTTCAACCCATTGTTCAACTTCATCTTTAATAAATTTAAGATATTTACCACTTTGTCTACGTGTTTTATAAATGCCAGTTCCATTTTGTGTTAAATTATGAAATAATTTATCTCTATCATAAGGTGTATATTTAAAATTTTCACAAATTTTAGAATAAGATTTCCAAACATCAGATTCACTTAATAAAGCACATTTTTTGCCTGAATATTTAAACCAATTTTCACATTTTTGAAAATCAGGAGAACCATAAACCAATCCTTTATCAGTAACAATATGTGATACATATTTCATATAATTTTTAGCATTTAAAGATTGTTGTTTTTTATAAGCCTTTGTTATAGGTCTTTTTTCTTGAAAATCTTTAGGAGACCAATTACAATTAATTTCTTCTCTTAGATATTTAATAAATAAAGCAGCAATTCTTGGTTTTTTCATTTCAGAATGTAATTTATTAAAATATTCTTTATCATTTTGCTTACATGATGAAACTTCTAAAATGCAACATCTCCTATCTTGTTCATCAATATCTAAAATATCTTCTCTATTAGTTGGAAGTATTAGAGATACATAATTATTATATTTTTTACTATCAATACCTTTTTTTGTAATAGTTACAGTTGGTTCAGTAACTAAAGTTTTAAATTCTTCCATAAATTTTTTCATATCACCTTTAGCTTCTTCAATAATTAAACATATACAATTTCTGAGTATAGCATTAAAATTTCCAAAAATAGTTTCAGGTTTACTAATTGAAGCAGTTACATCGAATCCTAAAATTTGATTACAAAAAAATTCAGTAAAACTATTTTTACCAGTCCCATGTGATTTACTATATAATACAATACCAACTTGAGGTTTATTAACAGGATCAACAACAACTCTTGAAATCCAATTCATAAACCAGGTATAATGTTCATCATTATTATCACAAATAACAATTTTGATATGATCTAATATAATTTGAATATCTTTATAATCAATATCACCAATAATATCAATTTTATCAGCTCTGTAACCATTAAATAGATTTTTATAATATGGTTTTTCACAATCAGATAAACCATTTGGTTCAAATTTTAAGCCTTCATAAGTTAATCTTTTTGGATCATCTAACCAATGTTTTAAAAATTGAACAGTTTCCCATTTGCCGTTTTTATCTTTTTTTTCACATTGTAAATTTCTCTTTTGTATTTTTAATTGATTTTCAGTTAATTCTTGATTAAAATCAAAATTTTGAATTGAATTAATAATTCTTGGTAACATAGGAGTTCTATAAAATATAGGAGGATTATTAATAAAACAAATTTCTTTTTCAAATTCAATTTTTCTTTCATAATAGGTCATAGTCATATTGTTATTATAATATTCATAATTATCACTTTTAAGAACTTCTTTAAAATAATTATATCCAACTTTATTATGATTATCGGAATCAGATCCCATAATTTGATAAATTTTTTTTTGAACTAAAGTATGATCATATTTGTCAGTATCTTTTTTTGAAAATTGATGACAAAAATCAAAAATAATTTTATCATCCCAATCATATTTTTTTCCCATATTAACAAAACAAAATAACATTTTAATCCAATCATGATAATCTGTTGCTGTTTGAGGACTTAAAGCATCAATATTTTTTTTCATTTGTTTAATAAAATATTCGCTTTTTCTTTTTTCTAAAATTTCATTGTGTTCTTCTTTTTGTTTAATTTCTTTAACAATTGTATTAGCAAGTGAACAAGTATTATTATTATTATCTTCAACAGGTCCATTAGGACAATCTAAATATTTATCATATGTTTCATCAACATATGTAATAGATGTTTCAAATAAATTATATTCTCTTTCAGCTTCATATAATTTTAAAGGAGATTGTTTTTCAATATCTTTATCTTTATTAAAAGGTTTTACTCCTCCAAGCATACAGATTTTATTAGAACCTTCTCTGTAAATGTTATTGTCAAAATAATTACCAATTATTGGATTATCATTTTTTATTTTATTAACTAAATTTTTAAGTATAAATGGTGTTGTTATTGTTTGTAAAACAATAAATCTAAATGAAATTTTATAATTAATTTTTTTGTTATTAAAAACTTTTCTTACAGGTCTATTATTAACAATTATTTCTTTATTCTGGTAATGTTTATTTAAAATGCTTAAAACCTGATAATGAATATTTTCAATTAAATCATTAATTTCTTCTTTAGAAGTTTCAACATCAAGATGTGTTTCAATATCAAAAAAAGGTTTAGTAAATGAATTCATTTTATAATATTCCATATAAACAGGTTCACCATTGTGATTTTTTTTACATTCTTCTTTAAAACTGTTATAATCCTCATCAGTTTTTATAATTCTAACATAATTTTCTTCATTATTTGTTTTTGCCCAAAAATTGCATATGCAATTTATCATATTATAATTATTTGACATATTTTAAAAATAAATTTTTAGCAACACTTTTTATTACATTATATAGTTCGTAAATCCTTATATCATTTTTTTTATAAAGCCTTAATATAATCCGTATTGGTATGATATAAAAAAATGACAAAAAAAATAAAAAAAAACAACACATGTTTGATTTAGAATTTTATAACATATTAAATTTATTTATAGCTTTATATACTAATAAAGAAAAATATCCAAAATATAGTAGAGAGCTATTTCTTGATTTTTATAATAAAAGAAATAAAAAAGAAATAAGAAAAAGATTAAATTATTTAATTCATTATTATAATAATGATTATTTTAAAAATTATATAAAATATTTTGATTTTTAATTTGTAACTTATATTTAATTAACCTTAGTATTAATATCAATATTATTTTCATTTAGCATTTCTAATCTTTTTTTTTCTTTTTTACGCAAATAATAATTACGATCCCATTCCTTTCTTCTTTCAGGATTTTCTAAATTTTTTCTTTTATTATATTCAGTAATATAAGCAACTTTTCTTTGACGATATTCTTCAGGTGTATAAATCCTGGCAGGCATATTTTATACTTATCAATGATTATAATACGTAATTATTTTTTATATCATTTTTTTATGATTTAAAAAAAATAAAAAATAAAAATTTATCTACCTTTGGATGGAGTTAAGAAAGAACTATGTTCTGGATAACGTTCATAATGTTTACCTGATTTACGCATTTTATCAATTTTATCCTGAATATCAGTATTGCGATTATTAACCAATAAATATCTTTTGTGACTATCATTTACTTTAAACATGTGCTTATGAGTATCATGATGTTCAAATTGAGTTAAACCTTTAGATGTAGCATTAAAATTTTGTAAATTGTTTAACATATTAGTAACAGAGTTATATTGTTTTTGATTTAATCTT
>Ga0208898_1002196_pt1 | contig 12098 bp, 7 predicted proteins | sample VirMetDEL_Mar_4_FD_184513 | JGI IMG/M metagenome (GOLD analysis project Ga0208898, IMG submission 184513) | Aqueous microbial communities from the Delaware River and Bay under freshwater to marine salinity gradient to study organic matter... | ecosystem: Environmental > Aquatic > Marine > Coastal...
CATTTACTTCTGTCCAACTTGTACCATCGTAAGTTTCTGTTTGTGCAGTTGTACCAGGTGTAGTTCCACCAAAAGCTAATGCTGCAGTTTGAGTACCTACACCAGCGTGATTTCCTTTAATACTATTTAAACTTCCACCACTAGACCAAGCACCCGCTTGCGCTCTAAATCTTAAAGTACCTGTAGTCGTATTGTACCAAATATCTCCTTCTGCTGGAGATGGCGGGTCACTTGCAACAGCTGGAACACCACCTGTTACTGAACCATAAGTAGTTGCATTTGTCAAACTATCGTTTGCAATATTACCAGCGGCAATAGTACCTGAAATTGCGTCAGTAGCGTCTAACTTACCTGACGACAGCACATTGTTTGCTAGTCCTCTTGTTCTTGCACCCATTTAATTTCCTATGTTAGTCTTAAATAACGAATTGAAATCTCGGCAGATGACGCTGGAGCGACAGTAAATGTTAATGTTGTTCCTGATATTGTGTAGTCATCTGTTGGAACAAACACAACTCCGTTTACTGATACCATTACATCTTCTACACTTCTTCCACTATCAATTGTAAATGCCGTTGTTGAACCATCACCAGTTGCAGTATCATTTGTGTATGAACCTGCACCAGCAAGTGGTAAATATCTTACACTTATTTCAGCACCAGATACTGGCGCCGTTGTAAATGTTAAAGTTGTACCAGAAATTGTATAATCATCTGTTGGTACTAATACGAAACCGTTTTGAGATACCATTACATCATTCACTGCTCGTCCACTATCAATTGTAATTGTAGTTGTTGAACCATCGCCTGTAAATGTACCATTTGTGTATGTAAGTGTTGGATTGATGTATTGATATTCTACTGCTCTATTTGCGCCAGCAGTAACGTCAAAGACAATAAACTTATCACCACTTGCAGGTTCTTCTGCTAAAGCAGTTGTATTATCAATATCTAAATCACTTGCTACATTTGAAGCTTGAATTTTTTTAAGTTCGCCAGCTGAACTATCGTAAACTAAAAATAAATCATCATCAGCTCTTTGTTCAGCTAATTCTGTTTTGTTTGTAATAGAACCTGTTGATAAATCACCAACATCTCTACTTAAACCTAAAAATACGATAAAGACTGTATCGCCTGAAGTAGGTGCAGTTGAAAATACAATATTAGTACCACCACCAGATATTGAGTAAGCTGTTTCAGGTTCTTGCATTACACCAGCAATAGATACCATTATTGATGATGATGAACCTACTGTAAAATCTAAAGCAAAAGTAGTTGTACTACCATCGGCAGTAATACTTTGTTTTTCAAATGCGCCGTATGCTGGGGTTCTTCCTATATATGCCATATCTTATCCTACTTATCTTTTAATAACCATCCTTGTGTGCTATCTACATATACTAATGTAAATCCAGCACGTTCGGTTGAAACTGTTAAATCAGCAGCAGAACCTTGAATATTATGTCCGTTTCTACCTACTGTTAAATTATTTGTATCAAAAGTACCTGCATAATCAATAACCGAAACTTCATCACCTATGGATGCTGAAACAGGTAATGTCATTGTAATTGCTCCTGAAGTTGTATTTACAAAATACCCTTCACTAGCAACAGCTGTGAAACTTGTTGTCTTAACGGCTTGCCAATCTGTACCAGCAGCAATTGATGTTGTGTCACCTAAATTAACGGTAACACCATTTAAAGTAAAACTTGGATTTGCTAATTTAGCGTTAGCAATTGAACCTGCTAACTGATCGTTTGTAATTCCTGTTCCTAGTCCACTAACACTTGCTGGTAGTGTAACTGTCTTACTTGAAATATCAAACGTTGAATTAATATCGTCACCTGTAATAGTACCATTTAATATTTTTGCTGAAGTAACAGCGTTGTCTTGTATTTTAGCAGTTGTAATTGAATCATCAGCAACTGCAAGTAAAGCCGTTTGTGCTGAACCACTTAATACATAAATTTCGGCTGACGCTTCAGGAGCGGCAGTAAATGTAATTCTTTTAAAATTAGAAGAACCATCAAAACCTAAAGTGTAAGCATCACCTGAACCAGGTTCTTGTCTTACGTTATCTACAAATACTTCTATATCATTTTCTGTAACATTTGGAATTGCAGTAGCAAGATCAAATGTGACTGTAGACCCATCACCTGTAAAAGTATCTTTTCTAGTCAATCCTCGATTTACGGGATTTGGTACTTCTCCTAAATATGCCATTTACTCTCTCTCTTATTATACGTCTTCTAATACAGAAACCGTAGCGTCAACTGAAGCACTTGTACTTGCTGATACTCTTATAGCATCATTTGTTGTGCCGTCACCTTGTAAAACTATTTTGTTACCTGACATTACTTCTAAAGATGAACCAGCTGGGATGCTAGCGTCTTTAACAATATAAACATCATTTGAACCGTCATAGTTGTCTAAAAATACACTAGCGGTTACACCTGAAGTTGTTTTATTTGACAAAGTAATTCCGATAACGATTGATTCCATAGCTGATCCACTTGATGGAACAGTATAGACAGCACTTGCTGAAGCGCCTGCTGATGTGTTTACACTTGGTACTGTAAATCTTTTAAAATCGTTAGCCATTGTTATTCCTTTTAATATTTATACTATTTATAATATTATCCTAATGCTATTGCCTGAGCAATTGCAAAAGGTTGTGTTGCCACATTTACACTATTAATTGTAATTGAGGCAGAGTCAATACTCGATAAACCTGATATTGAACTATTTAATGAAAAAGTAACAGTATCAGTCGCTGTTACGGCAGCGGTTATATTTGAATCACCCGTAAATGTTAGTGTATCACCACTAGAAATCGCTTGAGTTGTTGAAGAACCACTATCAACAATTGTAAAACCTGAATAAGTAACTGCGTTTAACTCATTAATCGCTGCTACAACACTTGTAGCGACCGTTGTAAGTGTTGCTGGATCGCCTATATCTGTCGTAGAAAGACTGTTAAAGGTCGTTCTAAACTCTTCCAGTGTATTTGACGTTAATACTGTTCTAGCGGCCATTTTACTTGTTTAACACTCCCTTAATTAAGTCTTTGATTTCTCTTAATTCTGCTTTCAAATTATTTATTTCTTTTACTGTATTTCTTATCTCATCACTTTGTTTTTCTCTTTCTCTCATTCTCGCCTTAATCATTCTATATTCTTCATATTGAAACTTGTTTGTGTTTATAACACCATTTGAGTTTCTATCTCTTTTTAATCCAGGATATTCTTTTATCTTTAATAAACTCATATTAACTGTGTGCTATTACTCTTAAATCTTTTAATTTTGGTACAAATACTGTATTAGATGATTTCATCACAATTTTTAATTGTAGATTTTTAAATTCTGTTATATCATTTACATTAATTGTTCTTTCAGAAAATATATCAATAGGGTCTTTTGAAGTAACAGAGAAACTAGTATCTGTAAATTTCAATTTAGTTAAATCTGCTTCATCGTCCCACGCTCTATAATAAACTTTTACATCTGTATTTTGTGGAATGTTCGCATCAAACAATATTCTTAAACTATCAGCAGCTGTGTCTAATACTAATGTTCTTGTAATATAGTTTGCCAAGTTAGTTGAACCTGTAGGCGCATAGTCATCAACAAAACTATCGTATTGTTTGATCGCCCAATTTAAACTATCTTTTCTTACAGCAAGTGTAAATGATGTTGAACCATCACCTTCAGTTGCATTTGAATCAAGTGTAATTGAACTTGCACCAACACTCGCAACAGTACCAATAACTTTTTTCTCTAATCTTTCTTCTACGCCACCATCTGGAGTGACAACTTCATAAACTGTAGTTGAAATAATTTTATCATCAGCGTCAATTCTGCTTGTGTTATCAGCCGTACTTGTAATTGTTGTACTTCCTGTACTTGGAACGTGTGTTCCTTCTAAATTAAATTCATACCAATCATTTACAACATCAAAGTATATTGTGTTTGTAGTTGGTAGATCAGCAAATGCACTTCCTAAAGTTACTGTAACTTTATTTCCGTCTGAAGATTCAGCAAAGTGGTCACTACTTGATACTTCTTCAACATTATTAATTGCGTAAGTACCATTAATTTTACTTGCCAAGATACCTTCTATTTTTAAGTTTGAACCTATTTGAGCATTTGCTAAAATATTATCTGCTGCGTCAATCCAAGTTACTAGTTGACCATTTCCATCAGAGTTTTCTGATATTTCAATAACACTTCTTCCTACAATTTTATATGCAACACCAGAATTTGCTGCTAAACCATTTGCAGTTAATTCTAATGAAGTGTCATTTGTAATTGAATCTACAACACCAATTGCTGTATTTCCAACTCTAATTGTATCTCCAGCTTTTACTTCTGTTTCAAAAGAAGTACCTGAACCTGTTACAGTCGTTGTACCTGTTCCAGTTGTGATTGTTCCTGTTCCTGTAACATAACTATCTGTATCAACAACTGTTCCATCTTCTAATAATACTCTTTCATCAACTGTATCAACATTTAAATCACTTGCTGTTTTATTATCAATTAAATTAGATACAGCGTAAACAGCTTGTTTTTGTAAATCAATTACAGGTGAAACATTTGTATTTGTAGAAACCATTTGAACTGTAAATGATAATGTAGGTGTTTTTACTTGTGGTGATGAACTTAATAAAGTTTCATTTTCGTAACTCTTAACTACTTTTCTACCTTTAAAGTCATAGTTTTGATTTGGTATGATTGGTAAATTACCAGTTGCAGTTCCACCAGCATCTGTTGCGTTTACAAAATAAGACAATGAAGTATCTGCGATAACTAAATCGTTTGTTTTGTAATACATAGAATCCATATTTAATTGTCTTGTACATCTTACAACATTTCCACCATAGAAACCTTTTACAAAATTAGCAGTTGTTCCTGTTAATAATGAGTCTCCATTTGCGTCTGTTGTTTGAAGTGTAATTAAGAAAGAATCTTTTGTTATACCTGTTCCTAGTACTGTATGAGAACCATTTAATAAATGTTCTGGCGCACCTGTTGTTGTACTTCCTGTTCCATATAATCCTTCTGGAACACCAGAAATAACAACTGTATCGCCTGATGAGAAACCGTGATTTCTTGCTTTAACTCTAACTGTTGTAGAACTTGTTGTAAATTCAAATGGATTAGAATCTAAAATATATGTTTCAGGTGGTAATGCTTTTAATGGTACACTTGCAGTTTGTGAAATATCAAAAGTACATTGATTTAATCTAAACTTCATATCTAATAATGGACTTTGTACAAACTCTTGCGTGTTTTGAGAAGCGTAAAGAGCACCTGTTAATGGTTGTTTTGAAATTACGTTAGTTGTAATTAAATCTGTTTGACCTAATTCTGATACAAACATTTGACAACCTGGTTCATCAACTTTAGCAACAATCGCATAAGTTTCACCATCTCTTAAATAAACTGGTGCTTGAAACTTGAAGTTAGTTGCAGTTGCTCCGTTTGTAGATGTATTAATTTGATCTATTCTTTTTATAACAGTAGTAAATGGAATAATCCTTGATGTAGGAACACCATTATCACAAACTCTTAATTCTACGATTACAGGTCGACTACCTGCTTCAGAGAAATATAAATCAACAGATGATACAAAAACACCACCTGGTGAATCTACTGTAAATGTTTGTGCTAGAGGATCGTGGCCACCTCCGCCGCCTCCGCCGCCTCCACCGCCTCCACCGTTGTTTGGTGGTGGTAAACTTCTAACAAATCTTGTACTTGTAGATGTTCTTCTAATTGATCTTTGTTCAAATAATCTATCTTGCGCAAATCGAATACTACGAGAATTTACTACAGTTGCTTCTTTTTCTAATGATAATCCAGTTGCGCCATATAATACTGTACCAGCACTATCAAATAATGCATCACTATTTGATTGATTATCTGTTAATTTAAATGTTCTTTCACCTGTTCTAAATGTGTTTTCAGGTATTGAGAATACTCCAACAACTTGACCTGCAGTATCTGTTCTTAAAATATCACTTGTAGATTTCATAGTAGGTGCTGTTGTTGAACTTGTACCATCATTGATACTTGTAATTGTTGCTGTATTGAAATTATTTCCTCCAATATCAACTGTACCAGTAATAGTTTCACCTACAGCAAAACCATTTTTAATATTAACTAGGAAAGTATCAACATTATCTGATACAACAGCATTCGCAGCGGCAACTACACCACTTGCTTGTAATCTTAATAACTTACCACCATCATTGATAGGATAAGCAGAAGTTGAATATGCATCAAATTTATCTATCGTAGAACCATCAACACTTGCAAGTGTTAAAGTTGTTCCACTTTTAGCAGTTACTTTAAATGTTCTTAAATTTAATTGTTTAGAGTGATTACTTCCTAATGTAGTAATTGTAGTCGTTACATTATTTGGTAATTGATTTAAGTTTGAAACGATACTTGGATTTGCTCTATTCGCATCTAAATTGTACAAGTAAACGTGATGACCTGGTAATATACCATCAGCACTATTTACTGTTAATGTGAAACTAGCAGCACCAGCGTCAGCAGTAATATTAGAAATTGCTGATATAGTTGTTGCTGTGTGTGTATTGTTTTTAATTACATCTCCGACAGCAAACGCTTGTTGAACAATACCATTTTCATCTGATCTCGCTGGATCGTCAGCAAGTATAGTTGTTTCGGCAGTTTCTAAAGTAAAGTCTAAATCAGCAGCGCCTGAAACTTTTGTTAAGTTAAATTTGTCTGCTGGTTTTATATTACTATTTACATCTGTCTGGTCAAAGAAACCGTAGAATTTTGTATCTGGTTTTAAGTTTCTAGCTACAAAGGTAACAGGTTTTGGTCTTACATATGGAATATAAGACACATCAACAACTCTATCACCATAGTTAATTGAGTTTGTCGAAGTTACTGCAGATGTTCTAATACCATCTCTTGTTGCTGTTCCTGTAAATGTTGTAATTGTATTTTGAAATATAGCATTTCCACTTTGAAATTGTCCACCTGAATTTGTAGTTGAAGAACCTGTCCAGTTGTTTTGCCATTCGTTCCATTGTGTTCCTGTAACTCCTAAAGTGTCAGCAATAAATCTAATTGCATCTAAATTGTTATCATCTGTAACTGTTAAGTCAGGTCTTCTATCAACCTCTTTCCAGTTATCACCTTCAGGAAATAAAGTAATCTCTCCTCTAAATGCACCTATTTTATATGGGTTAACATCTATTGCTCTTGTGGCATATGGATTAAATACAAATACACTTTCTGAATAAGGTAATGTTAATACATCACCTGTTCTTTGATAATTTTGACTTGCTCTTTGAGAACCAGATTGTAGATTTTCAGAAATCTCTAATGCATCTGTAAAGTGCATTGGTCGTAATTCTCTTTTTTGATTATCAATCGCTATACGATAATCAGCATTTTTAACATCACCTACATTGTGACCTGTAAATTGATCTACAATAAATCCGTTTTTAAATTTATCAATACCTGTAATAGCATCTTTAATTGATAGTTGTTCTGTTTCTTTTTCTAGTAAACTTAAGCTAGAGTAATATTCTAAATTAGATATTCTTCTTTCTAAATTACCAATATCTCTCATTGTGTAACGTCTATTATCTTTTTGATTAATAGTTACATCACTTGCTTGTTTTGTATAAGCAGGTAAAAATATTGTTGCAATAACCATACCTGATTTTGGATCAGATGGTTCTTTTGGATCTTCAGCTGGTGTTCCAGCAATTACATTTATTTGACCTGTACTGTCAATAAACACTTTATCTGCTCTAGGTAGATAATTTGCTAAAGGTGTATTAAAGTCAGAACCAATTTTTGGTATTTGTGGTAAGAATGAATTTAATCCTTCAATTACAGGACGATAATCAATAACATCATGCAAATAAATTTCTTGTTGTGTTCCGTCTGTTTGTGTTACTCTAAATGATGGTATGTCTTCGTAATCAATACTTGATAGATAACTATCCACACTAAAGTAATTACCTGAACCACTATAAGCAAAATATCTATAAGTCACACTTAACGCACCAGTGATTGCACCTGCGCCTTCTTTAAGTGTTAATGCACCTTTTTGATAATGAGTTGGTCTTTGTCCTGTGTCTATATTAAATCTATCAGTTACATCAACAGCGCTTGATGAAGAATAAGCACTAAAGTTACCTGGTGTCATTGAAACTGAAGTAATGTCAAATACATCAGCGTGATTTAATAATACATTTTTCGCTGTAACATTTTTAGCACCTGTAATAGTAATAGTTGCTGTTGTAAGTGTTTTAATTTTCTCTCTCGCCGCTAAATTAATTTGTTGTACTGTTGTAATTAAAGTATAACTTCTGGATGCTGTTAGACCAGAAATTGTAACAGTCTTTCTATTTGCGTCATCATCAAATGCTATATCAGCGGCTGTTAAATTTACAATTTGATTTGTGACATTATCAAATAATGTGTAGTTATTAATATTTTGATCCGTTAGGAAAAATTCGTTTGTGTTTGTTAAAGTAGAAGACCAATCACCAGAACCATCAGCAGTGTTTGTAATAACTCTACGTACTTCGTGTTGACTTGAAAAGTTAACATCTTGTCCTGATGCGCTATCAAAACCTCTTAAAGTTTTTGTATTATTTAAACCTGTTCTGAATAATAAGTTTGCGTATTGAGGTTCGTAAATTTTTGTATTTCCTCTTTCAAGTGTAAGTGTTCCTGTTGCTGAAATTAAACCTGCAGTTAACTCTCTATCTAAAACTAATGTATTATTATCTGTAATAGAAGCAACATATCCTACAAAGTTACCACCTAGTATAACTGAATCTCCAACTTGAAAATCTAAAGTAAATGATGTTCCTGTACCTGTGATAGGATCACCACCTGAACTTGTAATAGAACCATTTGCTGAACCTGATACAACAGTTGTACTTGTTACTTGATCTGCGTTAGCATAGAAATTAATTACGCCTGTTTGACCAGCATCTGTAACCCATTTAACATCTCTTTCTAAACTTTTACCACTATTTAATTTAATATCAAATAAAGATAATCTGTAAAGTGATGATGATGAGTAAGTACCACTATGTAATTGAAATGATCTAACTCTTGCAGTACCAATTAAACCTGATTTACTTGCGTTTGTAGATGAACCTATTGTCGGTGGTGTGTCATAAACATCTGAACCATCCCATAGATAAACTGTTTCAAAAGTATCTATACCTGGAGCACCTCTTACAGTATCTACTAAAATATAATTACCAATTGGTGTTCCAACTGGTTGATCGTCTAATCTAGCAATGTGACCATTTTCTACACCATTTATTGGTCTTGCTCTATTTACAGAAATGTATTGAGAAACTGTATTTTCAATTTCATAACCTTCAACATATGCTTTACCTGGATCAACAACCATTGCCACTTTATCAGCGTCACCATAAGTTACACCTGAAACAGGTGTTGCTGGAGTTGCTGGAAAAACACCATTGTTATTTCCATCAATTAAGTGTTCTCTTATTGAAACTAAAAATTTGTTAACTTCATAGTTACCTGATTCATCAAAGGTTCTACGAGCAAATGTTTTTTCTAATTCTGCATATTCTGATCTTGTAATTTTTCTTTGAACAACACCATTTTTTACTCTTACTAATTCTACAAATCTAACTTCATCTTCAGATTCTAATGCTAATCTTTTTAGTGATAAATTTATTTTTAATCTATGTGCGCCTGGTGCATTGACGTTTGAACTACCTTGTGCGTTATCATTTAGTGAAGCGTCATCACCTGAAGTGATAATTTGATCAGTAATTTCAAAACCTACTCTATATGATGGTGTGTTATTAAACCTTGAAATGTATAAGTGTAATTCATCATTTTTTACAAAAGTTCCATCTACAAAAAATACACCTTCTTTAACTTCAACAACATAACCTAAGCCAATAACATCTCTTACTGCGTTTTGTGTATAAGTTGTACCTGAAGTACCATCATCACCAAGTGTTTTAATTGTAACAGATATATCACTTGATTGATTTTCTGTTAAACGATAGTTATTCGCAGTCGTGTTATCTGCGGCTAATGCTGTTAATGTTTCGCCAGGTAAAAATCTTTTTGTTTCACCATCTGATGCTGTATCTGTGTATTTAAAAAATAGAGATGGAATATCACTATCGCCAGCGACCATACAAGTACATTCTGAAGTATCATTTACAACAGCTTTAACACCTGAAGTGGCACCTGTAATAATTTTGTTTCTAAATTGAGTTAAGTAAGTAGTAACACTTACCTCGTTAAATGTATTTTCTAGTTTTGCGAAATTAATTTGATTGTCAACATTTATATCACCAGGGATAACCATTGAACCTTCTTCAAAAATATGTCGACCAAATCTTTCGATTTGATTTTGAAGTATTGTTTGTAGTTGTGTTAACTCTCTCGCTTGAACTGCGAAGCCTGGTCTAAAAAGGATTCTATGAAACTTTTTTGCTTCATCAAAATCATCAAAGTAAGGCGAGAGGTTAAAGTCTGTTGGACTTGGCATTTATTTCCCCTTAAAACTCAATAATTAATTTAACATTTTCCGTCTGGTCTGAAGCTCTTGTAATAGGCGATCTATTCTCTATGTATATAACATCTCCATCATCTGATTCTATTTCCGGATTAGCATATCCACTTGTAAAAGTGATATTATCAACAGTTTCACTTGCTGTTGAACTTGGTGTTCCAGATGCAGAAGAAGATTGTCCTGTAATAACATTTGTACCCGAGAACGCTGTCAAATTACCATTACTATCAGCACCTTGGTCATTAAATCTTGTTTGTACATAATATAAAATTCTATTTGTTGCATCCCATTCTACAACTTTTCCTACTGCGCCAGTTGTTGCTTGATTGATTTCTTCATCAACTGTAAATGTTCCTGGTGTAGGAGAAGCGGCAAATCGTACTGCGTATGTTCCTCTTAATGTGTTTGAGGAAGCAGCAGATGCACCACCAAAGTTATTTGGATCTCTAATTAGTACAATTCTTCTAAAGTCGTTTGCTGTTGTAAAGTCACCTGTGTTTGAAGCCTCACCTGCTTCAAAGTTAACATTTAACATTACATAAAAACCACCTAATTCTTTAATTGCATTTTCACCGTGTCCACCTTTTGGTTCTATAATACAATCTAATTCAGCGCCTGTTAAGTCAGTTGCGCCAGCAGATACTATGTCTGCGTTTCTAATATAAGCGTATGTGTAACCTGAACCAGCATTTGTTACTGTTACAGCAGATACGACACCTCCTGATGTAGTAACTGAAACTTTTCCACCACTACCATCTCCTCGTATATCAATATTTGTAAATGTACTATTGACTGAAGCACCAGAACCTGAAGATTTAATTTTAACTATATTTACTTCACCATCTGTGTTTGCTGCGGCCACACCTGAATCAGTTGCAACTGCCATAAAATCTGTTGATAAAAAGTTAACTTGTTGAGCAGCTGTTAACTCATACATAAATTTCCATTTGTAGTCATCACCAGTTGTAATAATATTATTACTATCGCCAGTAGGTTCAAAAGTAGATGTTCCACCGTTGTTGTTATCTAAACATTTGTAAACTCTATTTTCACTATTTAAAACATAAAAAGTAGAATCCCATAATGTTGAAGCACCACTATCTGATGTTTGTGTAGTTGTAGTACCTGTAATTCTATTTCCGTAATCGTGTCTATAATAGTCGTAAACTGTACCTGATGTCCAGTTTCTTCTTGGTATGACATATGATACATCTGAAGTTGCCACTTTTTTTGCGGCGATCAAATCGTCAAAAGAATAAAACTCTTCCTGTATTGAATCTACAGGTGTTAATGGAGAAGCATCTGATCCTTCATTTTCTGTTCTACTATCAGGTCTTGTTGAAGTTGTAAACCCTTGTGGTCTACCTATTCCTAAATAAAAGACATTTGAAGAACCTGTTAACGCAGTTGTAAACTTTTCTGCGTTATGTATTCTAAATTTATTTGTTATTATTGCCGCCATTTTTTATTCCTTTTTATTATTTATAACCTCTTTCAAACATTATTATTGAAACTTGTATCTT
>Ga0208898_1002200_pt1 | contig 12079 bp, 25 predicted proteins | sample VirMetDEL_Mar_4_FD_184513 | JGI IMG/M metagenome (GOLD analysis project Ga0208898, IMG submission 184513) | Aqueous microbial communities from the Delaware River and Bay under freshwater to marine salinity gradient to study organic matter... | ecosystem: Environmental > Aquatic > Marine >...
ATGAGGATGCCGAAGTCTTTTTGCCGCTCTCCAGTGGAGGATCGGTGGCATCAATCCACTATACGGGTGACGGTCTAATCATCCGTAGCGTGGTGGCAGGTGAGGTTGAATTTAGAACCCTGAACGGCGAGCCAGCACACCTTACTGCTGACTACATCAGGGAAAAGACCATTGACACGTACCAGCGGGCCAAGATGCGGGCAGACGATGCCTACGACATGGTTCAAGAGAGAGGCTGGAACTATAACAGCGACGACCATGGCGACGACTAAGGATGTCTCAAAAACCAAAGGCGGACGACTACTCTACCGGGGCGAAACCTTCTCAGGATACAACGAGCCGAAAAGGACACCGGGAGAGCGTAAGAAGTTTGCGGTGCTGGCGAAGAAGGGGGACCAAGTAAAACTGGTTCGGTTCGGCGATCCCAACATGCGGATCAAGAAGGACAACCCTGAGCGCCGTGCATCCTTTCGCGCAAGGCATAAGTGCGACACGGCAAAGGACGTGTTCACGCCGCGCTACTGGTCATGCAAGATGTGGTAATTAAAACAACGAGGACTGCTATGCCTTACGGGAAATACGCCATGAAGAAGAAAGCCAAGTCTTACAAGCGTAAGAAGAAGTAATGCTTCAGAAGATTAAGCCGCACCCACCGGAGCCAATTCCTGTGGCGGCACTTGTACCACCAAACGTACTACCAACGATGCTAAAGAAACTACTTGACCGACTGAAGGAAGCCTCTACGTGGGCTGGACTTGCTATTGTGGCCCAGTTCCTGCCCATTGGCATGGAAGAGCTTCAGGTTATCTGGGAAGCTGTCACAGCACTTGCTGCTGTTGCCGCCATGCTCATCCCTGAGGGCAAGCCAGAAAAGCCTGCTGAGGATGTTGACAACGGTTAGCATCTATTCATATATTCATGGAACCTAAACACTGAACCATGTTCTGTGAAGCAAGTTTATCCGAGGTGCAAGAGTTCTCGCTGTCACGTCACGGCGCGGACCTTGCGCTGTCGGATAATTTTGTATTGGGGGAGTTTGCCTGCAACGATGGGTCAGATGCTATTCTGATACACCCTACGCTCGTAGCACTCCTTCAGACGATCAGGACGCACTTTGGTAAGCCAGTGCATATCCTTAGTGCGTATAGGACTGCCGAGTACAATGCACTTGTCGGCGGTAGCAAGAACAGTACGCACAAGAGGGGCATGGCGGCTGACATTGTTGTGAAGGGCGTAAGCCTGAAGCGCATTGCTGAGTTTGCCGACGACCTTGATGTTGGCGGCGTTGGCATCTATCCAGATAGTGGGTTCATTCACCTTGACGTGTGGCGTTCTATGCGCCGGTGGAAAGGATAATGGACGAATGGAAAGAGCGGGCGAAGAAACTATATGTGGAGACGCAGCTCTCCATCAGGGACATCGCCGAAGCCATTGGCGTACCGAAGTCTACGGTGCATGACTACTATGTCAAAAATGACATAAAGAGGGGACAGCCCAAAGTCCTTGTCTTTGACATTGAGACGGCACCCGGCACCTGCTACTACTGGCGCAGAAAGACCACCTACATCAACAAGGAGATGGTCATCGAGAAGCCGGGTAGGGTGCTTACGTGGGCCGCTAAGTGGCTGGGCGAAGAGGATGTCATGTCAGACAGCATCCTTGCCTATGGCGACATAGAGGATGACTTCAAGGTGTGCGAGTCCCTGTGGCACCTCCTTGACGAAGCGGGTATTGTGATAGCCCATAACGGTGATCGCTTTGACATCAAGATGATCAACGCCCGTTTTCTTGTGCATGGCTTGCCGCCTACCAGCCCCTACAGCAGCATTGACACCCTGAAGATTGCTCGTAAGTACTTTGGCTTTGACAGCAACAGGCTTGATGAGCTGGGACAGGATCTCGGCATCGGCAGGAAGATGCAGCATGAAGGCATGAGCCTGTGGATCAGGTGCCTTAACGGAGACAGAGAAGCCTTTGATACGATGCTCCGCTATAATGAGCAGGACGTGCTTCTCTTGGAAGAGCTGTATCTGAAGGTTCGCTCATACCATAAGACGCATCCCAACGTCTCCCTTTATAGTGAGAACGAGCAGGTCAAGTGTTCCAAGTGCGGCAGCAACAACGTGGAGCCAACGGGCAAGCACGTATACAGTAGCACCACGCGGTATCAGTTGTACAAATGTACAGACTGCAATGGCTTTAGCCGTGGCAGGGTATCGGATAAGACCACTGCCCAGAGGGGCAACATCCTTGCATCAAGCTGATGTCCACCAACTCACCTTCTGACCGTATCGACGCTGAAAGATGGTGCCGCAATCGTGAGCGGTCAGTTTGGTCGCATTGCTCTGAGAGCGGATCCAGTCCATGCTCCACATGTTCTCCCTGTTGCGGATCTCAAGGCAGGCAGGATCCCTGTACATGTTTATGTAGCGCACCCTGCTGTGGGGGATGTGCTTGTGTGGACCGTCATCAACATTGCGGGACTTTTTGTCATCGTAGGGTCGCCAACCGCATGTGTCCATCATGTTCCTGCTCATGTACTTGCCGCTGCCGCAGACGAACCCGGCGATGTATATCATCTCCATGCTTATAGGGTCGAAGAAGTGACAGCCACTGATCTCCATATATTCGCCGTTATACTGTTTGATCTCGCGCAGATACTTTGGCGACAGCAGGGAATCGCTGCCAGTAAGTATCACGTCCTCATTGAAGTTCGCGGCATACTCTAAGGCATCGTTAAACTTCTTGCCGACGAGGACATCACCCTTCTCATCCCTGTCCTGCTCCACTACGTAGTCTTGTACGCCTGAGAGGTTGCCATCGGCATCGGGCGTTTCTACGACAATAGCATCAACGCCAAGATCGTCGTAGTACAGGGCTACGCGGCGTGTTAGTTCGTGGCGACCGTAGGCAGGTATGACGATTTTCATTGCTCTTCGTTGGTCTTTTGGATTAGCATCCCCTTGATAAGGATCATGTAGCCGATGATGTCATGTATGGCATCCTCAAAGGATTCGCCCTTTACAAGCAGTTTTCCGCTTCTTATAAAGGCTCTCAGACGCTGCATCTTGTCGGATACCCGTACCATCACCCCTTTGACAGGATCTACGCCCTCCAGTTCCGCAAGGCGGAAGTTGGCAAACGGGTCTGGTGATCCTGCCGTGTAGTCGTGGTTCTTGGCATTGAGGATCTGCTGTATCTCAGCAAGAGTCTCCTCCATCATCTGCTGATATTCTTTTTTCGTCATAGTACGTTGAAGAACAGGATTTTTATGTCCCAACCGAACTGTCGGGACTTGTAGATGGAGAGGAGGGCGCGGTCTATCGGCTCAATACGTATCAGGTCAAAGCCCCAATGGTATCCCTCGCCCAGCCATATTTGCAGTACGGTGATAATCATTCTCTATTGCCTATTTATTGTTGTGTGCTGCTATTTGCTTCGCCTTTGCAATGAAGTCATCCTTATTATAGGTGTTTTTCATGATATTGCACATACCGCAGCATGGTACGCAATTCCCATGCACGTATCCGATGCTTGCATCAACCCTGTCTATGCTGTTCACGTCCGAAAACATATTCGCCCGCCACTCCCTTGTATCAATCTGGCCGCAGTAATGACACGGAAGGTATATAATCTCCTTCACTTCATTAAGCGTGAGCTTAAGGTCGAGTCCCCTTTTTTTACAGGAAGTCTTAATCAGGCCGTATATTTTTTCGTGTGCCGATTGCGACCATCGCTTCTTGCTTTTGCCCGGCATGTAATTCGGGTTGTCTTTGTTTGCCTTGTAGATGCGACGGGATCTTTTCTTAACGCACTCTTTGCAGGAATATCCAGACGACTTGTAGAAGCCATCATCGGCATCCTTCATCTCGCCACAGTGCCTGCATTTCTTATTCATAAGATTTGTTTTGTGTGCTATTTCGGAATGTGGTATGCAATCATGTTTGTATACAATCGTGTTTGTAGTGTAGGTGGCTGCTTTTGTGTAGTGCTATAAATGGATCCTAAAGAGACTTAAGGATTCATATTTGACTATTTACGTGTCATTTACTGTGCTTTCTCCTCACTTTTGACGTTTTCGCGACAGTTTTTGGTGTCTTCCAGATAGGCAAAAAGTGGTTACACTCGCCTACTTCATCAGGACGGAAGTACGAGTATGATTGCCAATCATTGGGCTTTGCCTCATGGCGATAGCACTCCTTAGCCAAGTGGCACTCGTGATTGAGGCACATGGATATATCCGGCATGGCTTTCTTGTTTTGCTCATTTTATTAATCAAGAAAATCCGTGACATGCTCAAATTCGGCTGTCATATCAATGACCTCTTGCTTATATGCCATCATCATTTCGTGATACTTCTTGACAAGGGCATTATACTCATTTCGGTAGCTTTGGTCATACTGAAGATAGCCCTCTATCTTCTTAACAGCACCTACTACCGTGCTGTGATCACGACCGGAATACATACTGGCTATTTCCTTGTGGCTTAGTCTGGTTTCATCTCTTGTCAGCTTCATTGCCGAATGCCTTGCATGGACATACCTGCCAAGCCTTGACTTTCCAATAACCTTTTCCCTTGGAACCCCATACACCGATGCTGACGCATCTATGATTTTATCTGCCTTGAGTAAATCAAACTCTTCTTGGCTATTCATGCTATTCATCGTCTCCTTCTAATTTTTTTTCTCTATATGACTTGAACTCAAGCGGAGTCTCAAGACCCTTCGCTACTGCATCGTAGTAGTCGGCATACACCTGTGCGCCGTACATGATGTACAGCATTTTTTTATCCAGCCCCATCTCTTTTAGTTGGGAAAACATATGCCTTTGGTTTGTGCTGATTATGCTCTCAATGGTATCTGCTGACCCCTTCCAGTACCAATAATGCTCCGCAGCTGAACGAATTTCCTCTTTATCAATCTCACTGATTGGACCCTTCCAGTAATTCTTTGCCTCCAAATATGCTTTCTTCATTACGATAAGGTCTGCATATGCCAGCTTGATTGCCCTCTTACAGGCATTGCTGACAAACATCGTCTCATGTGCCTTTAACTTGTTTGTAGACAATTTTCGCCGCCTCTTTCTTTAGTGGGTTCTTGGGCAGTCTCACCGCCCGGTATTCTGCTATCTGCATGTTGCCATGCTCATCCTTGTATGGCGCGAGATGTACCTCTGGATACTTCCATGCGTTCTTAAGCGTGATGGAGTCACCCTTCCGAGGACCGTCCACCATCTCTATCGTCAGGCTTGCCATATAGCGTTGCCATTCTCTTTAGGTTAAGCCACGAGTCCAGCTCCTGCACTACGTAAACCCTCCTTGGATGCCCCTTAGCCTTGTCCACGTAGATGGTTACGATGTCAATGTCGCCGGAGAGGTAGTCTATCACATTGGTAATAAACCACTTAGGCACATACTTGTGCATGAACCGCTTGCACTGCCAGCGATACCAGCCTATCAGACCATCATCGGCGGCAGATAAGTCCATGCTGCGACCATCGCTGCCCCAAGCGCGTTTTGACTCAATGCCTTTTTCTTTGGCGGTAGCCACAACATACTTCTCAGCGTCATTCCCGCGTTGCTTCTGCTTGGTAGCCATAGATCGTGTATGCCATTAGTAAGACTGCCGATACGGTCAGCACGTATGCTCCTACGGTCCCAAAGAGGAGCCATGAGAGCATCCACACTACGCGCACGAATGTGATGAGAATGATCGCCATGACGCCTATGGATAGGAGCATCAGGACTGCTTTCAGGTACATGTTAAAGGCGTTCATATCCACCATTTTGGTAGTACTCCATGGTTCGTACCCAGTCACCTGTCTTGTGGTGGTGGGCGATGCGTTGCATCATTTCAAGTGTTTTTACGGTCCAGAACTCCTCGTTCATGAGGTCTGTAGGCTCGTCGGTCAACTTCGTCCTGTACGGCTCCTGCGTCTCAATGTAGAAATGCTCTGCCGTGTGTGCCTCTGCAAGCCATGCATATAGGCGCATCTGAATAGCATAGGCGCGGCGGTTGAAGTTGCTCCTGATGCTCAGGAAATCACCCGTTGTCTTAAGGTCTGTGACGTAGCCGGGGCGGTAGAAATCCAGCAGGCCCTTCCATTGCACTCCAAATGCCTCTGCAACGAACGCAACCTGCTTGTCGCTACCCTTGACTATGTCCACGAACTGCGTGTGCTGACGGGCCGCTGAGACGGCTTCTCGCGCACGTTCGGCAATATCAGCAGAAAGCATGCGCCTTTTCTTCTCTTCGCCCATGTTTATCAGCCTGTAATTGGTGCAGTACGGCTCAAACTGCTCAAGGAACTGGGCTACTGCTTTCTCCCCGCTATTCTTGTAATGATTGGCGTGAGCCTCCGTAGGGTCCACCCCTGCGATGATCTCATCACACACAGCCTGTTGCAGGGGTGTGTTGGGCGTGTTGATGTCTCGTGTCCATACGGCAAAGCGATTGTCAAACTCCTTTGGCTCTGTGATCAGGCAGTCAATGACGGAGCCGAGTAGCATGGCATCAGACTCTACATAGGAGCCTGCTTTTTTCTGCGCCATGCCATATGGCTGACCACGGTCGATGTAGAGGGTACGCAGGTCCGTACTGCTGTAAGCGTCAATCGCAAAGTATTCCTCTTGGCTGATGTGAAGCCGCTCTATGTTCTTGAACGGGTTGCCGCTCTCAATCTCCATCAGTTTCATTCAAACCTCCTATTGTTTAGATCCGCTACGGGTCGGTATGCGATGACGGCAAGTAGCTCCGGCATCATGGGGCCAAGGTATGACTCTTGGTGCTTCTCTACAAATTTGCCCCACAGCTCCTGATCTCGGCACACGACGATGATCATGTTGGACATGTCAGGCTTCATTGGATGCTTGACATCATACTTCTTCAAAAGAATCTGCTCAATATCGCCATCAGATAGCCCGTAGTATCGCATGAAGCCATCCGCCTCTTTATCATCCATGATTCGGTTTGGCGACAGTTTTCCTGCCCGCAGTCCGTTTGCCCGCCGCTTTGCAAACATAGCGTCCCACTCATCAACCGTTTTTCCGGTCAACCTCTGGCACATATCCTCTGCCTCTTTTCTGAACTCTTCAAAGTGATTCATCGTCCTCTATGGTTTTCATCGGGTCCATGTCAAGCGCACGGCACCACCGAATATAGTCAAGAAAGTTGCTTGGGGCAAATCGCCCAGTCTCCCAGTCCTTGATGGAGTCACCACGCTTGCCAATCATTTTCCCCAGTTTTTTGCGCGTGTATCCTTTTCTTAGCCGCCCCATCCACAGCTTTTCTTTGTAGTCAGCCATTACAGTAGCAGTTGTGAGATTTTCAGGTTGTACATCGGTACGTGCGTTTTAAAGCCATTGCTGTGGTCCACTTGCCCCTTGTTCATTCGAACTGCGTCCTGCCAGTATTTTTCTCCGGGATAATAACCGCACAGCCAGATCCTCTGGGGGTGGTAGTAAGTCCTGCCTCTGCCTTCGCCATCAAACTTGAGAAAGGTTATGGAAAGAAACGCATAGTAGTCTGGAGACTGATGGCTACTCGTCTTGGCTACCGACACCTCATAGTGAGGCTTTGGGTCTACGGTCCTGCGCTTTGTTTTAACTTCAATGGTGTGTTTTTTTCCGCCCGATCTTACAATCAGATCATGGTTGTAGGTGTCAACGATGTCAGCGCCGAGGTGATACGCCAATGCCATCTCGCCAAGAAAAGCTGCGGCATTTGCTGATCCGCTGGTTATAGAGTTTGCAAGACCACCCATTTCCTGACCCCGCTGCATTGCGAGCATTTCCATATTCGTGTCAAATGGTAGCTGTATCATCCTAATACCGTCCTCCCACGCGATCTGATTGGTTGCTGATATGATTGATAAGGCTTTTTCTGCTCCGTGTCTACTCGATGCCATTCGTTCGGGTCATCCATGTACCTGCCTTGATTGAACCACGTTGATGGATGCGGTGTGAACTCGCCTCTTTTTCCTGCGGGGCTTTGAGCGAACTTGCGCGTCCTGTCAAGCAGGTAGGCAAAGTTGTCATCGCCCTTTTCCTCGTGCAGTCCCTGTAAGGCAATGCGGATCTTCTCCATTGCCGCCTTCTTTCCAATCTTCCTTGGGTAGGCTGAGTAGATCGCTTCAACCTGATCCTTCTTCGGCTTGTACACCTTTTCTTTATTCTTATCAGAGTCAGAATCAGAGTCAGAGTCAGAGTCAGAAGGAAGTTCTTTGTTATTCTCTTGTGACTTCTTTTTCTGTCTGTACTTTTTTTGGCGCTCCCGTGCATCTGAGCGGGTTTTTTCCTCCCTTTCAAGACGGCGTGACACGACTGTTACAATCGCCTCACCCGTAACGGAATCGTTACGCCACGTTACCTCAGCAACGCCGTGTCTTTCCAGTTCCTGCAGGGCTGACTGGACCTCCGACATATCAAGGTGGCACATCCTTGCGACCTCCCGAACGGTGCCTTCCACCTTGTAGTCAGACAGGTCGTGCATGGTCAGAATCATCTCCAACCACGCACCTCGACCTGCCGCTGACAGCATAGCGACCTTCGGATCCCTACGCCAGTCCCCCACGAAGAACTTAATCCATGCTAAGTTCTCTGCCATGTCAGTGTACCGGTAAAACTTCTAATGCACACGACCACTGTGGATCACAATCTTCACCATTGAAGCAAAAGGTTCTCCTCTGTACAGCGTATCCAATACCATGGAACTCCATGATATCGCCAACATCTGGTACAAAGAAGCTGTCAATGGTAATCATAGATATCGGCTCACCCTCGTTCATCTCTTTGGCATTTGCAAAGACGTACAGGTACAGCTCAATCACGTTGTTATTCATCTTCCCACCTCAATGCCTTGTTTGGTGAAACATCCAGCGCCTTGCACCACCTTATCAACGTGTTTACACGCACCATGTGGTTTCCGCGCTCTATCTGCCCCATGTACTTCTCGGCAACGCCAACCTTATCTGCTAAGTCACCAATTGTCCATGACTTATTAAGCCTGTGATTCCTGAGCAGGGCTCCATTGATGTATTCTGTGTTTTTGGTATTAGCCATTTTTGAGCTCCTCGATCATGTCTGAAATGGTCTGTGCATCGCCCTCCTTCGCCCTCTCAATGTAGGCGGCTTGCTGTGCCTTTGGCAACTTCAAGATGAGGCTGTGCAGGAACTTCTTTTGCTTATCTGATGCGGCTCTTTTTCCGCCGCCCTGTTGATGTAGGGCATTGACCAACTCGTCTGCTGTCGCAAATTCCACGCCTTGCAAGCCTGCTGAAACTGTGGCCAGACAGCGACCGATTGCCGAAGTTTCCGCATTTTCCATAGCACTGGTGCGGTTGATCTGACTGGCAGAGCGTTTTTCCTCGCCATGCCCAGTACCTACGACCATGCCGGCAGGGTTCACGATCTCTGCCTTCATTACCACCGTGTCCTCATCGTGATGGATCAGGGTTGTAATGATGCCCCACCCATCGCTTACGGTGTACTCCTGTCTGAACTCCGCAACCCGCAGGGCTACGGTCTTATATGACTTGCCGTGAATCTTTACTATTCCGCTCATTTGCATACCTCCGATGTTGGTAGTCCGTTAAGATAGTCCATCGTCTCCAGATAGCCCTGTATGGCTCCAGTTGACTGACCTATGGTGTACCCCACGTAACCCGCTACAAGTAGCACAGAGGCTGTTACAGCGACGATTACGAGGATCTTTGCTATAATAAGGAATAAGTCCCTAAACGTCATTTTTTTCTCCTCCATATACGGCTAAACATTTGTTTAACCTTGTCTTTGATGGTTGACTTTTTTTCGTCTACCCAAAAGTACCACTCCGTAGCTGGATCTTCGGGGACTGGGTGCTTGATGCTCATTCCTGCACCTCCACGATGACGTAGCCCTTGCCACGGCAATCTCCACAGCGGTCACCACTGTACAGGTCCTCGCCGGATCCGTTGCAGGCTGGGCATTGTACAGCGTCATGCCGTACACCCCAGCGGGCGGTTGCTTCGTTGATCTCTTGTTCAAGCGTTTTCATGCTGACACTCAGGGCAGTACCCGTATTTATCTGTTTGTTGGTTTCCGCTCATCTCTTCGCCGCACTCAATGCACACGTACTCCTCGACGCACATATCGCATAGACCCTTCTCTAACTGGTCGTAACTGTACACATGGCACTCGCAGATACGGCATGGTATCGTTGGGTCGGGCGGCAAGAACAGGTTGTGACTATACAGGATTCGTGGAATCATTTTTTTGCGCCTCCGCGCTGTTTAGTCCATCCCTGCCATCCACTTGCAATGATCGCAGATGACGGGATAGTTGTCTGTCATGTTACCGCATGAGCAGTAGTCGTTTTCCGGGTCCAGTGCCGGGTCATCGTATTCTTCCTCTTCCTGTTCTGTCATTTTTCCTGCGCCTCTACGCTAATTTCTTGAACGTCAACCTCGGCAAAATCTTCTTCACAGTCATAGCAGAAGAATTTCACCTCTCCAATGTTTCCCGTTTTAACCTGTACTCCATTATGGTAGTCGGTCGCATCCATTGATCCAGAGAAGTCGGCGGCTATGCTTGAGCTGCCGCATTTTTTGCATGTAACTTTGCACTTACTCATTTTTTCTGCGCCTCCGCGCTGGTAAAGTTGTGGGCTACCTTACGGGGTAGCCCTGTTTTTATGCGATTCGCCAAGTTCTTACGCCCTCTGGGGTCTGGCGAATGGTGAACTTCTCATCTGGATTATTGCTCTGATAATATTTCAGAGATGATCTTACCTTCGCAACCACGTCCTTGTAGCCATTTTTGCTTTTATTGCCCCTGACTACAAACGAATCTCCAACTTCCATGTTGGAAAATGGATATTTCCTTGCTCTACGTGCTCGCTTGTTATAGATAGGGACGTTTTTTTCGATCTTGTACATTTTTTTATCGGGTCTCCGCCCGTGTTTGTTGAACTCGGGGTCATATTAAAGGTTGATTGGTCAACCCGCAAATGAAGAAGTGGTTAAGACGTTTTTCCCGGTCCCGTTTTTTCTGGGCTTTTTTCCCGCCCCTATTTTTTCCGGGCTTTTATATATCTGGTCCCTCCTCCCCTCCCCTCCCCTCCCCTACCCTCCCCTATCGAAATATGCTAAATTATGAAATTGCTGTGAAGGGTGGATATTTTGACCCTGCGGTGATTAATATTCCACCGTCACAAAAACAGCCCCCGGAGGCGGGCACGTTATGGGTAAGAATATTCTCTCTGTTTCAGCGGATGCGAAAACGTCGAAGGGCGAAAAGCGCGGGTATCTAACCGGAATCCTTTACTTCACCCCGGCGGACGGGTCTGGCTATGAAGTGTGTAAATATAGAACGGCGGGCTGCACTTCGGGATGCCTTGCCACAGCGGGTCGTGGTTCGTTTAATTCCGTTCAGTCTGCCAGACTCGCGAAGACGCAAAAATATTTCGGGGACCGCTCTGGTTTCTGGTCGGACCTTATCTGGTCGATCAAGGCGCTGGTCAGAAAAGCCGAGCGTGAAAATATGACCCCATGCGTCCGCTTAAATGGTACTTCCGACCTTCCCTACGAGCGGATGCCGGTCAAGATCGACGGGGAGCGTATAGCCTCGAATATCTTTGAGCTGTTCCCGGATGTTCGCTTTTATGATTACACGAAATACCCGAACACAGATCGGAGCCGCGAGGGATTGCCGGAAAACTATGATCTGACCTTTTCTTACCATGAAGACTGCACCACCGGGGACCTTTTGCGCGAGTTAAGGACCGGGCGGGTTGCGGTGGTCTTCGATACCCCGAAGGGTAAATCGCTCCCCCTCGTTTTCGGCGGCGCGGGCGTTCTCGATGCCGATGATACGGATCTTCGCTTTTTGGAACCTTCGGGGGTTATCTGTGGACTTCGGGCGAAAGGTAAAGCGCGGAAAGATAGTTCGGGGTTCGTTCAGCGGGCTCGGTGTTCGTAGGGTTTTTTTCGGTCCCCGCCGGGTAGGGTTTTTTTCGGGCTTTATCTGGCGGGGTTTTTTTTGGGCTCCGGGATCCGGCAGGGGAGGGGGGCAGCTCGCGCGCGCGCGGGGGGGGGGAGTGGGAGG
>Ga0208898_1002201_pt1 | contig 12076 bp, 16 predicted proteins | sample VirMetDEL_Mar_4_FD_184513 | JGI IMG/M metagenome (GOLD analysis project Ga0208898, IMG submission 184513) | Aqueous microbial communities from the Delaware River and Bay under freshwater to marine salinity gradient to study organic matter... | ecosystem: Environmental > Aquatic > Marine >...
TATATCTTCTTCGTACAGATAATTGAATTTGCCACTACTTCTTAACCAATAGAAATATTCTCTATCGTCACCTACTACATAGACTTTAATTGATTCAGAGTCACTCATTACTTGAGAGTTTATAGAATCATTTAAATTTATAGCTACATCTGACCAAAAGTCATGACCTTGTGCAGTATCAGACCAAGTAAAACTATAGTTTATAAACTTATAAAAACTACTACTAAATTTTGAAAGGTAGTCTTCTAGTTGTTCTTCTGTTCTGTACTCTAAATAACCATCTCTCCATTTTAATTTTAATTCTGTATTTAATGCATTATAAAACTTTTCATTAAGTATTTTACTCATTTTATTTAATTTTTTAATTAATAATAATTAATACAACTTTCTTTTCCATTTAATTTTTCTAAAATTGTATTTAATTCTTTGAAGTGTTTGTTTCCAAACCAATGTCCTTTATTAGCACTTAAAGGAGATGGATGTCCACTTTCTAAAATATAGTGTGATTCTTTATTTATGTATTTAGCATAACCTTTTGCGTGATTACCCCATAAACAAAATATAAGACCACTCCTATACTCATTTAAGTATTCTATTACTCTTAAAGTAAACTTTTTCCACAGATGAATATGAGCACCTGGCTCATTTACAAATGTAGTTAGACTAGTATTAAGTAATAAAACACCTTGTCTAGCCCAATCTTCTAGATTAACAGACCTAGACACAATATTTAAATCAAAGCCATCAAAGACACTATCTTCTATCTCTTTGAAGATATTCTCTAATGATTTTGGTCTAAACTGTTCTACATTAGAACTAAATGCTAGTCCATGTGCTACTGGTACTTTGTTGATTATCTGAGGATAAGGATCTTGTCCTAAGATAACCACCCTAACATCATCTATAGAAGTTAAGTCAAATGCTCTAAAGACATTCTCTCTCGCAGGTACAATTTTTTTACCTTGCTCACTTGATAGTATAACTAGATTCCTAAAGATTTCATTTATCTCTTCTTCGCAATCTAGTCTAGTTAACCATTGTTTTAAATTTTCACTTTTAGCCATAATTGTTTATTGAAGTGTATTTAATATTAGAAGAATCTAAGTCTTCTGTTGCCTTTTGAAGCCAGCTTTCGTCTTGAGTCTGCATAGCTACTAAAATATAAATATTAGCAGTATGACCTTTTCTAAATCTAACTCCCCTACCTATTCTTTGAATAAGATTTCTAGCTCTACTATCTAACTGCACAATAAAGATATTATCTACATTAGGAATATTCTCACCTTCATTTAATATCTTTACAGCTGATAGTCTATTAATCTTACCTTCTTTGAATAGCTTTAGGTTATCTTTAGTACTCTGACTATGCCAACTATTCTCACAAAGCTCTTCTGCTTGTTTTATACTACCACAAAAGATTAGAGTTCTCTCATCTTTAGGAATAGTATCTAATACTTTTTTAGCATTGATAGTCTTAGAAGGTAGATTATATACAAATCTCATTCTGTCTAAATACATAAACTTAGGAACAGGCTTTCTAGAAAAAGTCATCTTTCTAATGACTTCAGATTTATATCTGTAGACATCAAACTCTGTTGATTTCCATTTCTTTGTTTTACTGCCTGTCTCTATGTTTTTATTAGTACTATCCAAGAAGCCTTCAATAACTGTAATGTTATAAGGACTAACAATCCCTAGTTTTACACCTTCATCCAAAGGAATATGCATTACTACTTTACATTTTAACTCTTTGTATAAAATGTCTTTCTTTATATCTTCTTCTGGAGGAGTAGCAGTTAGACAAAGTAATTTACCTTCGTAGTTAGATAGCTCAGCAGAATTCTTTTCTGTAATATTATGACACTCGTCTAAACAAATACCATCATACTTACTTACATCTATTTTAGACAAACTAGCATAACAAGCTCTATCAATGGAATTAAATCTAGTCTTCTTTTTCCATTTGATAAACTCATCAGCCCAGTTCTCATCTCTTAACTTTTCTGTAGGAACTACTAAAAGCCACTTTTCTTTTGGATTATTTACAGTGATGTTTACAAAGATTTTACTCTTACCTGCACCTGTACACAAAGCTATTAAACCCCTGTGTCCATTCTTAATCCATTTCTTTTCAGCATCTTGCTGTATTTTATCTTTTACTTTATTTAACATAGTAATATTGTTTTAAAAATTTGTTACCCATATAGAAAACTCTTCTGCATCATCCATTAAACTTCTACCTCTTGTTATAAACTTGTATACATACTGAGGTATAAATAATAAAATAGCGTTAATTGGAAATGCAAAGAGCCAAAGTAGTAACATAGGTACAAAACATACCCAAATTTTAAATTGTCTCATCTTTTTTTATTTAAATATTTCTCTCTCAAATTCTATTAACCCTTTATTTTGAGAGTATTCAAAAGGGTCTTTGTATTCTGAAAGTATAAGACTAGGCAACTGATACAAATCTGTATACTTATCACTTAAAGCTAAGCCTGTCTCATCATTATCAAAATTGGTAAATATGTATTTAAATCTTTCTTTCAGCTCTAAAATTACATCTTCTGCAATCACAATATGTTCTGACTGTGGAGCAATAGCTGGAATGCCTATCTCATGATAGACAGCTATATCTTTCATAGATTTAGTTATACATAATAATTCTCCTGTTTTTGGTAATTTATTATAACCCTGAATTTCTGTTTTAAAATTAGTAATCCATTTAAATCTAGGGTTATCTTCTAATGGTCTATATGCTTTAATTAATCCATTATACTCCCAAGAGTAGATAGGGTTATCATGTGCATACTGCCATATTAATGTACCATTTAGGAAAAGCTTTTTAGTAGACATTATTTCTAGATAGTCTAGAGTTTTCTTACTTATATTACCAGATTTCCAGAATAATTTGTCAGATGTAGTAAAGTTTTGTACAATTCTTTGTATATAACTTCCATAAGAATATGACTTTTCTACATTTTTATAAAAATCATACTCTATTCTAGGACCTGCAGGTTCTATACTTAAACCTAGATTCATACTAGAGTCTATATCTTTCAATACAGAATAGAAATCAACATTTAGTATAAGCTCTAAAAGGTTAAATACATCACCACTCTTATTCTTGCCAAAATCTTTCCACTTCAGCTGTCCTGCTTTATTGTAGTATATAGAAAAAGAAGGATTACTATCTTTCCTATATGGAGCATTCATTACACTGCCTACATAAAAGTCTCCTATATAGTGTCTGTATATCTCTGCTTCAGATGTCTTAGCTAGAATAGCTTCTGATGTCAAATAAGGTACTTTATCTTTTGTTCTAAATTTCATACACATACATTAAATATAAGGGGCAAGTTTCCCTGCCCCCTACATTATTAATTAAATAAAATTATTAATATTACTCTGCTGCTACTGTGTCAGTTACAGTTTCAACTACTGTATCAACTGTTACTGTATCAACAGCAACTACTGTATCAGTAACTACATCAGTAGTTACATCTGTAGTTGTAGCTGTACCACAAGAAGCAAAGAATAACAAAATAGCAATTACATATCTCATATCTTTTAACTTTTTCTTATTATTCAATATATTACCAATCAATTTCATCTGCTGTAGTAGTACTAGTGATGTCAGAAGCAGTAGTAGTAGTAGCTTCAACTTCTAATTTTCTTAAAAGTTTATCTCCTAGTTTCTCTACTCTACCTTGATAATCTTCTAGCTCATTAGTTTGACCTACAAAACCATATCTAGCTAAAGCAGGTTTTACCCAAATGTTTCTTTCACCTTCGTCATTAGTTAGCATAATTTCTTCGCCACCAAAGATAAAAGTCATAGGTTTATTTCTAGTTACAGTAGCAAATGCATTTACATAAGCTCTTGCTTGATCTGCAGGAGACATATTAGCATTAATCTGACTAGTCAAATTGTCAAATTCTGCTCTTACTCCCATCTTATCAACAATAAGTAACAAAGTTCTCTCTGTGTACTCATAAGCTGCATCACTTAGCCACAAAGTTTCTTCTGCTTTTTGACCTACACCTTCCAACTCTGCCATAGGCTTACCTCTAAAGGTAATCTTCATACCTGGAGTTGACTTTTGACTAGACTCAAAATATTCTACTTCATCAATCATTGCTACATGTGCTCTCAATGGCTCTAACCATTTGCTTACTTTCACTTCTTCTTTAACTTCTTTGCCTTTTGTATTAAATTTACTCATTTGTGTTTAATTTTTTTTATTTGTATTCAATTTTTTAATTATAATATTCATATACAGTGTTTCTTACCATATTTAAATCATTAGGTACTTTTAATGTTTCAAACATACCCATTGGAGATTTTGCAGTATTACTACCTGTATTTTGTGTTAAGAAAGAATAATTAATTCCTTCTTTTGTTTTTTCAACATCTGTAAATAGTACGATAGTAAACATACCTTCTAAGGTTACTACATTATCTACCAATTTACCTACAGTTTTAGCCTTCATATATCTTCCACCTGTAGTCTCATCTACTGCAGACTCTGAGTGTGTAAGATAGAATAACATTAAATCATCTCTTTTGCAAAGTTTAGGTAGATAGGCAATAGTCCATATATTTTTACCTATGCTAGTAAACTTGTCAAAACCCTTTTGCTCTGCTTTATTCATAAATTCTGTAGCTGCTACATATTGCCAGTCATCTATAATGATATTCTTAATCTCTGGTCTATTCTCAGATACATACACTACAACCTTTGAAATAAGCTTTGGGTCTGATGTATTTAATAAATTACCTTCTGAAGGTGGTCCTTCTTCTGGTATAGGTGTATAATTCTTAGAGTACCCTCTAAAAGGTAAATCTTTACCTTGTACGTTAATAATAAAAGTTTCTTTAGGATCTAGAAATGATACAGATGTACTTTTACCTGTACCACTCTCTCCTACAATTAATGCTGCTTTTGACATTTTTATCTTTTTTGTTTTTTATCTACAAATTCGTAGACTTTTCTTAGTTTCTCTTCTTCATCAAGTTTAGGCATCTCTTTAAAGAGATTGACTGCACCGTCATAGAAGAGTGGCAACTTTAAATTAGGTTTGCCAATCCTATTTTTCAATATTAAAAGACTTCTAAAGTTATCTTTTAATGCTATAATATCATACCCCATATACTTGTTTAACTCGTATCTATCAGGGGCAAATAAACCAATAATTACTAGAGCATCTCTTGCTGTCAACTTATTGTCTGCTAAATTAGCCAATGAAGGTTCTAATTTATTAGCTTTAAAGTGGTCAACATTCTCTGCTGCAGCAGCTTGCTGTTGTACATTCACAACAACATACTTCCAATGTTTAGTTATTTGCTTTCTACAGTAATCTGCAGACCATTTACCCATAGTACCATGCAAGTTCATCTTTTGTCCAGTATTAAAATCTGTTTCTGGAGTTAATAAACTAATATGGTCAGATATTGCAACAACATACTCATTTGGATTATGTGGTTCATAATGAGAATATTTCCAATTAGACTTTTTACCCTTATCAAAGGATTCATACTTATCATGAGTGATTAATAACTTTTCTTCTCCTTCTTGTAAGTTTAACTGAGTCCAATAATGATGTCCATTATTATTAGAATACTCTCTTAAATATTTGTACATTCCATAAGGATTACTTACAGAATCTACTACATCTACACACTCAAACAAATCTTCAAAATATCTCTTACCTTCTTCTATCTTATCTATTATATCTTGTGGTAGAGACTCTAACATACTCTGTAATGCCAAAACATCTATGTGTATATTATATGTCTCTGCAAGCCAAGCTACTATTATGGTATTAATAAATTCTTCTAAAGATTCTTCTAAAGCAAAGTAAATTATCTTTAGCTTTAGACCTGTTTCAGGGTGATTCTTAATAAAATCATAGGGTGTTCTTACAAACATATACTTAGTCAACTGTGTTTTACCAACACCTGAATTTGCTGTCACGATGTAATAAGTACCTTTTATAATACCAGGTAAATATGTACTCAATCTAGGAAATTTCTCTGTGAAAGGTATACAGTTATAAGAACCACTTTCTATTTTAGCTTTGTTCTCTTTTATTCTTTCAACATGTTTCTGAAAATTAAATTGTTTCATGCCAATCTTGTTTTTGCTGAAGACCTTCTTCTTTGACATACTCAACCCATTGAGATAATCTAGAGCTTACATTCTGACCAGTACCTTTACTAATAAAGTAGTCAGCTTGTTGCATATATTTCAAATTATCTAACGAATCAAAGTAAGCTTCTGCTGCTGCAAAGATCTCTTCTTTAGTTACATCTGGATTCTCATTTAAAAATACTTTCATTTTCTTGTAACAGCCTTGCTTGTTACCTGCGCCACCTGGCTTCTTATCTTTAAATAAATCTCTCCATTCTTCTAACCAATCTAAGTCTTCTTCTTTCTTAATTTTATTTACTTTCTGTGTTGACATAGAAACTTTTTCATCTGAACTATATTTTTCTAGTTCATCTAACATTCTCTCACCTAATTTAGTCAAAGAAGCTTTATCAAAGTTAAAAGTATTACCTACTCTTTCCATTTCTAAAACTCCTTTTCTAATTAAGTATTGAAACTCTGTCATTTTTACTTGGAAAGTCCAAGCAAATTCTTTAACACTTTCTCCTGCTTTAAGCAGAGACATAATCATTAAGTGGTTTCCATTTATCTTAAAATTTTTCAGTTTGTTTAATAAATTTTCGTTCATTTTATTTTTAAAATTCTATCTTTTCAAAATCCTGTCGGACTTTTCTCATTCTTAGGTTGTCATACATAAGTTCTCTTTGTGACATGTCAATAATAATTTGTTCTCTTATTATATCTCTAATGTAGTCTTCTTCTGAATATATATTATACTCATTATAGTTTTGTTCTTTTAAGTTTTCTGACATTTTATTATTTTTTAGTGTATCCAATGGTCTCCTACAGCTGTTTCTGCATCCATAGGGACATTTTGACAAAAATAAGTACCTGCTTTCTTCATACATTCAATAGTAAACTCTGCCATCTGTTCTGACTTGTCTTGCTTAAATTGTTGAACTATCTCATCGTGTACAAGTAATAGTACACCTTCTTCTAAGGAAGAGTCCTTGTCAACTAATATAGTAGCTAATTTAGTCATAGTAGCAGAAGTACCTTGAATTCTATAATTCAACGCAGCTCTTTCTAATTTGCCTTTTAAAATCATGTATTCCTTCCAATAACCTGATAACTCAGGGTGTTCTTCTTTTAATCTACTCTTTATAATCTGCTTTTCTTCATAGGTTAAATAATTATAACCTTCTGGATAATAAGACATTGCCTTTTCATAAGCTCTCTTCATTTTACCAAAGTCAGGATAAAAATATCTTTTCTTAGTATACTTATCTAGCTCTATCCAGCCTCTCTTTACCACTAGCTTTTTAGTAGTGTCAAAGTCTTCTTGAAGTCCTGGATAAGCTTGAAAGAATGCTTTATAAAACTTAGTAGCTTCATCTAGACTAACTCCTAAATCCATACTAATAGTGAATTCAGAGCCACCATAGAATATCTTAAATATCATAGCCTTAGCTACATTCCTTTCCTTTTTATTTACTTCCTTGTCGCATATAAAAGACTCATCTGCCTTTATAATTTTAAACATATTAGTAGCAGTCAAGGAATGCACATCAGTACCAAATATAGGATGCCCTTCGGTAAAAAGAGATTGCAATGTTTTATTGTTAGTAACTTCTGCTCCTACTCTAACTTCTTGAGCTGAATAGTCAGTAGCTATCATATCATATTCCCCATCAGGAATAAACATTTTTCTCCACTCTTTACCATTAGGTATCTGTTGCAGATTAATAGATGTAGAACTCATTCTGCCTGTATTCATTAGTTGAATAAAGTTAGAATATACTTTGCCAGTAATAGGGTGGATATATCTTAGCCACTCTTTACCAAATGTTGTAGTCAACTGCTGATACTTTTTTAATAGTAAGAAATTAGTTATAAAAGCCTGATAATCATCTGCACTCTTAAATTCTAATTCTTTACCTGCAAAAAAGTTTTCTTTATTTTCATTGGTTAACAATTTAAACATAGCCTTTGCTCCAACAGTATACTCTTCTTCTCCAGTAAATTTAGACTTTTCTTTAGGACATATTCCTAAATATAAAGCAAACTCTACTACAGACTTGGGACTCTTCCAATCTATATTGCATTTAGTCCCTTCGAATAAGTCACTTATGGTAAACTGAGTATGATTTTCAGTAACCCATTTGTCTAGCCTATCTTTTTTCTCTAAATAGATATTAAAGTTTTCATCTGCTAACTCTACCCATCTGTCTTGATTGATAGATACACCCCTAAGTTCTATTCTACCTAATATAGGCACAAAAGCATTTTCTAGTTTAAATCCAACTTCAGGTAAGTAGAAATCATCTTCTGCTATCATCCTACCTTTTAATTGAATTTGTCTTAGTTGCAGAGGTGTTATAATATCTGTAGCACCATACTCTATTTGTTCTTTAGTAAAAGGAGTGTTACCTATCTCTATAAACTGAGTTCTAATACTCTTGTCTACATATAGTTTCTCTTTCTTACCATCCAAGAAGTTAAATAAAGACTCATACTCTTCGTATTCTTCATCTTCATTATACATATCAAATAGTGATAGTTCTTCTCTATTAGAATAGCCTAGATGTCTTTTCATCAAAGCTTCCAAAGAATATTTTACTCTCTCGCCATTATATAAGACTCTCTCACAAATCATAGTATCCCAGATATTTTGTATAAAAATATCGTGGTTTAATAACAAATGTTTTGTCTCGAACTTTAAGTTATGACCTACCTTTAAAATACTCTTGTTTTCTAATATAGATTTCAACGGAGCTATGTCTACAAACCTAACATCAATAATATATTGATTATCCAAGTCACCTATCTGAAGCATACAAATCCTAGAGAAATAAGGGTCTAAGCCTGGTTTATATATATCTTCTCTGTATTTATATTTTTTATATTTACGAGAAGTCTCTATATCTAAACCTATTACTTTTTTATCTTTTAGATAAAATAAGCAGTCATCCAAATTAGTAAAATTTAAATCTCTATCATAATATTGTATTTGTGTTTTGTCTGTTATAAAATAAATCATTTCTTAAAGTTCTAAATCTTCTATTGCTTCTAATTTTTCTAGATAACCATCATAATCTTTAAAAGCATTTTTGTAATAATGGTCTAAGTTTAAAACGAAAAAGCTTTGAAATTCATCATGGCTTGTTTCAAAATATTCATCTTCTATTGCAGAGTGTCTAGCATGAGTACTTAGATGCTCGTGAAAGCCTAATTTTTTTAGCTCTTTTCTAAAATATTTAGAATCATCTTCATATTCATACCACCCTTGAGTAATAGTAAAATAGTTATAATGGTGTATAAATGGTGAACCTTGCATTGCACTAAGGTTCATAAGATACTTAATCATAGCTATTGTAATATCTACATTCTTTTCAGAACTTATACAAGGGTATCTAAAAAGACTGGCTGGTCCACACCCACCTGAAATATCACTAATCCAGATGCTATATATTTGTGTTTCACCTTCAAATGTAAAATTGAATCTACCAAATACTTGCCAGTGTCCAAATCCTTGAGAGTTATTTAAAGGATCTCCTATTGCATTATTTTGAAATTCTACGTTTTTTATTTTTAACTTAGTCATTTAATTAAGTTTAAAGTTACGAAAAAAATTACAAAGGTCATAAATTATTACCTTTTTTATTTGGCCTAAGTGCTGGATGAATAAGTCCTTTAAAACTATTTATACTCTTGAATACCAATTCATTCTGAACTGGACCATTAGAAATATAATAGTCTAAACACTTGGCAAATACTTTTTGTCTATACTCAGAAGTTAGACTGTGTGCAGAATTAACTTCTAAGACATAAGCATTGTCTTCAGAGTCTGTAATTATATCTACTCTGCCGAAATCTAGTCCTAAAACTTTTACTGCTTGTAAAGCTAGTTTACATACTTTTACATTCCAGTCTGTCCATTTGACATTTTCAAATCTATGAGTACCTTGCGCTACATTCCAAGCATGAGCTTTCTTAGCTTCTTCAGTCTTTGGAACTTTTTCTATCACAGAGGTTACTCTATCATTGAATACAAATACACCAAACTCTCTATCTTTGTTGATATACTCAGATATATAAAAGTCTTTATCTAGAAAATGTATTCTGTCTATTGCTCTCTCAAGTTCGTCTTCATTATTACATAAGAAAAACATTTTACCTTGAGAGTGATTAGTAGGTCTTACAACTACTGGATAGCTAATATCTTTGTCATTTGTATATAGTCTAGGAGTGCTTACTCCTTTGTCTACAAACAGTTTTCTAGATGCTAACTTGTTATTAGTTAGACTAATAGCTTCTGCTTTGTTTAAAGTCCTTTTGCTAGGTATCTGAGAAGTACATCCCCATCTAATTAATAAATCTACTTCTTCTTCGCCAGTTATCCTGTCATTTCTAAGTACATCTATATTCCCAATAGCATATTTTTTAATTGATTTGCAAGAAGTCAATCCTAGTTTTCTTCTTCTTAGTATTACTATACTCATATTGTTTTTTTAATTGTTTTACAATAAATTCTTTTACATATAACTCAGTTATCCAACACCTTCTCGTCATAATTCTCATCTTTAAAATATATAACGAATAGTATTCCAAGGAATAATTTGATTATGTACAGAAATCCAATCCTTTATATAAATACATTTATCTTTATGATTATATCTTACATTCTCTCCACCATAGATAGAGACTTTATCTTCTTGTAAATCTGGTCTCCAGATTAAATCTTCACCAGGTATATTATTCTCTAAGTTATATAGATGTTTCTTTTTGTTATGAGTCAAGAAGATAACTTCTGCCTTAACATTTTGTTTTTGATTGACATTCTTGTCTAAGCTTTCAAACAGTTCTTTATAATCTGCTAGCCAGTTATCATATACAACTACTGGAGAAAAATTTAAATGCACATCATATCCTGCATCTATAAATTTATCTATAGCTTCTATTCTTTTTTCTATTGGAGCAGTACTAGGTTCTAATACTTTCCTAATCTTTTCAGGCATAAGACTAAATCTAATTCTAACTTTGCCTTCTGGGTTGTACTTTAAAAACTTGTATGGTACTGTTTTAGTAGCAAAAGTGGCCATTGCCTTGGGATGATTCTTAAAGAAATCAAATATATATTCCCAATTGTAATTGTTAGCATGTAATGCAAAATCTTCATTACAAGAAATGTCATAAGTTATATACTCTTCGTGAGTTTGATTTGGTTTAGGTACTTGTGCATAAAAATACACATGGTTGTTTATACTTGTTAATATATCTCCAATGTTTTTAGCTATAGTTAACCCAGTAGGTTTATGCCTTTTCATATAGCAATAAGAACAGTTAAATAGACAACCATGTCCAAAACTAGGAGATATATAATCAGAACTTCTGCCTGATTCTCTAATCTCCATACTTTTCCTAACTACTTGTTTTACTTTCATATTAATTTTGGTTTACTCTTTCAGTAAATATTGAGTCAATGATATTTACCATTTCATCAATGCCAGCTTTTCTTCCTGTCTCATAGGCAACATTATATGTAAAACTAACTGTTGCATATTCAATTACTAAAATGACCAAGAAAAATACTATTACTATTAATCTTTTATTCATCTTTTTAGTGTTTATATAAACTTGCTACATACTCTGAATTGCCATAGTCAAGTAGGATATAATTTCCTTCTTTGTCTAGTCCCCAATTCTCATAATTCCACAAGTCTCCGTTTTCAAATCTAAATTCTTCAATAGTAGACTTAATCTTGTCTACTTCTTCCATTGGTATGTAGTCTACTTCAGTATATCTCTTTTGGATTACTATTCCTAAAAACATACATTTCAACTCAGCCAACGGTGCTTTGTCTTTATACTTGTTCCAAATAATTTTCTCATTAATACCTTGGAGCATTCCTTTTGTCTCCAATGGTATTTTAATTACAAAATTTTTAAACAGTATAACTAAT
>Ga0208898_1002203_pt1 | contig 12066 bp, 13 predicted proteins | sample VirMetDEL_Mar_4_FD_184513 | JGI IMG/M metagenome (GOLD analysis project Ga0208898, IMG submission 184513) | Aqueous microbial communities from the Delaware River and Bay under freshwater to marine salinity gradient to study organic matter... | ecosystem: Environmental > Aquatic > Marine >...
AAGCCACCAAATAGCTTCAATAGTACTCCCAAGGCTTTTTCCTGATCTGTTCCCGCCAATGTAGAGACGGTCATGGTGATTGTCTGCGTGAAAGAGTCGTTGCTTTTCACTAGGCTCGTAGTCATAGAGATTAGGGATACGGGCCGCTTCACCGAGCCCTTCCCCGATTTGGAGAAAAATCGAGGAAAGATCATAAGACTCCTTAGCCACGAATCATACCTACAAGTTCAGCAACGGTTATCCGTACAAAAACGTCGCTAGGAAAAACATTACTGCGAGCAAGCCTAGATAAATCGCCGAAAGTCGCATACGCCCACCATTCTCCCGCCCTCGGGTAGCCAACACCAGCACGCTGAGTAACAAGAAAACCATAATTAGCTCCAGCATTTTGTCTCTCTCTTTCTGCTTCTTGATACCACTTCTTCATTTGCTCGTGGGATGCGTCTTTGGCAGCCTTGCCGCCCTTGACCTCAAAAACAATAAGCCCCCTGCTGGGGTCTCGCAGCCAAACATCGCCCTCATCGTCTGAGCCAGTTAGAACATTGCGGTGAGCCTCGAGCTCACTATAGCCCGTAGATAAGAGATAATTACGTAGAGCAGTTTCGGCACGCGTGCCAATAGCCTTAGATTTACTCATCGCCGTCTCCTTATAGATAGAATAGTAACATGGAATTCAAACCCGTAGCCCAAACCTCGTATGACGAGGTCAAAAGGCTGCACCGTGACTCTGACGTCGACGAAAACCCGCTAGCTCAGCATCACACTCTGGGCATCCTGCCAAACCAGGCGTCACCAGGTGACCACATTCACGATGGCAAAACTTCCAAAAAAATCAAAGTTGGTGATCTGCAGGGCGGCGACATTGATTACCAACCGCTTGGCGGAACCGACGGCACTCAACCGACGTTTAGTAGTGACCCTCTGATAACTGGGAGCTACGTTCGCTTCGGCGACTTAGTTCACTTCCAGATTGATGTGGACTTTGACAACATCACTAGCTTTGGAGCTGGCCAGTACTACCTGACTTTGCCCTTCCCTTCCGAGCATGACTTTTTGGTTCGTGACGGCTGCCTGCATGACATTTCAGGCAATGACCAGTACGCAATTACAGGCCACTGCAGCGCAGGCTCTTCGACCCTAGAGCTTCTTAGCGTGGCTTCGAATGGGCGGGATGTGCCATTTACCTTCAACGTGCCGGTTACCCTTGATGTTGCAGATAATTTTCACATTGCGGGTACATACCATGTGCAACACTAAATAGTGTAGAATAAAATTATGGCCGTAAATAACCTTATCCAGCTGCGTAGAGGTACTGCAGCAGAATGGACGAGCGCTGACCCCACCCTTTCAGCTGGTGAAGTTGGCGTTGAGACTGACACCCTTCAGTTTAAGATTGGCGACGGATCTACTGCGTGGACTTCGCTCGCTTATTCGACCGACTGGTCAAAGCTGGAGAACGTGCCCAGCACCTTCACTCCTTCTGCTCACACTCACGTTATGGCAGACATTACGGACTACACACCTCCAGGTCTTGAAAATCACTTCATGTTGATGGGAAGCTAATGGCAACGACATACAAAGTACTAGGACAGGCAGCACCTGCTGACACCGCAAACGCTGACCTGTACACCGTCCCAGCTAGCACCGAGGCGGTGATTTCCACAATTGTGGTAAGCAATGTCACTGCCACCGACGCAACCTGCCGGATCTTCGTCCGAGTTGCCGGAGCTGCTGCAGCTGCTGGCAACGCTCTGGTCTACGACGGCCCGGTTACCGCAAACGACTTTACCGCCATAACGGTTGGTATCACATTGGCAGCCACAGATGTAATCACCGTGCAGTCTGGCACGGCTGATGCACTTACGTTCCAAGCATTCGGAAGCGAGATTGCATAATGGCAGTAAGCACATTTAGCGGAGCTGGTGGAGCTGGTGGAGCCGGTTTAACCGACCAGGGTGGTGAGGTTGTACTTGCAAGATTCAAGCAAGGCGATGCCGCAATTTCTTCGGCAGACCTGTCTGCGGGGACTTACTTTCTAACAGCTCAGGGTGAAGGCACCCTAACCGTCAGAACTTATTCTTCTGGAAATTCTGGAGGTTCGATTTTAAGCACAAACATAAGCGGCAGCACGACATCCCAAATTGTCATACCTGCTGGAGTTGATGGAGTTACTTTTGAAGGAACTTACAATGGCCCTGTTGTCTTTCAAACAATCGGCGTTGCTTCTTCCGTAATCTTTGGGGCTGCCACGATTGCTGTTGATACAAACATTATCAACTTTGCAGCAGATACCTGGAGGCCCATAAAGGACTCTCCATATTGGGTTACCTTCAACAATAGTTACAGCACCATTGTTAACGCTGACACTGGCGTTTCGGTGACATCAACAACCCAGACGCAATATGCACACACCGGGGCGATAAATGGTGCGCCTGGGTCACTTATGTTTTCATACAACCCATCAACTGAAACAATTTGCTGGGCAAACGGATATGCAGGTGGTAGCGCTACCAACCAAAGGGTATACCGCAGTACAAATCAAGGTCTGACATGGAGCGGCACTGCACTTATTGATCAGTACGGCTATTGGGACTCAACGCAGTTTGTTGGAGACAAGTTTTTTGTTACCTGCGGATGGACTGGAACAAGCCAACCTCGCGAATATTTCTACGTAAGCTCCGACGACGGAGCTTCTTGGACTTTTAGAAATTTAGGCACAAGTAACCAGCTTCGGAAAATAGGATACGACCCATACCAAAATAAATACTTTGCCTTTACTTGTAAGCATCCAAGCGGTCAAAGCTCCACTAGCTACACCGACGTGGTGTATGACTTGGGCAGCGACGCTTTGGGAACAACCTCAATTGCGATCTCTATGAGCTACACGATTTACAATTGGACAGATTTTGTAGAGCCAGCAAACGGGGCAGTCGGCGGCTTTTTTGCAATCGATGAGCAAGCCAATATCTACCGTTTTAATGACGCTCTAGTTACAAAGTTCAACCAGGTAATAAATAACGTTGGCAACGGGTTTTACGGTCAGCGCGAGTATGGCCGCGATGGCTACCAGATGAGCTACGTTTACACGCCTGCCGATACAAGCTCGACCAACGCTATCCCTTACCTTTGTGCAACAACTAGCAGTGGTTACAACATTCTTATGTTGTACAATCCCACTAGTGGAACTTATGGCTGGTTTTACGTGCAGGCTTCCCCCTTCGGTGGCGCTACCGCAGCGGCAACCAATGTGACTCAATATTCGAATAGCGCTAGCGGAGCGACTAGGGCAATTGCCTGGCGCAATGGCTACGGACATGCCGTTGCTACAAATACAAACTTTAACGCTCTAGGTTCACCTAGCGGCTTCTTGGCTAACTACGGCTCCACAAACACTCAGCGAGCCTACTTCTCGAAGCGGCATCAAAAAGCTTACTTTAACGCGTCTGATAATAAACTTTACAGAAGTGAAAATGCGACACTATTAGCGCCAGGAGTTCAGCTAAACAATACCGCAGCTAGCAAATTTGAAATTATGGAGACCGCGAGCGGGACAGTTTTTGCCATGGGCAATAACCCTTTCACAATTTGGCGCTCTACCAATAGCGATGCCACTACTTTTACGACAACAACAGTCCCAGGTGTTACCTACGTTGGGTCGCCATGGCAGTACACGGTTATGGGTGACATAATTGCGGCTTGGAATGGCAACACCGTGGGTGCCGATAGCTCTATGAAGGTTTCCTTTGACCAGGGTGCCTCGTTTATTAGCGTCGCTGTTCCCCAGGCGGGCAACAGCAGCAACCTCTTTCAAATGTTCTCTGATGGGACTGCTCTTTATGGGAAAGGGAGCTCTAACTCTCAGATAATAAAGAGTACTGATGGCTACGTCTGGACAGAAACGGGGCAGACAACAGTTGGAACTCCGTGGTGGAAAATTGGAAATGTTTACTTTAGCCAACTGAATAACACTACAAATCAGTATTTTTTCCCAGGCAACGGAATATCTATTGGTTTCAATCACCCCAACCCTGCCTTTAGTTGGGTTCCCGTGCAATTTGGCTCTGGGTATGCGCTCTTCTATCAGAAGAGTAACACCACTGTTCTAGACTATTTCTATACAAGCGAGAACGGTATTTCCTGGACTTTTAGAAGTGGCATTATTGCTTCTAGAAACTGGACTGGCGGTTTTGGTGCTGATGATTTTGCTGTCATCTACTCAAACACAGATAGTATTGGAACAAAGCTCACAACAAACAGAACGGTAACAATATAAAATGGACATCACATATACAGTAAATCCAGAAACTTTTCTTGTTGAGATTTTTAGCTCGGAACAAGAAGCGCCTTTTATTTACCAGCCAGACTGGCCCTCAGGCGCACCATTTGAGTCAGCAGAAGACGCTGACGGATGGGCGCAGGAGTTTATTGCGTACTACAAGCAAGATTCGAATATCCCGCCCCGTTCCTACAAAGACCACTCTCCCGAGCCAGTGATTTTCGATGACCCCGAAGCTGCTCCAGTAGAAGAAGCTCCAGCAGAGGAGCCAAATGCCTAAGGTATTCAACACGATCACAAAAAGCTGGCAGAATGTATCATCATTCGAGGCCAGAAACCCTATCTTTAGCTCCGGGCCAGAAGAAGCTGAGCCGGCTGTAGTCGTCGAGGGCTACAAGGCAGATGCAACCGATGGCGATGGTGACGGTTTTGTCCAGGATGGTACGCCATTTGAGCGTCCAGAGGGCACCGACCTCACCGAAGCCGAGCAAGTAGAAGCTGTTTCTGACACGCCCAAGCCCAAAAAGCGCAACAAATCAAGCAAATAGTTTGTTAGGCTAACCTTCAAGGATAACTTGAAGGAGACATTCATGCTTGAAGGTTTGGAACCACCGCTAAAAGATTCGCTATGCATCGTTGCTAGAAAAGCTTTGGAGCTCAGCGAAGAAGATCAAAAAGTTCTTGAAGCTGCATTAAACGACCCCCGCTGGTCGGCCAGTGCTCTGGTTAGAGCGCTTACCGAGCGGGGGTTTGTTGTTGGAGACACAGCCCTCCGTAAACACCAAAGAAAAGATTGTGCCTGTGCTAGAGCAGCTTAATGAGCCGAAGTGGCAGCCGGTCGACAGGTCTCAACCTGTTGTACTGGCTGCGCCTAAGAAAGTTACACCTAAGAAATCAAAGCACACCGTGCACGTTGCGCTGCCAGATCCGCAGATCGGTTATCGGGATTTGGGTAGCAGACTTGACCCTTTTCATGATGAGTCTGCTATGGATGTTGCTTTGCAAATTACCTCTTTTATTGAGGAAACAGACCGTCTGGATACAGTTGTCAACCTTGGTGACTTTCTGGATTTACCGTCGCAAGGGCGCTTTGAACAAGAAGCAGCTTTTGCGTCAACCACGCAAGCAGCCTTTGACCGAGGTCACTTGTTTCTGCAGCAGCAGCGACAGGCAGCTGGGCCAAAAGCAAAGATAGTCCTCGTTGAGGGCAACCACGACCGCCGTATGGAGAAGTTCATTACGGCCAACATGCTCAGCGCATTTGGGCTACGTCGCGCAAACACAACTGAGCTACCAGCAATGTCAATACCATACTTACTGAGACTAGAAGAGATTGGAGTTGAGTATATTGACGCATACCCAGCAGGAGCGTACTGGATCACGGAAAGCCTCAGGGCGATCCACGGTACGAAAGCAAGAAGTAATGGATCGACTGCGGCAGCCTACACCAACGCGGATCCTCATATATCTACCATCTTCGGACATAGCCACCGACTCGAAATACAGTCAAAGACCGTTTACAATGGCGCTGGAGCTATCCGAAGTGTCGCAGTCAGTCCGGGATGCCTTTGCAGAGTTGATGGAGCGGTGCCTTCAGCTAACGGATCTACGCATATTGATGGATCACCTGCAAGACACTGGGAAAACTGGCAGCAAGGAGTAGCTGTAATTACCGTTGAGCCAAGTGGCGAATTTTTTACTGAGTTAGTGCAGATAAAAGATGGCCAAGCTTGGTTCAGGGGAAAGAAGTTTATAGCTTCGTAGCAGTTTCGACCCTTTCGCGCTCGGCCTGAAGAACCTCTTCGGTGGTGGCCTTGGTGAGGGGGTCGTGCTCTTTAACGTCACCTTCTGCAGGGACAAATGGCTTTGTGGGGTCGGGGCGCTCGCCATAGAACGGGTCGTTAACTCCGTGCCAGGCATTGTGGCAGAAGGCGCAGATGCGGTGCACATTGCCTTCTGCATTGTTCATTGTATTTTTGTCGGGCCCGTGGTGACGATCAGTAGCAGCTCGCCCGATACAACCGACAATAGGAACAACCCCGCCGCCTGCGTTCTTGAGACCAGCCCACTCGCACGCCATGCCAGGATTGATCGGATACATCTCCGCCGCCCTCTTACGCCCTGTTGAAACAGGATCTTTGTATTCGGTAATGTCCTTATAGCCGTTGTAACCATCCTGGATGTACCCAGTATCAACCCGTTCCCTGGCTTCCGAGCTATCGCTCCCACCGTCTGTAGAAGTGGTCTTGACCTCTCCCGATAAATTAAAGGTGATTTCACCACAAGACTCCCACTCTTCGCTGTCCCATGCGTAGTGGCATTCGTTTTGAAAACCTGCCCTGCAAGCGGGGCAGGGCACATCCCTATCGCCAGTACTCATCTTTTTCTTTCTCTTCCCTGTAAACATCGTTTACAAGATTTGCTTGTACATTCAACAACTCGATGCCGGTAAACATTCTCATGCCACCAATAACCTTTTCACCGACATTGATCCGACTACGAATCTGTCGAGACAAGGTGTTCTGTGCAACTGGGTGCTCACCATTCTCTGCGCACCAATCGCGGTAGGCGTTAAAGACTGAGGACTTGACTGCAGTTCCAGATGAAGCCTCCACAATTCTTTCTGTAATGAACTTGGAGATGTGGTCTTCTTCGTGGCGATATTCGAGCGTAGCGAGCTTAATCGACTCGGGCTCGGTAAAGCCTTGCTGAGTGACCCTAACGGCTCCCTGAACCATCCAGGAGAGGATTCCTGGGCCCTCTTTGCGGATAAGCATCTCGGCAAGGTTTTCTTGACGTTTTTCTGCCGGGATGGTGATGTTGAAGTCAATCTTGCGAAGCCTTCTCCAAAATCCATCGCCACCAGACTTTACTGCAGGCAAGTGATTGACGGCCAAGAACAGCGTGTGGGTTGGCTTGAAGTCAAAGAAGTTCTGATTCATAAAGCGAGCCGACAGGGTGTCGCCACCGGTCAGCATCTTCACTCGCGACTCATTAAATTTTCCATCCGGACGGGTCTCTGAGGCCATAGCGAACCTCACGCCTCGAAGTCGAGCAATCTCGGTTGGGTGAGAGGTGTTGCTTGTATCAAGCAGGAAGTTCTCAGGCATCGTTGCGGCATAGTCACCAAGAACTCCGCCGACAATGTCAAGAATCGTTGACTTACCATTTGCCCCAACACCCACGAAGACGGGGAGCACATGGAAGCGTGAGTCACCAAAGAGTGCTGCACCAAATAGTTCTTGCAGGTAGCTGATGCGCTCTTCGTCCTGAATGACATCCTTAAGGAATTGATCCCATAGTGGTGTCTCCATTTGCTCGGGAGCGATGGCGGTCTGCCTAGTGTTCAGATCAGTGCGCCTGTTTGGCTCTCGGAGCTCACCTGTTTGCAGGTTGATGATTCCCTTTGGAGTGCAAAGGTCATCGGTCTGAGCGTCCAATTCAAGTGCACCAACCAAAACACTAGGGTCGGTTCCAGCAATTGTAACGGCATTCATTATGCGGTCTTTGTTTTGCGACTGCTGAGCCCACTTGAGCTGATCGTTGGACGGGTTAGCGTATTCAACTAGCTGAGCTGCCTCAATAGCTGTCTGGTAGATAGCCTTTTCCTTGTCAAGCACGAACCGAGTCTTATCCCACTTGAACCAGCCAAGATCTGGAACATACTTATAGTTTGACTGCATAAAGTGGATAAGCCGGTGTGCGTTTGCTGCATCAGTGCGCCCATAAGTTCCAAAACTTTTGATGTAAAGATTTATCATGTCATTGATTGACAAATCCTCATCAGCGGAAGGCTCCCCAAGGGCGCTGGTCGGGTCGCCTGTGAAAAAATCCGAGTGGTCGTGACGGCGCAATTCTTGCGATAGCTTGTCTTCGCTAAAGCTTTCGACTCTTGCGACGGCCCACTGGTTAGCCCCTCGGAGCTCGTTCTGGTTCATCTCTCGCTTTGGAGGCTGAGCTAAGAACTCTTGGAATCTTTCAGCGGTCAGGGCTACTAACTCTTGCGCCGTGTTCTCAGTCAGGCATCCATTGCGGTGAGCTGCGTTGATAAGCACCAGTTGCTGCAGTAGCCAGCCGTGCCTAGACTTTGGAAGCTTGATGCCTGGGCGTACTTGCGAGAATAGCGTTGGCGTGAACTGGCAATCAGAGTGGGCAAACTGCCAATCATCGTGAGCCGATACCAGCTCGTAATCTTCTGGCATCTTCATGTCAGAAGTAAAGCCGTGTGCAATCAACACATCGTTTAGCTCATCGATGCTCACTGGTCGCCAGTAGTCGGGCAGGATTGAGATTACATCTACGGGGGTTTGGGCATCCTTGTGGTTACGAGAACCCGGCACCCTGAAGATTCGTGGGAGGTCGAAGACTGAGTCGACCTGCAAGCCCTGAGATGCTGCAACAAACTTGACAAAGGCTCCCCAGCGATACAACAAGCCGTGCATTAAACCCGGGTCTTGCTCTTCGTCTTCGATAACCCAGTATGGCTGGATTCCATGACCTGAGTAGATAGTGGCAGCTGGCTCTACGCCGATGAGATCCGTGAGCAGCTGAACCAGATCTCTGGCCTGCTGGACTGAGCCCGCTCCGCCATCCTTGTAGTCGATGTCAGCAAAGACAGCAGCAAGTCTGGTGATGTCTTTAGCTGTAGCTCGACCTTGAACACTGGATGGGTTTATCTCAAACCAGATGTTGTTAGAGAGAGAGTCGAGCGCATCGACGACGCTGGCGACGAGCTCGACTTTGATTGTTTTGGCAGAGAACTTCTGCACTGAAGATTGGTAACAGATCGTGACGTTGTCATCGTCAGAGCGACCTAAGCGGCTAAGTAGTTCTTGAAACTGGGATGGTGAATCCACTTTGCTCCTTTCAGAGATGAGAAGTAGGGGCTAGGCAAGAAAAGAGAAAGAACCCTAGCCCCTACTTTTTTAATTAGAAGGTTAGTGAGGCGTTGACTGTATCGACGCTTTCACCAATTTGCTCTGCAATCTCCTCGGCGGTAAAACCGTTGGCCTGCAGGGTCTCTGCTACTTTAAGCTGCTTCGCGCTTAGTGTAGCAATCTTAGCAGAAGAGACTTTCTTGGCACCCATGGACGCCATAACCTCATCAACTTCTGGGTTCGTTGTGGCAGCTGAGAGCTCAATTGAGTACAGCTTCACATCGTTGTATCGCTTGTTCTGCGATGGCTTGGTTCCGGACAGGGTAATCTTGAAGCCCATACCAACCTCGAAGGTCTTGAAGCCCTTCTTTGCTAGCTCTTCCTTAGCTGCACGCAGCTTCTGGCCGAAGAGGAAAACGCGGCGCTTGCCGTCATCATCTGGGTCGGAGGGGTCGGCGTACTCAGTCGACAGGGTTACCTCGATTTGCATCTTTGGCTTACCGTCGTCCCAGTACTCCAGCTTGGTTGGATCTTCATAGTTACGTACCTGTACCGCACGCAGTTCAGCGATGGTGCCCTCGTAAGAGTCACCAACAGAGCTGTCCTTGAAGGACAGTGATGGGGAGCCCCCGCCTGTGAGTAGGTCGTCTACTCCTGGAAGGTCTCCTGTAAATGCGTCTACCATATTATTTTCCTTAGTGTTTATAGTTTGTTATGGAAGCAACGACTCTACGTCGTTGTGTTCGGTCTGCTCATAGCGACGACAACTAAAACAAAAGCTTGCCTTAGGTGCCTTCTCTATGATTGCATCCCATCCCACTATCTCAGCTGCATCAATCATTGATTCCAACTGGGCTAGTGAGTCGAGAGCAAGCTGCTTATCGTATCGCATGATAGCGACAACAGCTTCCTCTAGTTTTCCCTCCCGAGGGAGGAAACTTAGTGAGACGTGCGTGACGTCAAATCCTTTTTGCTCCCAGCCGTAGCCGTAGAGCATAGCCTGCACTCGGTACTGCTGCTTGACTTTGCCTCTGCGAGCTTCGCCCAAGGCGTTGGCACCGACGACCTTCCAATCGTTGACGGTGCCGTCCTGCCAAGCGAACATGTCGCAAGAGCCACCGAGCTTGAGGTCTTTGTATTCGTGAACGTGCAAGCGCTCTTCAAGTTTGTATTCTTCTGGCCAGCGATCATTGAAACCATGCTCAAGCTGGTCGTGCACAGCGGTGCCGATAAATGGGTACCAAGAGCCGTCGATGATCCTGGGCTTGAGTGCGAGCTTTCTTGCTACGCACTTGCGACAATCCATTCCGACTTCGGAGATACCTAGCTGTACCTGCTTGGAGCGCTCAGTTACAAACAGCTCAGGGATTCGTGTCATCCAAGTGTTTGCAGCAGCTAGCGCAACCTCATCTGTTTTTGTTGGGTCGCCATCAAGCAGTTTGATTATCGCCATTACTCCGTCTCCGTCTCGCCGGTAGCATAAGCGACTACCTTGCGACTAAAGTCTATACCCCTTGCGCCATCGAGTAGGGCGCGGATTGTTTTGTGCCTAGATGCAGACTTCTCTGCAATAGCCATGTCGATGGAGTCTTTGCTGAGTAGGTGCCAAATCGTAACCTTGTGCATGTTGGATGCACGGTGAATGCGGTCTTCAATCTGCTCAAGCTTGTCGGGGTCGTAAGGCAAGTCGAGCATGATTAGGTCATCAGCAATGTCGAGGTCGATACCAACACCCATGCCACCGGAGAGCAGGATAATGCGCACTGGGTCATCTGGATCTTGGAATCTGGCCTGAGCATTTGCTTTGGCGTTAGCAGTCATGTCACCAGTTAACATCAGGGTGGGGACATTTAAGATTGCGAGCTCATCTCTGAGCCAGTGCAGAGTCTTGACGAACTGGCTCGCGATGACAACTTTGCCGTCGATGCCGAGATCCTCCAGGTAACCGCGCTCACTCAGCCACTGAGTTACCCACTCAAGCTTGTTACTGCCAGCCTCAGTGTAGGTGGCCATCTGCCTAGCCTTGATAGCAAAGGTCATCAGGGCATTGGGCGTGTGAACTGCTTCGATGAATGCCTCTTGCTCTGCCTCACGATACAGCTCACGCTGTTCCTTGGTCATGGGTAGCTCGATGAAGTGGTAGGTCTTTGGTGGTAGCTGTGGCAGAACCTCTTCTTTGGTGCGCCGAATGACTACACGCTTGTCTGTCTCGAGCCAGCTCGATGGACTGCGCATGCTTCCAATCATCTTGACCTTGCGAGTCTTGGTTACCTGTCGCTCATAGACATTAAAGTGCTTCTCAAGCCAGCTCCAATGGTTCTCTGGTGCGAGCGCCGGATTGAGAAAACGCCATGTGCCGTAGCGATACTCAGGCTTGCCACGATCTGGCGTACCAGATACAGCTATGCGTATGGGGTCTGATGGGTCATACATCTGTAGCTTCAGCAATCCTTTCCAGAAGTTAGTCAGCTTGTTTGGCGTGGTGATAGGTAGCACGTTGTGCGATTCGTCGATGACGACTGCACTCCAGAATGGTTCGCCTAGTGAGGGGACGCGTGGACGCCCCTTTACTAGCGAAACAGCATCGTGGTTAGCTACTACTACTATCGGGGCCGTAGCTGGCGAGGCAAGAGCAGACGCCAATAAGGTGTCCTTCTTTGTTGATGAACCAGTGCCCAGATCCACCACAACCGTTTGTGGGTATCTCGGTAAGACGAACTGCTCTATCGTCCTGATCCAAGCGCTTCTCACATTTACAAGAGGGGTGAGAATGAGAATGGCGTGGCTGTCCTTCGGGTTGAACAGGTCTAGTTCCTCCAGCCCACTCAGCACCTCCAGCGTTTTCCCCAATCCAGGTTGGTCTGCTAGCAGTACGCGCTTCTTCTCTACTATCTGCTCCACTGCTTCCCTCTG
>Ga0208898_1002207_pt1 | contig 12051 bp, 20 predicted proteins | sample VirMetDEL_Mar_4_FD_184513 | JGI IMG/M metagenome (GOLD analysis project Ga0208898, IMG submission 184513) | Aqueous microbial communities from the Delaware River and Bay under freshwater to marine salinity gradient to study organic matter... | ecosystem: Environmental > Aquatic > Marine >...
AAACCCGAGGTATGAAAAAGGGCGGTATGGTTAAATCTTCGGCTCCTAAGCGTCGTGGCGATGGATGTATTACCAAGGGGCGCACTAAAGGAAAAATGGTGTAACTATGGCTGAGAAATGGATACAAAAGGCAATCAAAAAGCCTGGTGCGTTACGTAAGTCGCTTGGTGTAAAGAAGGGCGAAAAGATTCCCGCTGGGAAGCTTGCTGCCGCTGCTAAGAAGCCCGGTAAGATGGGGCAACGTGCCCGGCTGGCTCAAACTTTAAAAGGACTTAAGAAGTGACTACTTCTGGCACCAGCGGATTTAACCTAGACCTTAACGACATCATCGAAGAGGCGTTTGAGCGTTGTGGTGTCGAGGTGCGTACTGGCTATGAGCATCGCACGGCCCGCCGGTCTTTAAATCTTTTGACAATCGAGTGGTCAAACCGGGGCATTAATCTTTGGACGATTGAGCAAGGTACGGTTAATTTGGGGCAGGGAACCGCTGTTTATGATGTTCCTGAAGATACTATTGACCTGCTTGACCATGTAATTCGCACAGGCACAGGGACTAATCAAACTGATATTAATATCAGCCGGATTAGTGTTTCTACCTATGCCACAATCCCTAATAAAACAGCTCAAGGGCGCCCGATTCAAGTCTGGTTTAACCGCAGATCCGGTGCTACTGAGTCCTCAGGCATTGCTAAACCGCAAATCAACGTCTGGCCTACTCCTGACCAAGGAACTGTTGGAGATCCATATTACACCTTTGTTTACTGGCGCTTGAGGAGGATTCAAGATGCAGGAAACGGAACCTCGACCCAAGATATACCTTTTAGGATGCTCAATTGTCTGGTTGCAGGTCTTGCGTATTATCTTTCCATGAAGATTCCTGAAGCCATGAACCGAATTGAGATGCTCAAAATGGCCTACGAAGAGCAGTGGATGATGGCGTCTTCAGAAGACCGTGAGAAAGCTGCGCTGCGACTTGCACCAAGGGAGATGTTTTACTAATGCCTAGCAAATACTCTTCCGGCAAAAACGCAATCGCGGAATGCGACCGTTGCGGCTTCAGGTACAAGCTGAAGGAGCTAAAAGAGCTTGTTATCAAGACAAAGAACGTCAATATTCTTGTTTGTCCTACGTGTTGGGAACCCGATCAACCGCAGTTGCAGTTAGGGATGTACCCAGTTAACGATCCGCAGGCTGTAAGAAACCCCCGCCCAGATAATTCTTATGAGTTGTCTGGGGATAACTTAGGTGGTAGTCGAATCTTTCAATGGGGGTTTGCCCCTGTTGGTGGGTCCAGAAATATTGATGATGGTTTAACGCCTAACAACTTGGCTTTAGGCATTACGCTTGGTACAGTAACCGTATCAACAACTTAGGAGTATGTCATGGAATATAAACAACCAAAACCAGTACCAGTCCCTAACACGGCTGGGTACCCCAATAACACTGCCAATACGCAGACTGTTAAGACTCGTGGCACTGGGGCAGCGACGAAGGGCACAAACTCTTCTAAAAAGCTTGGATAAATGAACTACGCTCAGCTCTTTGAAACCATCAAGGGATATTGTGAAAACGATTTCCCAAATACGCAGTTCACCGATTCTAGTGCTGCGACGGGCACCTTTACGTCCAAAGAGCAGATTGATACGTTTATTCAACAGGCTGAACAAAGGATCTATAACTCCGCGCAATTTCCGGCCATCCGAAAGAATGTCACTGGAACATTGTCAATAGGAAATAAGTACCTTTCATCACCTTCCGACTTCTTGGCTACGTATTCTTTGGCTGTCATTGATGGCGATGGCAACTACGAGTATTTGCTAAACAAAGACGTAAATTACATTCGCGCTGCCTACCCCAACCCATCTACTACTGGAATACCAAAGTATTACGCTTTATTTGGCCCAACAACAACCAATGACAGCCCACCAATTATTACCAACGAATACAGTTTTATTCTTGGGCCAACACCAGATGCTGCATACAGTGTTGAATTGCATTACTACTACTACCCTGAGTCTATCGTTACTGCATCTACAACTTGGCTTGGGGATAACTTTGATTCTGCCTTACTGTACGGGGCACTTTGCGAGGCATACACCTACATGAAGGGTGAGCCTGATGTTCTTGCTAATTACACAAAGCGTTATGAAGAGGCCATGATTCTGGCTAAGCGTCTTGGTGATGGCATGGAGCGCCGCGATGCCTACAGGTCTGGTCAGGTCAGAATGTCGGTGAACTAAATGGCATTTACTGGAAACTACACATGTAATTCGTTCAAATCGGGCCTTATCAATGGAGACTTTGACTTTGATACGGACATTATCAAGATGGCGTTGTACACCAATAGCGCAACATTAAATGCGGATACAGCAGCCTATACTTCAACAGGAGAAGTCTCAGCCTCGGGTTATACCGCAGGGGGGGTTACTCTTACTGTCGAGAAGGGCATTTCTAGCAACACAGCGTACATCAGCTTTGAGAACGCATCAGTCTCTGCCGCTTTTACTGCGCGGGGTGCGTTGATTTATAAGGATGGCGGCGCTGCAATTTGTGTTTTAGACTTTGGGTCGGACAAAACTTCAACGACAACATTTACAGTGACGTTCCCGACAGCAAGTTCAACCGACGCTTTAATTCGACTTTCGTAAGGAGTAAGACATGTTTAGTGAAATTGCAGCCGGATCAGACAAGGTCGAAGCTGGCGTAGACAAAAATGACTGGATGAACGACAAAGTTCGTGCGGGTGGCGTCTTTACTGTTGAGTGTTTTGACAAGGACGGCAATCTCAAGTGGAAAGAGTCTGCTCACAACCTGGTTGTTAATGTCGGCCTTCAGGACATGAATGACAAGTATTTTGACGGTTCAGCCTATACCGCAACTTGGTATCTTGGCTTAGTCACGGGACCTGGTGGAAGTAATACTTACGCTGCCGGTGACACTCTTGGCGCTCATGCAGGATGGACGGAGTTTTCAAGCTACACAGGAAACCGTAAGTCCGTGACATGGAACGGCGCCACTTTAGCTGATCCTTCGGTTATGTCAAACAGCAGCTCGGCATCATCGTTTGCAATTACTGGGTCGGGCACGGTGGCTGGTGCGTTTTTGGCGAGCGTAGACACAGGGACATCAGGGATTTTGTTTTCTGTTTCTAACTTCCAATCGCCCGGGGATCGTACTGTAGCCAATGGCGATACGTTAAACGTGACGTACACATTTAGCCTTGATGCTGCGTAAGGAGTTATAAATGGCAACGAAATTTCAAAAAGATCAACAGGTTAAAGTGGATGCTGCTGTTCCGACTGGACCAGTCCTAGCTTTTCGCATGAACGAAGAAGGCGTTATTTACTGCCTGGTGCAATGGACAGATAAAGACGGAATTGAAAAAACCCGTTGGTTTAAAGAAGACGAATTGGTGGCGGTGTAATCAGTGTGTTTGGCGCTCTTCCTTTCACTGTAGCGCCATTTGCTGCGCTTGGTAATGTAACGCTCTTTGTTACAGTCTCGGAGTCGGCGACAGCCAGCGAGATTGCATCGGCGGTAGGGACGTTTTTTGCCAGCGTTCAAGAGTCTTCTCAGGGGTCGGATTCCATATCAGGCTCCCTTGTTGTTCCAGGCAGTATTACAGAATCGGTGTCGGGCAGTGACTCCGATACAGCCATTCCAATATTTGTACGTTCTGTTCAAGAATCGGCTACAGCTTCGGATGTAACCAGCGCCATCGTTACGTTTGTTAGTGCAGTGCAAGAATCTGTACAGGCGTCTGATGAGATAACGGTTACGGGGATATTTAATCCTTCGGTTGCTGAAGCTGCGCAGGCTTTGGAGCAGGTCTTTGCCGGGGTTATTTTTGTTGCTGTTGCCAATGAGTCGGCGTCAGCAGACAGCTCAGAGGTGGTTGGGGCTTCGGTCTTTAATGCTCCAATTCTGGAGGCTGCGGTTGGCGCAGACTCCGTTTCGTTTGACATTGAGTTTGGCGGCCTGATTAATGAGTCTGGATCTATCTCAGACAGCACACTGGCAAGGTTCCTGTGGGAGCTGATTAATGACAGTCAATCAGTGTCATGGCAAACTATTACGACGGATACGGGTGCCACTTGGAGCGTTGTTAATAATTCAGAAACCACCAACTGGACGGTTATTAAAATACATACGTAGAGGCAAAAATGGCGCTAATTGTTAAGGATCGGGTCAAAGAAACGACTACCACCACGGGTACAGGCACCGTAACTTTGGCGGGTGCCGCAAGCGGATTTCAGGCTTTTTCCGTGATTGGCGATGGAAATACTACGTATTACGTTATTCAGGACACAGCGGCTGGGGACTGGGAAGTGGGCATTGGTACGTACACGCTGTCTGGTACGACGCTGAGCCGGGATACGGTTTTATCATCCTCCAACTCGGGTAGCCTGGTTAATTTTGGCGTTGGGGATAAGGATGTATTTGTAGCTTACCCTTCAGAGGGGGCGCTTTTTGGTGGCGGAAACGCTACAATTGTGGTGAATCAACAATATGTGGCTGACAGCTACACGATTGCATCCGGCAGCAACGGCTTTACGGTTGGACCTTATACGGTCGGCCCAGGCGCAAGTGTAACTTTATCCGGCGGTCAACGCTGGGTTGTCATTTAGGAGCCATCATGAGTTCAATTACAGCGGGTACCACGACGACTACGGCCTTTACGGTCAGTGGTGATACGACGGGTGCGTTGGTATTTAAAACCAACGGTGGTACGACCGCGCTAACTATTGATACTTCTCAGAATGCTACGTTTGCTGGAACAATATCGGCGAACGCCTGGGACAATCTTCCTTCTGCTCTGTTGGTGTATACCAGGGCTGGGTCCACGACATCGGTTTCTGTATCCAATGGCTTATTACCTGTCACAAATCGTGCTGGCTCTACGATTAATGTGGCTGTTTCTTAGGGGTTAAAAAATGGCGTCACGTTATCCACTTGTTTTAAACGGAACATCCATACAGGAGCTGCAATCAAGCGATGTTCAGTATGGGTTTTTTGGTGAGATTACCGAGACTGTTTACACGCTTGGCACCTCTGGTTCGATTGCACTAGATCCAGCTAATGGTTCTATTCAGGTTTGTGTAGCGACGGGAGCGCCGACATTTACAGATTCTTTAAGCTCAGGCCAGACTGTTGTTTTGCATTTAGAAAATGGGGACACGTATGCACCCGTATGGCCTACTGTGACTTGGGCTACCAGTGCTGGTAATGCAGCACCTACTGTGACGAATAAAGATGTGTTTGTATTTTGGAAAGTCAGTACGACCTTGTATGCGGCTTATGTCGGGAGTTACGCTTAATGTTAAGCAAAGCCTTAACCACTGCGGCGGCTGGCTCTGCGGCTGGCGACTACGAAATCTCACGCTCTCTGCGGTTCAACTCTGCTGACTCTGCTTATCTGAGTAGGACACAAGGAAGTGGAAGTAGAACTACTTGGACATATAGTTTTTGGGCAAAATTCTTTACTCAAAGCGGTGAACCTCATGTATTTACTTTTAATAACACCTCTAATGTAATGTACTTTAATGGTAGTACGAATGGGGCATTACTTTGGTATGACGGAAACGGGTCAAGTTTTTATTTAGTAACAACGCAACTTTTTAGAGACTTTTCTGCTTGGTATCACATAGTAGCTGTAGCAGACACGACCAATGGTACACAAGGAGATAGAATCAGACTCTATGTGAACGGAACTCGTGTCACTGCGTTTGCAACAGCAAACTATCCATCATCTTCTGGATATGTAACTGGTGCTAATCAAAGCGGCACAACAGCAACAATAAGTAAGTCTACTGGTGGTTTTAACGGCTACATGACCGAAATAAACTTCATTGACGGTCAAGCCCTCACCCCATCGTCTTTCGGTGAAACCAACGAAACCACAGGAGTCTGGTCACCTATTCGTTATGCGGGTTCCTACGGCACAAACGGGTTTTACTTACCCTTCTCTGACAATTCAGGAACAACCTCGACAACCCTTGGCGCTGATTCGTCAGGCAACGGGAACAACTGGACACCTAACAACTTCTCTGTAACTGCGGGTGCTGGTAACGATTCTCTTGTGGACTCACCTACAAGGTATGGCACAGACACAGGTGCGGGTGGAGAGGTAAGAGGCAACTACGCCACGCTGAACGCTGTTGATAATGCTTTAACGCTTGCCAACGGAAATCTTCAATTTGATAGAGCAACAACAAGTTGGGCAAGCACTAGAGCAACTTTTGGAGTCACTTCTGGGAAGTGGTATTGGGAGGTAACGCCTACTGCGGCAAGTGGAACGCTTTATTGCATGGTTGGTGTTGCTCTTAATTCTGCAACACTAAGCAACTATTTTGCTACATCGGCAACTGGATGGGCTTACTCTGCTCACGATGGCGGTAAGTATAACAATGCAACTTACTCTGCTTACGGGGCAACATGGACAACTAACGATGTAATTGGCGTTGCATTCGATGCTGACGCTGGAACGCTAACTTTTTACAAGAATAATGTAAGTCAGGGAACTGCTTACACAGGACTCACATCAGGCCCTTATATTCCAGCGGTTTCGTTGTATGGAACGATGACCGCATACATAAACTTCGGACAACGCCCATTTGCCTATGCTGCTCCAACAGGATTTAAAACATTATGTACGACAAACTTACCTACACCAACAATTATTGACTCTTCAGAGTATTTTGATACGGTGTTATATACGGGTAACAGTGTTAGTGGAAGACAGATAACTGGCGTTGGTTTCCAACCTGATTTTGTTTGGACAAAGGGACGTAATGACGCAAATCCTTGGCATAATTTATTTGATGTTATTCGGGGTGGTGGAAAAACATTATTTACAAATTCAACAGCAGCAGAGGTATCAAATAACAATTACGGTTATCTATCGGGATTTAATTCAGATGGATTTACACTTACTCAAGGCAATATTGCAATATCTCAAGTAAATGATGCGGCATACACCTATGTCGCATGGAACTGGAAAGCCGACGGTGCTGGCGTAAGTAACGGAGACGGTACGATTTCTTCTACTGTATCTGTGAGTACGACCAGCGGGTTTAGTATTGTTACTTATACGGGTAACGGAAGTGCTGGTACTACGGTAGGGCATGGACTTGGCGTTGCTCCTAAAATGATTATTGCAAAGACACGCAATAATTTAGGTGACTGGCCTGTTTATCATGTATCGCTTGGCAATACAAAGAATCTTTTGCTAAATACAACAGGCGCAGAATCAACTTCATCAAGCTGGTGGAACAATACAACGCCATCATCTACTGTTATTACGCTTGGCAATAATTCATATATTAATGGCAATACTTATACATTTGTCGCCTACTGTTTCGCAGATGTAGAAGGCTTCTCCAAGTTCGGGAGCTATACAGGTAATGGTAGTGCTGACGGTCCATTCGTGTACACGGGGTTTAGACCAGCGTTTGTGATGATTAAAGGAACAAGTGCAGGATATATCTGGACAATTGAGGATAATAAGCGAGATACATTTAACCCAGAAACAAAATACCTTCAACCACAAGCATCTGCTGCTGAAGGAACCTTTACAACTCAAGATTTTACGTCTAACGGTTTTAAAATTAGAACAGCCGACACAGCATGGAATGGTAGCGGAATTACCTACATCTACATGGCCTTCGCAGAGTCGCCTTTTAAATTTGCGCTCGGGAGGTAGGGATGCCACAAGGTAGATTTCATCAAGACCAAAGCGGAACCAAGATCAATATGTTGACCTTGCTATGCCGCTTGCCTGAGCAGTCGAAGAACAGTAGTTACAAGTACATGACACGCTGTGATTGTGGAACTGAGAAGGCTATCTTTTACAACCAAGTCAAAAGCGGCAGGGCGCAGTCATGCGGATGCTTACAAAAACGCAAGGGTAAAGATGCACCAGCTTATAAGCATGGGCGTAGCGCAACAAAAGAATATGACCTTGAATTGCACATGAAGCGCAACTATGGAATGAGCTTCAAACAGTATGAAGAAATGCTTTTTTCTCAGGACGGTGTTTGTGCAATCTGCAAGGCAGAACCCCCAGTAAATCAACATAAAACCAGACTAAACATAGATCACGACCATTCAACGGGTAAGGTTCGAGGGTTACTTTGTGACTGTTGCAATCGAGCCTTGGGTTTAATGCGTGACAACACAGATTTGCTACAAAAAGCAATTGACTACCTCATGAAGTATTCTCTCGCACGATAGGAGTAACAAATGTTTGCAATCGTACAAAACGGTGAAATCGTAAAAACCTCTGGCTCGATTAGGTCGTTATTTCCCAACATGTCGTTTTCAGCAAAAGGGGCGTCGGCAGAATTTAAGGCAGCTAATAACGTCATGGAGGTTGTAGACGGCGAGCAAAAGGATCAGCGTTTTTATTGGGTGACGCCTGCTAACCCCTCTTTGCAGCTTATTAATGGCGTACCAACCAGGGTGTATACCAACACAGCCAAAGAACTTGAGGATCGTTTAGAAACCAAAGAAGACGGCTCACCGCTGTATGTGCAGGTTTACAACCCAGAAACAGAGCAGATGGAGGACACAACAGAACAGGTTGTGACAAAGGGATTAAAGTCGCAGTTCATTGCCCAGGTTAAAGAGGCGGCGAACACGCAATTGGCCCAAACCGACTGGTATGTGGTAAGAAAGTTTGAAAGAAACGTCGATATACCGGAAAATATAGTGGCGCAGCGAGCAGCGATTGTGAGTGATACCGAGGCTAAAGAACAGGCCATTGCAGCCTGCACCACTGTTGAAGAACTCATGCAGGTTATTTAAGGAATAAAAAATGGCAGCTTCTGAACTTAATGCAACATCGGCGGGTGGCGTTGCGCTGACTGGCGGCGATGCGGATGAGATCGTCATCAAGACCGGGGGCACGGCTGCTATTAGTATTGATGGATCGCAGAATGTTGCGGTGGCAGGAACATTTACTTTTGACGGCGGGACGGAGCCTGCAACCACAGGCAAGGCAATCGCCATGAGCATCGTGTTCGGATAGGATAAATTATGGCAAACCCTAATATTGTTAACGTCACCGACATTCGCGGTAATACCTCGTCGTATTTAATTAGCTCGACCGACGATCCGTTTGCCACGGCGCTGATTAATAATGCGGCGTCATCAAGTAAGATTTACAAGGTCAATATGATTATGGCGGCGAATGTGGATGGGGTCAGCCCTTACGACATAACCATAAAGCTGTTTTCCCAAGATGACCTTGGCGGCACAGGCACGGCGCTGGCTTCTACGATCACGGTCCCTGCGGATTCGTCAGTGATTATTATTGACAAGAACTCTTCCTTTTACCTTCTTGAAGACAAGTCCATTGGTGCGACAGCGGGTACGGCGAATAAGATCGTAGTGACCTGCTCCTGGGAGGAGATAGCCTAATGGCACAGTTCCCAAGTCAAACAGACGCCAACGGCATCTGGAGGATTAACGACCTTCGCAACGCCCGTATGGGCAGTAATTGGCCCTTAGTAGGTCCAGCACCTGTTGAGTACCTCGTCATCGCTGGTGGTGGCTCGGGAGGTACCTACACACCTTCCAGCGGTTATACGATAGGCAACCCCGGATTTAATTCCGTCTTTGCAACCATCACATCTGATGGAGGTGGTTATGGCGGGCGATATAACAACATCCCCGGCGGTCCCGGCGGTTCTGGTGGCGGCGGCGGTGGAACCAGCTCCGGTGGAGTTACTCCCGGCGGCCCCGGTACCTCTGGTCAGGGAAGCGATGGTGGTCTTGGTGCCGGTCCATCACCTGCTTATCTTGGTGGCGGCGGTGGTGGTGCAAGCGCAGTCGGCCAAAATTTTCAAACATCACCCGTAGCATCTGGTGCTGGTGGTGACGGTCAGTATTCGGACATTACTGGAACTGCTGTTCAACGGGCTGGTGGTGGAGGCGGCGGTTCCGGTGGAAGCACCGCTGGAGCAGGTGGCGCAGGTGGCGGTGGCGCAGGCGGTTCTGCCGCAAATGGCACTCCGGGAACTTCATTAACAGGCGGTGGCGGTGGCGGTGCTGATATGGGCATTGGAGCGGCGGCGGGTGGTGGCGGTGCGGGTGGCTATCGCACAAACTATACGTCTTCTGGGCCTACTCCTTCTCCAAAACTTTCAGGAGGCCCTAGCGGTGGCTCTTCTATCGAGGCATCTTTTAGTGCTATACCGGGAACGGCTTACACAGTCACAGTAGGTGCTGGTGGTGCGTCTGTTGGGTCAGGTACAGGAACGTCAGGCGCAGGCGGCTCAGGTGTCGTTTATCTTCGTGTCCCAGACGGTTTTGCCGCAGCGTTTTCTGATGGCGTAATGGCAAGAGCCTATTCTGTATCCGGGTACAACATCTACGAAGTTCAGCAAACAACAACCACGGGTGAAACCGTAACCTTCTTCCCCAACGCCTTTTTGGTGGAATACCTTGTGGTTGCAGGGGGAGGTGGCGGTAGTGACATGGGTGGTGGTGGTGCAGGTGGATTTTTGACATCTGACAATACTGTTGCTTTGCCTGTAACCGTTGGTCAAACCTATCCTGTAATTGTTGGTGGTGGTGGAACTGGCGGTCCTAATAATTCAACCGGAACATCCGGTAGCAACTCTCAATTCGCCTCAATACTTGCCACTGGTGGTGGACATGGTGGCGTTTACAATGCAAACAACGCCGCTACTGGTGGTTCTGGTGGTGGTGGCACAGGAACACCTTCTCCTCAATACCCAGGAGCCGCTGGAAATACACCTTTTCGTTCCCCATCTCAAGGAAATAGTGGAGGCAATGGTGGCACAGCGAACTATGCTGGTGGCGGTGGTGGCGGTGCAACTGACCCTGGTTCAAACGGAACCACAACTGGTGGAAACGGTGGGAATGGAACTGCATCATCTATTTCTGGTTCTCCTGTAACTTATGCTGGTGGTGGAGGCGGCGGTTCCTTGTCAGCAACGGGCAGTACGGGTGGAGCAGGAGGCGGTGGTAACGGGGGTGGAGATGCGTCTCCCGGATCAACATCAACTCCCGGAGGTACCAATACTGGTGGCGGCGGTGGAGGAGGAGGCACGGATTACAACCCAAATGCTATTGCGAGAGGTGGCGGCTCTGGCGTAGTCATTATTAAGATCGAAGACATACGAACAGCCACATTCTCTGCTGGTGTCACGTACAGCGAATCCACTGCGGTATCAGGCTACAAGATCTACACGGTCACGGCGACCTCTACGACAAGCGAAACAGTAACTTTCTCATAAGGATTTATTATGGCTTCCACGATTAACTCAACAACGTCTGGTGCGGGTGGCCTAATCACTACCGGAGATGCCTCTAACGTATTAAAATTACAGACAAATGGGGTGGACGCCGTTTCGATTGACGCCTCTCAGAATGTTGCGGTCACGGGGGATCTGACTTTTAATAATGGAGCCAAGGCGGCAAGTACGGGAAAATCCGTCGCAATGGCAATTGTTTTTGGAGCGTAAGCCATGGCTGCACCTAATATTGTTGAAGTAACCACGATCACAGGCCGCACGGAAGGTCAGGCGGTTGGTCTGTCAGCCACGGCAATTGTTGCGAATCCAGCAGCTTCTGGTAAGGTATTCAAGGTCAACGCCCTGTATGTATCCAATGTAGACGGCACAGACAATGCGGATGTCACAATTACCTTTTACGATGCCAGCGTTACAACAAGCTTTCATATTGCCAAGACGGTGACGGTCCCTGCGGATGGTTCGGTGACATTTCTAAACAAATCCATTTACCTTGAAGAGGGTGATGAGCTGCGCCTTGCTGCTAATGCAACAGGGGATATTGAAGCGGTCGCCTCGTTCGAGGAGATTAACTAATGCCTTACCCAACCCGCTCTTCAGCTTCCAGTATCTGGGAGCTTAACCAAATAAGTCAGGCCATATTAGGCAATGACTGGCCCAGTGTCTCTGTCCCACTAGAGTACCTCGTCATTGCCGGTGGTGGTGCAGGGGGAAGTGGATCAAGCGGAAATGGTGGTGGTGGTGGTGCGGGGGGTTATCGCACAAACTACAC
>Ga0208898_1002211_pt1 | contig 12041 bp, 17 predicted proteins | sample VirMetDEL_Mar_4_FD_184513 | JGI IMG/M metagenome (GOLD analysis project Ga0208898, IMG submission 184513) | Aqueous microbial communities from the Delaware River and Bay under freshwater to marine salinity gradient to study organic matter... | ecosystem: Environmental > Aquatic > Marine >...
GTAGAATTTCGTCTCTATCATCATCGGCATCTAGTCCATTCAAGTATGCTACATTATTTATAACATCATCAATCAAACCTGCCTCATCATCAGCAACTACATCTTCATATAGTCTCTCTAATGTCTCGTCATTTATTTTGTTTGTCATTATATCTCCTCATTATAAGTGGTTTTTATACCAATTGTACTGCATCAATCACAAAGCCTGTATAATCTTTTCTAGCTTTGCCCTTTGCCTTTAGTCCTACTACAATATTTGACTCATCTAGGAATCTCATGTCTGTCTTATCTCCATCTATTACTTTAAGTCCTCTAAACATTTTGGGTAGGTCTTTATCTCTAAATACTACTGCTTTGTTGTTCGGTACTTTGTCAAATAGTTTAGCGTATTTCTCATTCGCTTCGCTATAACTCCATGTTAAATGATAGTTGGGTATATTGTCAACCTTTCTCGTGGGTATCTTTGTATAATCATAAAACTGCACTTCTGGAAAATGCTCAAACATATTCTTACCCTCGTGTAGTTCATACTCCCATTGTATATCACTCGTGCCATTGAGCCTTACACATGGTTTCTTGTCATTCTTTTTACATCTAATCACAAAGGCTGTTATTTCTTTGTGTAGTTGTGTTAAGAACTTTTCTCTCTCATCTAAGAATAGTAGAGTCCTTCTCAACCTTGCTATCTCTATCGTGTTAGTTGTCTCTCCCTTTTTGATTATGCCACCACGACCAGCAGTATTTAAACATGCTTCGTGGCATTGAGCCATAATTGCAAAGGGACACATTGTCCTTTTTACTTTTCTATCCATGAGAACATCAGCCCTGTTGTGGGGTAAAAAGTGAAGTATCATTACATCAGCTTTTTTAGTTATACCCTTTACTAACTTAGCGTTTCTCTCTCCATTGGTTAGAATAGTTATTGGTTTATCCTTGTATTCTTTATCTAATAAATCTTGACATGAATCATAAGTTTTATTTTTTAAAATCATTTTCATATATTAGCCCTCTAAAAATAACAAGGCTACACAACTTGCATAGCCTTGTCAAGTTTACTTAGTTATTAAGCAAAGGTATCTACTAGGTAAAAGATTGAATACTATTCCTCTACTTGTAGAATAGAAAACCTTATTAGATTTTCTTTTGCTTCTCTTATTAGTTGCAACTCTAAACTTAAACCCCATCAAATTAACATGATGAAACTTCTTGTTATTGTTGTATCTATCTTCAAAAGTTTTTATGCTTAACATAATAGCCCTCGTTGTTGTGTCTCATATTTTAAATAGGTAATGAGACTTTAACCTAAATATAATTATCTTCTACGATAAAATAATCTATTACATCTTTTTCTTTTATCACTTTAAAAAATTCTAAGATTGCATCGTGTTCTGTCTCAACTCTTACAACTGTATGAGATTGAATCTTAGCATCTTTTTCAGTATAAAAGAAAGTAAAATTAAAATATTCTTTATTCATAAATACCTCTATGTTATTAAAATAAAAATGGCTAGTGAAAGCTGTGGTGTAGTTCTTATCTCTCATTCATTCTTAACCTCTTTTTCAAGGATTTTACAAAGACTCGCATTCTAGCCAATGAGCAGTTTTGAATGATTGCTCAGCATTAAAAATTAATTATTTGGAGATAAAGTTAAAATATTTTTAACAGCGTCTCCAACATCTCCCCATATTTCAGAAGAGCCACTAGCTAATCTAGTGTCAATTAAAAACCAATCATAATGATTAGAATGCTGTTTTAATTTAAAAACAACATCTTCATTACTAACCGGACATTTAACAATGATTTTCATTTCTTTAATCATAAATAAAATACCTCTATGTTATTTAATGTTTCTGATTTTTCGGCTATGCCTAATTAATCAATATGTAAAGTATCTCACAACTTTTTTAAGTTGTCAACACTTTTAAGAAAAAAAGTTTTAAATTTTTTCTCTTAAAAATGTAGTCAGTTTTTTAACATGACTAGGTTATGGGGATTATATCGCTATTCTTTTTTCTTGTTCTCTAATCATATGAGCTAAAGTCTCTGGATTTAATTTATAAATTGACTTTCTAATAGCTCCCATCTGACTAGGTAAAATGCCCTTTTTATTATTTGCTTTTCTATTGTAATATTTACCATTCATTATAGACGTTAACATTGCAACATGTTTTTCTTTTGAATAATAACCTTTTAATAATTTCTTACGCTGATTCTTGCTGAGTTTTTTAGGCTCAACATCTTCAACATGTTTAAGTTTAACTACAGTTCCGCCTAGCGGGTGTAATTCAATTACTTTTTCCATTGCCATAATAATTCCTCTATGGTTGTTAGTGCTGTTCGAAGTATTCTAATAAGCTATGAATGTATTAAAACACTATAAAAAATAAATGTCAACACTAATTCAAATAAAAGTATATAGAATTTATATATTAAATAACTTGTAAAGATTTGCAAAGTATGTTAATACAATGAGCCAATTAACATAGAAGTATTTAAAAGTCAATAGATTTTATAAAGTTTTTGAAGTAAAGTACTGTATAAACATACAGCATCTTAAATGCCTTGTATTGCATTTAAATGAAAAAGAGATGTTAGGGTATTAGTGAAGTGTTCGAAGTCTTATAGAGCTTTAAAAGTTAGTATCATATTAAAAAGTTATAATATATTATAAATGTATAACACTTTATAAAGTTTTACACATTCATAAACTAGATTCTAAAACTTTGCAAAGCTTGACAAGTTTAACAAATGGCGATAAAAAAACTTTTAAAGCTTTATAAAGTCAAGATAAATTATGTATAGATTTTATATACTTTAATACTTGCAAATACTTTGAAAACGTGGTAAGCGTGGGACATTCATGGCTTTTATAAAGTTTTATAAGTTTCAGTGATGGGTGGGCAGAGTGCCATGGCGGGTGCCCGTATACATATATAAATCATATACATTTCTACTTATTTTAGACGTTAACCAGCCCCTATACTTTACAAAGTTTTATATAGGATTTAGAACAATATTATATCAACTTCAAAAGGCTCTATAGGGATTTGTTAGGGTGGCTATGTAGTCATGATGTATGACTATCTTAGATATGTAACCGGGGGACGTTTACAACTTTATTATACACTTACTTTTCAAATTTGTCAAGTCTTATTTAAAATAAATACAAAAACTTTAAAAGGACTTGACAAACTAGTAAATAGTGTCTATAATAATATCATGAGCTACTTACCAGAAAAGAAACGAAACCTCACAGAGAAGCAAGAATCATTCTTGAATAATCTTGTAGAGACTGGTGGGGATTTCAAAAAGTCAGCCGAACTTGCAGGGTATTCAGGCAATCACTATCAAATATTAAAATCACTTAAAAACGAAGTAGTAGATATTGCCAGTGACGTACTTGCAAGGGAAGCCCCTACAGCAGCATTCAAGCTTATAGAGATTATGAAATCTGATAAGCCTGTTCCCCAAGCTAACAATAAGTTACAAGCTGCACAGACGATACTAGATAGGGCTGGTGTTGTTAAGACGGATAAGCTAGATGTTAATCATAATGTTAGTGGTGGTATCTTTATACTACCAGAGAAACATACGATTGATATAGAAGCAGAGGATGCTAACTATGAGGTAGTCAATAATGACTAAGCTTTGGATAACTGAACACGTTAATGAAGATGGAGCTGCAATAGGTCCATATATCAAAGCAGATACAATTGCCCAAGCAAATAGAATAGCAATACAATATGGGTTGTTAGTTCTAGGAGAGATTCAAGAACTAGAACACGAAGTAGAACTAGAAAAGAAACTAGTTCATTAAAACTAAGGCGGTACACTAATGAGCATTACATACAGAGGAGAAACTTTTTCAGGTTATAACAAACCTAAACGTACTCCAAAACATCCAACTAAATCACACGTAGTTCTTGCAAAAGAAGGAGACACTATTAAAATGATTAGGTTTGGTGAACAAGGTGCTAAGACTGCAGGGAAACCTAAAGCAGGTGAATCAGCTAGAATGAAAGCAAAGAGAAAGTCTTTTAAAGCAAGACACGGTAAGAACATTGCCAAAGGTAAACTATCAGCAGCTTATTGGGCTGACAAGGTTAAATGGTAGTCGTTCCGACTAGGGTAGTTATATGCCACAACTAGGTAGCAACGAGAAACCTGTCCTTATGTCTAGTAAAAAGAATAAGGGTAGACTTTACAAACCTTCAGACGGTGGTAAAGGTTCTGCACCTAGAGTTAATATACATTCTAAACAGTATAGAGACAACTGGGATTTAATTTTTAATAAAGGAGGTAAAGATGCCAACAAAAAAGAAAGCTAAATCAACCGTGAATAAAGCCGGTAATTATACAAAACCGACTATGCGTAAGAGACTTTTCGAGAAGATTAAAGCCGGTACTAAAGGTGGTAAAGCCGGACAATGGTCTGCTCGAAAAGCCCAGCTCCTTGCAAAAGAATACAAAGCCAAAGGGGGAGGCTATAAGTAAAATGAAAAGGATTAAAGAATTTATGATTAAGATAATGGATAAACTTAACAAAGCATATGCTAAGTTATTTAAAAAGTGTTTAACACCAAAGAAAAAGAATGTCGCTAAAAGAAAGTCAAAGAAGTCTTAGAAAGTGGGAAAAAGAAGAATGGGGTACCAAGAGTGGTAAACCGTCTTCGGAAACGGGGGAAAGATATCTCCCGAAGAAAGCGATTGCAGCGTTATCTTCAGAAGAATACGCAAGAACAACAAAAGCAAAACGAGAAGGAACCAAGCGTGGTAGACAGTTCGTTAAGCAACCTAAAACAATAGCAAAGAAAACAGCTAAATATAGATGAAAGAAGGATACATAAAAAGAGCTACCTCTACTATACCATTTGGATATGAGTTAGTTGATGAGTCTAGTTCTTTTTTAAAACCTATTGATGAAGAGTTAGAAGCTTTACAGATTGCAGAAAACATGGTAGTCAACGAAGAGATATCATTACAAGCTGCATGTGATTGGTTAGAATACAAGACGGACAGACGAATGTCTGCTCCGGGATTAAAAAAACACATAGATAAAAAGTATGGATTACGAAGCGAAAGATTGGGAACTGAACCCACATCTTTACTTGCAAGATAGCGAAGGCAATTTTGTAAAGAACAAAGATGGTACGCCTCGTAAGAAAGCGGGTAGACCAAAAACAGATACTGAAAAAGCGATTAAGTCTGCACGTGCTACAATAAGTCGTAAACAAAGAAACATTCAAAAATTAGAACAAAAGCTTAACAACGCTAAAAGTTCTTTCAAAAAACAAAAAGAAACAATTCAAAAACTTGACAATACTAAAGAAGGTATTGTTACAGAAAGTGATTTAAACACCTTACCCAAAGCTGTAAAAGAAGTACTTGATAATCATCATGTATTCTTCCACGCTAACGAAGGTCCACAAACAGACTTCCTTGCTGCTGGTGAGAAAGATGTGTTATATGGTGGAGCTGCTGGTGGTGGTAAATCATATGCCATGATTGTTGACCCATTAAGATACGCACACAGGTCTGCACACAGAGCATTGATACTTAGAAGGTCTATGCCTGAACTAAGAGAGATGATTGATAAGTCTCGTGAACTATATCCACAAGCATTTCCCGGTGCTAAGTTCAGAGAAGTAGAAAAGCTTTGGAACTTTCCAAGCGGTGCAAAGGTTGAGTTTGGATTCCTTGAGAGAGATGCAGACGTATACCGTTATCAAGGACAAGCATATAGTTGGATAGGCTTTGATGAAATAACCCATCTACCTACAGAGTTTAGTTGGAACTATCTTGCTTCACGTCTTAGAACAACAGACAAAGAAATACAAACTTACTTACGCTGTACTGCTAACCCCGGAGGTGTAGGTTCTCAGTGGGTAAAGAAAAGATATATTGAACCTAGTGAATCAAACAAATCATTTTTAGGTAAAGATGGATTAACACGTAAGTTTATTCCTGCTAAGTTAGCTGATAACCCATACCTTGCAGAAGATGGTATCTATGAGCAAATGCTTAAATCACTACCACCTATACAACGTAGACAACTACTTGAAGGTAACTGGGATGTGGCTGAAGGAGCTGCATTTGTAGAATTTAGTCCTGATAAACATATTATTACACCATTTGAACTACCTGTACACTGGGAAAGAGTCAAAGCAGTTGACTATGGATATGCTGCAGAAAGCTGTTGTTTATGGGGAATAATGGATATAAATGACAATACTTTAATAATTTATAGAGAATTATACAAAAAAGGCTTGACAGGTGAAGAATTAGGTGCTATAATAACAGATATGGAGACAGAAGACCCATTTTCGGTAAATGGTGTCTTAGATACTGCAGCTTGGGCAAGAACAGGAACGACTGGTCCAACTGTAGGAGAAAGTTTAGTTAGAGCTGGTCATAAGTTAAGACGAGCTGATAAGAATAGAATACAAGGTAAAATACAAATACACGAGTATTTAAAGATTAGAGAGAATGGTAGACCTAAGTTACAGATATTTAATACATGTCCGAACTTAATAAGAGAACTACAGTCTATACCATTATCTAAAACTAATCCTGAAGATGTAGATACAAAAGCTTCAGACCACGCATATGATGCACTACGTTATATGATAATGAGTAGACCAAGAATGGAAAGCCCATTAGAACGTATAAGAGGTTTGAAGAGAGAAATGTATAGACCTGTTGATTCAACATTTGGTTATTAAAGTATATGGCAGAAAACGAAAATACATTTTTAAGAGCTAACGATATCTACGAAGAAGTTGAAGGAGAGTCTGGAGTTACTCTTACTCTTGAAGAAGACCAACAAAGAAATCTTATTGGTATAATTAAAGGTAGGTTTGCACAAGCTGAAGAATCTAGAGAAACAGATGAACGTAGATGGTTAAGAGCTTATGAAAACTATAGAGGATTATATTCTAAATCTGTTAAGTTTAGAGAATCAGAAAAGTCTAGGGTCTTTGTAAAAGTTACTAAGACTAAAGTACTTGCAGCTTTTGGACAGTTAGTTGATGTTATCTTCGGTACAGGAAAGTTTCCTATCGGTATAGCAGAAACTAAAATAGCAGAAGGTGAAACAAACTTTGCACATCTTGATACAGCTAATCCTACACCCGGTTTAGAAACATCAGAAGGTATGGAAATACCTGATGACATTGGTAACAGAATAGATAGTCCTTATGATGTTGGTTACGAAGGTGACGGTAGAGTTTTAAAACCCGGAGCTACTTTTTATAACGGTATCTTTGAAGATAGTCTTGAAGACCAAGCTGAAGAAGCTGGTATTCTTAAAGATGGTACAAGTCCTGACCCACAGGCAATAGAAGTATCTCCTGCACAAAGAGCTGCAAGAAGAATGGAAAAACTTATCCATGACCAGATTGAAGAATCAAATGGAAACTCAGAATTAAGAAATGCTTTACTTGAAGCAGCTTTATTAGGTACTGGTATTGTTAAAGGACCATTTAACTTTAATAAAAAACTTCACAAGTGGGAAACAGATGAAGAAGGTAATAGAGTTTATAATCCACTTGAAGTTAGAGTACCAAGAATAGAATTTGTAAGTTGCTGGGATTTTTACCCAGACCCTAACGCAACTAATATGGAAGAATGTGAATACGTTATCCATAGACATAAAATGAATAGAAGTCAATTAAGGCAGTTACGTAATATGCCTTACTTTGATGAAGATGCAATACGTAGTGCTATTCAAATGGGTGCTAATTACGTAGAAAAAGATTTTGAAAGCCAGTTAAAAGATGATGCTAGAAGTGACGAAGATATAAATAACAGTTACGAAGTATTAGAATACTGGGGAATGATGGATGCAGAGTACGCAAGAGAAGTAGGTATAGACTTACCCGACACTGTTGATGACCTAGATGAAGTACAAGTAAACATATGGACATGTGGTACTTACTTGTTAAGAGCTGTACTTAATCCATTCACTCCATATAGAATACCATACAATGCTTTCCCATACGAAAGAAACCCATATAACTTCTTTGGTATTGGTGTAGCTGAGAACATGGATGATTCGCAACAGATTATGAACGGTCATGCAAGAATGGCTATAGATAACTTAGCAATGTCTGGTTCTCTAGTGTTTGATGTAGATGAGTCTGCTTTAGTAGGTGGACAATCAATGGAAATATATCCGGGTAAAATATTTAGAAGACAAGCTGGAATGCCGGGACAAGCTATACACGGTTTAAAGTTTCCTAATACATCACAAGAAAACTTAATGATGTTTGATAAGTTTAGACAACTTGCAGATGAACAAACAGGTATACCTAGTTATTCACACGGACAAACAGGTGTTCAAAGTATGACAAGGACTGCTTCTGGTATGTCTATGTTATTAGGAGCATCAAGTTTAAATATTAAAACAGTTATCAAAAACCTTGATGACTTTTTATTAAGACCACTTGGAGAATCTTATTTCCAGTGGAACATGCAATTCTTAGAAGATGAGTTGGATGTTAAAGGTGATTTAGAAGTTAAAGCTACTGGAACAAATAGCTTGATGCAGAAAGAAGTTAGAAGTCAAAGACTTACTATGTTCTTACAAACTGCACAAAGTCCTGCTATTGCTCCGTTTGTTAAGATTTCTAAACTCGTTAGTGAACTTGCCTACAGCTTAGACTTAGACCCTGATGAAATACTCAATGACCCTGAAGAAGCTGCAATCATGGCACAAATAATAGGAATGCAGAATGCTGGACAAACAAATGGCGAGGAAGCTCAACCCGGTGGTGAACAGTCCCCAATGGGAGGACCTCAAGGAGTACCTCAACAACCTCAAGAACTTGGAGCTACAGGCACTGGCGGTGGCAACATCGGAACAGGAAATGTACCGGTTGCAGGGGAGAGTGAGTTCTCTGGTACGGTTGGAGCAACTGGACAAGCAGGTTAAAGAAGCAATTAATAGGAAGGAAGAAGTATGATGTTAGAAGACGACAGAAAAAAATATAATATTTCAGATTTAGGAAAAGCTAAGATTTCTGAAGAAATGAAAATGTTAGATGAAAAAAGAACAAAAGCTCTTCAGGAAAAATTAAGAAAAAAAATGCTAGAAAAAACTCTTGAAAGACAAGAAGAATTAATGGCTAAAAAATTACTAGAAAAACAAACATTAAATATTGACGAAGCAAACAATATTAATACACTTTTAAAAAATAGAGCAGGAATGAAAGATGGTGGTCCGGGCATAGAAGCTTTAAGAAAAGAAGCACCAGAAGTTGTTGCAAAAATGGGTTATAACGAAGGCGGTTCAATAGATGACCAAATGATGATGGTTATGACACCACCTATGGAATCTGAAATGGAACCTGATGGAGAAATGGAAGATAACTACACAAGATTTATAATGGAAGAAGCATTAAGCGAAGAAGAAGAAGATATGCTAACTTCCAAACTAGAACAAGATGAGGAACTATCTATGTTATTTGATAAGATAATAGATGTTGCTCAAGAATTTGCTGGGTCTGGTCCTGTTGAAGGTCCGGGTTCAGGAGTCTCTGACAGTATACCCGCAAGGTTATCTGATGGAGAATTTGTCTTTACTGCAAAAGCTGTAGAAGAAATCGGAGAAGACACTTTAATGTCTATGATGAAAGAAGCTGAAGCTGCTGCAGATAAAAGACAAGGTTTTGCCGAAGGCGAATTAGTTGAAGAAGAGACTGTTACTATGCCTGTTGAAAGACAGCCTGTAGAACAAAACATTAGAGTAACTAAAGAAACAGTTGGACCTCAAGCAGGAATGCTAGAGCAAGACGATTTAGTTGATTCTGAAGTTAAAAAGTCTATGTTCAGACAAAATCGTTTTTTATAAACAAAACCAACTTACGATAAAGCTACCTGAATTAATTACTCAGCCCTTTATCAAACTAAAACCAAAAGGCTACCTTTACAATACAAGCCCTCTAGTCGACATAGAGCTACCTTGTGAACATAAGCCCCGAGTAGGAGAAAAAGAAAATGACTAATACAGTCCAGAAAGAAGAAACGCCAAACCCTTATAACGCAAAAAAAGATTGGCACCAAGGAGACGATAAACCTTTTGTATCATCTCAAAGTATGTTTTTTGAAGAGCCTTCTGAAAAGAATAAACTCTTTAAAAGTAACGACATAACCGAAGTGGAAGCTGAAGGAAGTGTTAATACTGAAGAACTGGAGACTACTAAGGATACACCTTATAAGAAACCAGACTATAAAAAAAGATACGATGATTTGAAAAAACATTACGATAGTAAACTTAATGAGTTCAAAAGCAGAGAACAAGAGTTAATAGAGGAAGCTACTAAAAATAGAACCGAATATAAAGCTCCAAAAACTGAAGAAGAACTAGAACAATTTAAGAATCAATATCCTGATGTTTATGAAGTTGTAGAAACAGTTGCTCATATGCAATCGGAGACTAAAGCAAAAGTTCTAGAAGAACGCCTTAGTAAACTCCAAGAACGTGAGAATCAGTTAATACGACAAGATGCAGAAAAAAGGTTAATGGAAAGACATCCTGATTTTGAAGATATCAGAAACAGCGATGACTTTCATGGTTGGGCAAAAGAGCAACCTAAAGTTATTCAAGATTGGATATACTCAAATGCTAACGATGCCGACCTAGCTTCACGTGCTTTAGATTTGTTTAAAAAAGATTTTGGTATTGATATCCCAAAGGCTAAGTCATCTTCTAAACCGACTAGAAAATCTGCTGCAGATATGGTCTCCACTAAAACAACAAGTGTAGAACCAAAGCAACAGAGAGTATGGTCAGAAAAGGAGATTGCTGCAATGAGTGTTGCTGAATTTGATAAATTTGAAAAAGAAATATCAGATGCAATGCAAGAAGGCAGAATCGTTAAATAAACTATAATTAACTCAAGGAGAAAGTATCATGGCTCAATATTTTGAACCCTCAACAGATACAGATGCTAACTTTGCAAACTCCGTAGCAGGACAAACAAATAGTTTCTTTTTACCATCGGTTTACTCTAAAAAGGTTTTAAACTTTTTCAGAAAAGCCTCAGTGGTTGAAGCTATTACTAACACCGACTATGCCGGTGAAATATCTGCTTACGGAGACTCTGTAAAGATTATCAAAGAACCTGTCATTTCAGTATCAGACTACACTAGAGGTAGCGATACTACTGACACAAAACTAACCGACCAAGAAATAACTTTGGTTGTTGACAGTGCTAAAGCTTTCAAATTCATCGTAGATGATATTGAAACAAATATGTCACATGTGAACTTCAAAGAAGTTGCTTCAAGCTCTGCTGCATATGCTCTTAAAGATGCGTATGACGCTGCTGTTTTAGCAACTATGTTTGCTGGTGTATCAGCTTCAGGACCTGACCATATCATCGGAGCAGACGCTGCTGCCGGTACTGGTGGTGTAGCTGAAACTACAGCTTCTGTCGACCTATTAGGTTCAGACGGAACTGGTGTAGATGCTATTGACCTTATGGCAAGAATGGCAAGACTTTTAGACGACCAGAATGTACCTGAAGAAGGTAGATGGTTTGTTGCACCTCCTTCATTCTATGAAGAGTTGTCACAATCTGGTTCTAAACTTCTTTCTGTTGACTTTAATGCTGGTCAAGGCTCAATCAGAAACGGTTTAGTTTCAAGTGGAAAACTAAGAGGATTTGATATGTACAAATCTAACAATATCGCTGCAACATCTAATGCAACTGGTAAAGTTATGGCTGGACATATGAGTTCTACTGCTACTGCTAACACTATCCTTTCAACAGAAGTGTTGAGAGACCCAACATCGTTTGGTGATATTGTTAGAGGTCTTCATGTCTATGGTGCGAAAGTACTTAGAGATGATGCTCTATGTAGTGCATTCTACGCAATTGACTAATATCAATTCGGGGGAGTCTTCGGACTCCTCCACTTTTTAAAACAAGGAGATAAAAATGAAATACGGAAAAGAAAAAAGAAAAGAGATGATGATGGGTGGATATAACATGAAGCCTAGAGATAAAAAAATGGGTGGTGGTAGAATGATGTATGT
>Ga0208898_1002213_pt1 | contig 12038 bp, 17 predicted proteins | sample VirMetDEL_Mar_4_FD_184513 | JGI IMG/M metagenome (GOLD analysis project Ga0208898, IMG submission 184513) | Aqueous microbial communities from the Delaware River and Bay under freshwater to marine salinity gradient to study organic matter... | ecosystem: Environmental > Aquatic > Marine >...
ATCTTGAATATCGTCTATAAATAATGTTCCCGTTTGGTCGGATGTGGATGTGGCATTATTTATAGACGATATTCAAGATCCATTTTGGGTTTTCGATTCCGATGGAAGCCTTGCAGACGAAAACTCCACAGACCTCTACACTGGATACGCCAAGTCGATGCAGATGGGTGGGTTTTTGGAGGAGGATAGGTATGGTAATTCAATTTATAATCAGCGAAGAAGAAATATTGGCTATTTTAAAGACGGTATACTGTCCAAGATTGCTCTTTTTAACGAAAATGGAAAAAAGATTTATGAACACAGTCTCCTTGGTGATGGATTACTGGAAGAAAAAGATTGGTATTACAATGGACAGATTGCGTATTTATTAACGATTAAGCAAAGTAGTAGGGATTACATAAATGCAAAATCTTGGCTACCCAATGGAGATAAATGCAAAGAAACAAATTTGCGAAACGGGACAGGTAGGTTTTGTTCCTATTACGAGAACGGACAGAGGCTGTTTGAAGAAAACTACAAAAACGAGATTATTGTCAGTAGGATGAAGTGGTACGAAAACGGACAGAATCGGTCGGAATCAAACTACAAAGACGGTAAGCTCGATGGGCTTTCTACTTGGTGGTACAGTAATGGAAAAAAGGAGGAGGAAAGAAACTACAAGGACGGAGACAAGGACGGGCTTTCTACTAAGTGGTACGAGAACGGGCAGAAGAAGCTAGGAGGTAACTACAAAGTCGGAAAGAAGGAAGGGCTTTGGACTTGGTGGTACGAGAACGGTCAGAAGAAAGAAGAAGCCTTTTACGAAAACGGGCAGCAAGATGGGCGCAGTATCTTTTGGCATGAGAATGGTCAGAAGTCATCTGAAGGAAATTACAAAGACGGAAGGCAAGATGGGCTTTGGACTAGTTGGCAAGAAGATGGAAATTTAACAAGAAAAACGAAATACAAAGATAAAACGAGGACTGTAACGCATTATTGGGTTAGTACGGGAAAAAAGAAAGAGGAAGGCACATACAAGAATAACAGACGAGATGGGCTTTTAACTATGTGGTTCGAAAATGGACAGAAAGAGTTAGAAGAAAATTATAAGGATGGAAAACGTTTGGGGGTATATAAGAAGTGGGATGAGAATGGAACCCTAATAAGAACTGGCAGATACAACGGCAGACCTCCTCCTAAAATAGTTCCTGCGGTTCGTAAATAGCTAGTAACTAAAGACTACTTTGTTGCGTGCCTGATGCGACTATTCGTTCCCGTCACATTGAGGCTATTAGTCAGTCCAATGATATTTATGCTAATCTCCCGTTTCAGGTGAATGATTGACGGATAATTATCAGAATGGTTTTTTGGGGTGAATGAAATATTTGATCACTACGCTATTACTCATTTTTTCAGGAACTTTTTGTTATGGAGCTGTTCTTGATGGGAAAACCCTTGCTGAAGCCGCAATCCACTATGACAAAATGAGTGAAAACCCTGATGCCACTCCTAACTTTCATGCAGGTTTATTCTTGGGTTATGTTGGGGGATTAGCAGATGAGTTATTTCCTAATTCAGGTATCCCTAAAGATGTTTCCATAAAACAAATAAATAAAATCTTTTCTAAATTTCTAAAAAACAATCCAAAGAAGTGGCATAGAAGTGGAAATGTCTTGTTTAGAATGTCTATCAAGGAAGCTTTTCCTGAAGCTAAACTCTAAGTTATGAATGAAAACGAAGACGAAAATCCTCAGAAACAAGGAAGTGGTGGAGTCTTTTTCTTTTGCTTGTGGTACATCTTTGCGTGGATAGTAGCATCAATTTATGCAGGTACGAAAGGGTTTACCTTCTTTCTTGTCCCATTTGTGCTTATTGGAATTTACATAGCAGTAGATAAATTAGGAGAAAAACTCTAGTGAACACTGACTCCACCCTCAACGATTCGGGAAGACTTGTTTCTTACAACGAGGAAACCTTTGAGCTTACTCCTATAATTTAAGTTGAAACTAACCTTTGCCATCCTGCTGATAAATACTCTATACAAGTGATTGAGGAATATACGGGAAGAACTGCTCAGAACTTTTGGAGTCATAACAGATGAAAAAGAACTTTATCGGAACTGGAAAAGATGGAACTGAAATAAGGTACGACAACGGCCAGTCAGTTGTGATTACTGATAAAAACGGGAATCCTATTGTACCTAAAAAGTTTTTAAAAAGGCTGGAGGCTCAACGGGAACGGGAACACCAAAAAGCGAACAATTTGGGTCTTGAAGGTTTAAATATGGATTTACGGAAAAGGTCTGCTGAAAAGTTCTAAAGATTTAACCGCAAAAATATCATTAGCTTTCGAATATACACGGACGGAAAAATTACCCCTTGGTACCCCGTAAAAAAATCTGCCAATAATCTGCCAAGTTAAAGGATCATTTAAGTCTATTTATATTCATTCAACTCAAGACCTCCAAAAACTAGCTGGCACGGAAACCTAGTGAATAAGCGGAGTTCCTTTGTTTAATAGGGGTAGGGGATGGTTAAGGAAAAAGAGGATCAAAGCCTTTCAAGACCGCCGCATTCGACCACTCTGCCATCCTTCCTTCACTTTTTTAGTGAGCCTTAAGTAGCTTACTAACAGTGTTTTAAGATAAATATAGCTTGGTTTCTGATAGATAGTCGAGCGAACTTTGCTTGATTACCTGCCAAAAATCTGCCAATTATTAATGTTCTGAGGCATTAAAACCAGCAAACCGAGTTATGATTAAATTTAAAAGACCGAAACCGATATATGTAAAATCTGATAAGAAATGGCAACTAGATTATCGTCCGACACCTCCACCAATTAAGGACCCAAGACCGGGGCGAACAGGTTGGCTAACTGCGAGACCTAGTTGCGATACAAAGGAAGAAGCTGAGCAGTTGGCGATCTTAGTAGAAATAGCTGTAAATAATATCGATACCAATATTTCTACGGATGAGCGGATTGATTATATAAAAGCCAAACAATCACTTAAAGATGCAGGTATTGAGACTAGCATTCTGAAGATTGTTGAGGAACATATAGAACAGGCACCAAAGGCAACGACTAAGACGGTGGCAGAATGTTATGCTGAATGGAGGGAGGTTCAATGGGAACGGGTACGGAAGGGATACATTGAAGAAAAGACGGCAAAGAGTTCTAAGCGAGGAAAACCAGCACTTGAGCCATATTTCGATAAAAACATTTCTGTATTTAAAAAAGCCACTATTGCAGAAGAACACGCCGAACTGACTAGGCAGATATGGAAGGAGTTTTCACCGGAGTCATTGAAGAAGGCATTTAAAACAAACTTTCAGTTCTTCAAATGGTGCGTTGGAAAACGATATTTAAAAGAGCAGCCATTGACTGAAATCTTAATGAAGGTTGAAGACAATAACAGAAATGAATCTCCGGAGGTATTACTTCCACACGAACTCAGGCAATTATTGCACGCTGCACAAAGAACGGACGAGACGCTGGGTTTCTTAGCTTACTTTGTGATTCATTGCTTGGTTGGTGTAAGACCGAATGAGGTGAAGCACTTGACTTGGGATAATATTAAAACGGACGATCCTGATGATTCATTTATTTACATTCAGAAAACTAAGACTAAAAAACCAAGGACGATAGATTTAACAAAGGATGCAGAGCTGCCTTTCGATCAGGGGGTTATCATTGAATGGTTGAATATTTGTGACAGGAGCAAACCAATTTATCCTCCTAACTACGCAAAACGACGAAAAGCACTTTTGAAGGAAGCTGGTTTGATTGAAAACGACAAAGAGTCTGAAAGATTTCAAAATATTGGTAGGCACTCAGCAGCCACTTATATGTACAAGCTGGGCATTCCCGTAGGTGTGGTTGAGAATAGATGCGGAAATTCTGAAGATGTTTTAGCTGATCATTATTTTAATAACGATAGAACCAAAAAGGAAGCACGGGAATATTTCTCCATTACACCATTAAAAGCGGTTGAGAATGTAGTTAAGTTCGCCTGATAATTTTCTTCTGTAAGTCAGCCCTGTTTGCTCTATCTCGGTGGGAGTAAATGGGGCTTTCTTATGTATTAAATAAATTATTAAAAGTTTTCCTTGATATTTCTTCATCCATAATGAACTATTATAGGCACTGGTGTACCGGTTTCCTTCAATTCACTGACTGCCCACTTGATTAGCAGGATGTGAACGGGAAATGTCGCCACCTTTACTAGCAAATGCAGAGGTGATACCTCACGGGTTTAAGTAGGTCCAATTCCTACGCCGACGATAATCCTTAACCGGTTTCTTGGTTTTGTAATAGACAATTTTTTTTTCGGATGCGGAGTTCTCGGGAAGTGAGGGTAGGAGCGAAGTATGCAATCAAGATATAGGAGAACTATGTCATGTCTAGAATTGCTAGAACTGAATTATCAGAAAAACGAAAGGATCAGATTGATGCTGGTCAAGTTGAGTTGATGTCGGCTCAGGAAGCTGCACATTATCTTAAATTCAAAGATGTAAGGACCATACGGAAATTATACTGTAAGGACCCCACATTTCGAGCAGGTGCCCCGTTTTATGGCCCTGCATCAAAGAAGTCATCGAAGTCAGAAATATATGTACTCAGGTCAAAGCTTCTTGAGTGGCTGACTTCGCCGACAACGGGAACCGTAAGTTAGGAGGGGAACCACTATGATTTGGGATCGGAAGCGAGACCGGATCAAAGAGGCGTATGTCGCGAATATTTGGGCAAAGAGGGCTGGAGTTGATTATCTAGTCACACCCAATGAAGAACGATACGACATTCAATTCTTTGATAAAACGGGAACGAAAGTATTAGCTGAGGTAAAAGTCAGGTCTAAGCACTTTGGAAGCTGGTTTGTTGATGCTGCAAAGGAAGAGAACCTGCTGAATAAATCACGGGAGCTGGGGTGTACGCCTTGGTATCTGATTTACTGCCAGTCAACACGGGTAGCTTACAAGCTGAATTTACACCAGCATTTTGAGTACATCGAGGGATGGTTGAATGAGTCTTGGGGTAAATATGTACCGGAGCCTCAGTGGCACTCAATTAATTCAAATCCTTCTATTTATCGGGGTATGTCCTCGCTGGGATGGAAGTAATCACAATTAAAAACATTTAAAATAATACAGAAGAAATATGAATAGGAAAAATAGATTTGTTGATACCGAGCAATGGCGGAGTGTTAGAAAGTTTGCAGAAATGAAAGGATGGGGGCAGTTGCTGCACTTATACCTATATTTAGATCGTGCTGACTTTGCTGGAATCGCTCATTTGAAGCTGAAGCTGTTTGAGCTTTTCAGTAATATCAAAGCATTCAGTAAGGAAGAAATACAGAATTTACCGGAGGATGTACGGTCACAACTAATGCCTGATGATATGAAAGTTATCGCTGAGGAATTGAAAGAGTTCTGGGTTCACTACGGCGAAGGAATATTCATTTGCAAGGACTTCCTTATTAAGACTCAGGCGAAACGATTGAACCTAGGGAACCCACCACACGGTGCGATCATTAAGGATATGGCAAACTGGTACACTCAGGGGATGGAAGATGTCTTTGCTGAAGTTATGAAGGTCAATAGGACTGCCAAGTTTGTACCGTTACAAGATTGTTATGAGAAGTTGGTTGGTTCACTGAATAAAGCTAAGGCAGATAAGGCGGAGTCCAGTATAAATGGTGCCAAGGGTAGGCTGGGGAATTTTGAAGATGTAGTCTTTTACCTCCAAATGATTACGCCGATTAATTCGCGTCCTGAGTTTAAATTAGAGCAGAATGCAAAGAAAGCTTTAGGTGCATCAGGAGGCGAAGTAATCGTGCTGGAGAATAAAACGGAAGAGGTGGAAGAGGACGATCCGTTGAGACCAAATATGCATCCGGATCAGTCGAAGCCATTATGTAATACCACAAGTCAGGAGTCACATGATGAGTGGTTGAGTATGGGAAAGTATATGGGGAGTGATGGTTGGTATCACGATCCAAAGAACCTAGTGCAGGAGAATGAAGAAGAGTAAGGCAGATAGGTCAGGGGGTGAGGCAGGGGGTGATCCCATAATACTTATACTAATTATGTATACTATTACGATATATGTAGTTATTCGTTTTCTCTTTTTGATAACGATTACGACTAAGACTCTCTTATGTAGTCATGTTATTACTTAGTTAGTGATCCTGTTTAGACCTTAGCCAATGAGTAAAACATATAAAGATAGGCACGATTACTTTATGCGTAGATCATTAGCTGGTTGTGCAGGTTGTGGTGTGGCAGGGGTAGGGATCGATCCGGTCTCTGCTCTTTGCCCACCATGTAAAAAAAGAATGTTAATTCACGGGTCACCCACACGGAAGAAACCAAAGCTGACTTGGGAACTTGAGAAAGCACACTTCGGGATCATTGGAGCCTGCGATATCAGACCAGCGGAAAAGGTGTTTGATCAATTCATGGTTTCATACGCATCACCAAATAAACACGATCCGCTGCGTAGGTTGTGCTGGTTGCATTTCTTTCAACTTAAAGCATCTGATGGAAAACCTTTGATGTCATTCTTTGAATCACTGCTGCAAACATTTGCTTTAATTTTGTACGAAACGAATGGAGGCAGGTTTGATGCTAAAAAGAAACAATACCAATATTGCTTAGGCAGGGCTGCGGTTTGTCCTTGGGATCGAAGGAGGCAGTCAGCACGGGGCACTTATTACGACAAACAGGAACGGGTGGAACTACAGAAGAAGCCCACGATTATGCTCAGAGCATTTGATGTAATTTTCATAGGAGCCGGCATTGGCCGGTTCATAACAAACATAAATAATAAAATAAGGAGCAATAAAAATGGCAGTTAATGAAATTCGGTTAATGAGTCCTAGGAATCGAGAAGAAGAAAGTGTTAGAAGCCCAACTCTTATTGAATTACTTAAGAGGGCAGGGTACGAAGTGAGAAGGTCTGCTGAAGGAATACTGATTGTTCGAGGACTGAAGTTGAGTGAGTGGACACCTTGGTGTGACATAAGGAATCAATACAAGTAGGTCAGGTTATGAAACAAGAACACGTGCTAGATCATGTATTAGGATTGGTGGATCACTTTAAAACGAAACGGGACAACGGAGAACTTTCAGCAGGAGAAGCATCCGTGTACTTGAAGTGTCTGGGTATTCTGGGAGCTAAAGATGCCGTATTGAACCTCAAGCAGATGGAGTCGTTATCCAATAATGTGGAGGTGCTTGATCTGCCGTTTAGGGTGCGTGAATAGGTTGAATTGACAGACGAGAAGTTCAAGGGTTAATAGAAAACTATGAGACCCCTAAATTTAGTAACAGTTTTCCTTATTACGCTTACTGTTTGTTCAAATCAAACTCCAGTCGTAGCACAGGCCGAAAAGTCAGATGACGGCATTATATCCAAAATAGAAGAGATACTTGGCGGTAAAGGTATAGCGAGTGAAGCTTTCATTGTTCTTAAGAATGATGAGGTTCGATACATGGCGGACATGGAGATTATCTTTTTTGACGACAGCGTTAAGGATGCCTTCCAGAAACTTCGCCAAGAACGCTCAGAGGCTAAAAGTAACATGAGCATTGAAGCTATAAATAACAATCCAGCGATGGCTGAGGCTATGCAGAAATTGAATGCCTTAAGAACCGAGATTGCAGAAAGAGAAAGGTCGATCGATGGAAAGGTTGAGGAGATGAGACTTAACTTGATCGCCAACTTGAAAGATTCATTAAACGACTTATCACAACAACTTGAAAGCGGAGGAAAGGTCCTAGAGGAGTTTAAAGAAATAACTACTCCGTTTGATAATGCAATAAGGAAAGCGAGACAGAATCTTATTGATCTTAAAGAAGACGAAACGAAAGAGGAATTGGACAAGAAAGCTTTTGAAATCCTTAATAATTACATTGTCAGAAATGAAATAGAGATGCCCAAATTCAAGGATTCAGATGGTTTTTTGAGAGTTAGTTTTGAACAGGAAACATATTACAGCTTTAATTCGGGTAATTACAATAAAGCTTGGATTTGGGATTTTTACAGAGATGGAGGACAGGCATATTATAAATATTTGAATACACCTAATGGAACTTACCATGCTTGGGATAAATCGAGCACTTTTGTTGAAATGTTGAACTTGATATTACCCCTTGCTAAAAAGAAGGGCGATTTGATGGAAGAATGCAATACATTAAGATCAAATATCAGATCAAGAGAGATTGCCAGAAACATAGCACTAATACCTTGGGAAAACAGACACGATGTCGACCAAGATCAATTTGAAGAACAGTATGGTCGGATCACAAGAGAACACGAGAATACGAAGCTAAGGTTAGATGCCCTTCAAAACGAAGGTCCAGAAAGAGATCAAATACTCGAAGAAATGGTTTCGCAAATTAAGCAGGAGATTGCCGAGCAGCGTGAGCAACTTGATGAAGTAGAAGCTGAGATTAAGGAAAAAGCGATTGAATCGATGAGTGATAACTTGCGATACACTTACCACAATAAATTCACATCTATGCTGGGTTCTGAGTCCGAGCTTTCAATCCGCACAGGAAGTAAAGGTGACTTTATTATACCCGCTGGAATGGATTACCTTTTCGCAACTCGATCAAGGAGCAATGGAGAGAATATCTTTTGGTTTTTGAAAATAGACCCTAAGTTTGGCAATTTCAGATTATCCAATTCCAACGCAAAGTTTGTTGGTGAGTACGGTGATACAATGACTTGGATGTACGAAGATTTTTACTTGGAATAATTTAACAAACAATGAAGGAAAGCCATGAGCAGCGAACAAGATTACAGACTGAACCAACTTGAGAAAAAACTGGACGATATACATTCCACATTGAAGGCAATTCGTTGGACTCTAGCAGGTGGTTTTCTCTTTATTATTATGGTTATATCAGGCTTGATTAAGCCGGGAATATTTAGCTGAAATTAATGCTAACCTACCGAATGATGGGTGGATGAAGTTGCACGGCTGATTCCAGTAACAGTATACTAACTATTAAATAGTTACTCTATTCAGTCGGCTTGACGAGTAATGGAAGGTTTGGTTTGGTTTAGCTATATGAAAATCGTGCTGCTTTCCCTGATTCTTTCTTTTCCACTCTTTTTAAACGGGGACGATGAACCTATCGATTATGATCGTTTGGATGTACGCGAAGTGAATGGTGAGCAGTTGCACTTTATAATTGATAGTAAAACTCCTTTTACCGGTTCAACTATTGTAAGGTACGAGAACGGGCAAAAAAAATGGATAAGGAAATTCAAGGACGGAACGCTAGAGGGTGTAACAGTTGGGTGGTACGAGAACGGACAGAAGAAATATATGGCTGATTGGAAGTTTGGGAAAGAAGATGGACTTGAAACTTGGTGGCATAAAAACGGGACGAAAAGAAAGGAAAGTCGTCGCAGAGATGGTAAGAGGAACGGATTAATAACTCAATGGCATAAGAACGGAGAGAAACAGATAGAAGGGAATTACAAGGATGGAAAAATGGATGAACTTTGGCAGGCCTGGTATGAGAACGGGCAGAAATCGTCAGAAGGGAATTATAAGAATGGAAAAGCGGTCGGGCTTTGGCAGGTCTGGTATGAGAGCGGGCAGAAAAATGAAAATAACTTTAAAGACGGAAAGCTCATGTCTACCGTCGTTTGGAAACCCAATGGCGAGAAGTGCCCCGTCTCCAATTTAAAAGACGGGAACGGGGTTCAGGTTGGGTATAAAAAAGACGGGACGGAAAGGTATCGCCTTACCTACAAGGACGGTAAAATCGTGGAATGACTAACCCTCGTCCAGTTAATGCCTCCTCGATCAAAAATTCCTCTAAGGTATGCTAACTCTTCTAAACCAATGAACCTCCGCACCCACCTCTCCCGCTCTAACGGTTACCGTGAGTTAGGAATGTACGACGAATCGATTCTGGAGCTAGAAGAAATTGAGGGAGAAGACCGGTGGCATCCATCAGTCGTCGAAGCAAGATACAAGACCTACCGTGACGCCAAAGAATGGGAACTAGCAATGACGATGGCACGGGTGTTGGCGGAAGGGATGCCCGACAAGTTGGAGTGGCTCAAGAATCAGGCGGATGCGATGACTGAATACGGTGACCCAACAGGAGCTTTGCAGTTACTTAAAGACGCTTTTGAGCGGTTCGGAGAGGACGGAAAATACCTACTGGCGGTTGGTCGTCAATATGCCCTCTTGTGTGAGATTAAGGAAGCTAAGAGGTTTGTTAAGCGGGCTATCAAAGCAGACAGTGCTCTCAAGGCTAAATTTCTAGGTGATCCTGCGTTTGATGCTGTGTGGGAGAGTTTTTGACTACTCCGACAGGAACTGTTTTGATAGTAAGGTGAAACTTTCGCTAATTTTTGCTTTCCCCTTATTTATTATCGTCGGGTGCGGTTCTCCTAACTTGGATGATCCCGATTATATTATTGAGATTTTAGCTGAAGCTACTGACCTAGCAAAACTCCAAAAACGAGGTGGAAGTGGTAAAGAACTATTATTTAAACCAAACGAACAATCTCCTTTTACAGGTTGGGGTAAGAAAATCTACTCCAACGGTCAAGTTAGAGAATTAGTTCAATTTGAAGAAGGTAAAAAGAATGGAGTTCAAACATGTTGGTATCAGAACGGACAGAAAAATTATGAGAGAAACTACTTAGAGGGAAAATATAACGGGCAATACACTGATTGGCATTACAACGGACAAAAAAAAGTTCAAAGATACCATAAGAATGGAAAAGAGGATGGTATGTGGACTGAGTGGTACGAAAATGGTCAAAAAAGTTTGTTGGCTAACTGGAAAGACGGACTTTTAATTTCGGCAGAAGTGTGGAAACCTAATGGTAAAATGTGTACTGAGACGAATTTTAATCTTGGGAATGGATTAGTATTTTTCTATTATGAAAACGGTCAGAAGAAATGGAAATCTACATTCAATAATGGAACTTTGATTAATTTTGATGTTTTTAAATAACCTCCCTCACCACTCCGGCCTAGCCCCTTCCCCATCATAGCTCTTTGCCAATCCATCGCTCTTTAGCTTCTCCCCAAGCGACTCTCCATCGATCCACACCTCCGCCAAGACCCTGAAATACTTATCCCTTTGCGGATTCTTAAGCTCAATCATTTTAGCATCTGACAACAACTCCTGCGTGCGGTTCTTCGCCTTGTACGCCAATGCCTTTACCTCGTCACTTGTCCCCCTCATTTCAGGAGTATCGATACCAAACACACGAACGGAAATATCATCGCCAAACAACGGATGCTGAGACGGCAGGTCGATCTTGAAAGTGTCTCCGTCATACACCTCAACAATCTGTTCGGGAGATAGCGTAAAAATGTCTTTAGGAGTAACCACAAATGGTTCGTCATCATCGCCAATCAAATAGTACGAAATACCTGCTACGGAACCTCCAACAATCAGCAGAGCAATGATTACCCCAAGGCTTACAACGAGGAGCTTCTTTGTCCTCATCTTCTTGGTTTTCTGCGGTGCCTTTTGTTGTGCTTTCTGCTGAACAGGTTTCGCTTTTTTCGCCACTACCGCAAATCCAGGCACATCCTTAATCTTCACCCAATTCGTACCATCGTAGCACGCGAGATGATCGTCCCTGAAGCTACCCGCTTGGACATACTGACGGAGCTGGTCAATCGAGTAAGGGCCGTGGTTCTTTCCGGCAAGGTGAACATAAACCTGCATTGGCGGAGTTTAGAAGATGAGGCGACGGGGAGTCAACGGATGAGAGTCTTGACGATGCTGGGGAGTGGTGGTTGAGTGAAGTTATGAAAGTTATTCGACAATTACTGATTGCTTGGATGCTCGTTGTTTTTTTTATGCTTCATGGGTTTGGTCAAGATGACAATGATTTTAGTTGGGATGATTTTACTTATAATTCACCCGAAGAAAAAGCGTTTTGGGATAATGTTCCCGTTTGGTCGGATGTGGATGTGGCATTATTTATAGACGATATTCAAGATCCATTTTGGGTTTTCGATTCCGATGGAAGCCTTGCAGACGAAAACTCCACAGACCTCTACACTGGAT
>Ga0208898_1002217_pt1 | contig 12031 bp, 9 predicted proteins | sample VirMetDEL_Mar_4_FD_184513 | JGI IMG/M metagenome (GOLD analysis project Ga0208898, IMG submission 184513) | Aqueous microbial communities from the Delaware River and Bay under freshwater to marine salinity gradient to study organic matter... | ecosystem: Environmental > Aquatic > Marine > Coastal...
ACGGTTCAGGAGTTACAAGTTTAATAGCTGGTTATCCTGGTAAAAATATTCAAGAAGTTACTCCTAGTCCAAGTGGATTATCATCTTTATTAGGAGCAGGTTCTACGTTAGCTGGTATCTACGGAGCATTAAAATAATGAGTAGAGTATTTAGAAGACCGATGTTTAGAGGTGGATCGACTAACATGAATGGTATTATGTCTGGTATTGAAGATAGAGAAAATTTTCAAGACGGTACACCATCAGCTAGAGAACAATTAGAAAAAGCATATTCAGAGTATCCTGATACAGGAATTAGTCCACTAAATCAATTTTTAATCCAAGGTGGATTATCATTAATGTCTCAACCGTCTACAGGTAGTTTATTAGGGGATATAGCAACAGCCGCAAAAGATCCCACGTCTCAATTATTAAAATCATTATCTGAAAAAGGTAGGATAAAAAGAGAATTAGCTTTACAAGGTACAGCTTTAGATATTGAACAAGCTGGTAAAGAAAGATTATTAAAACAAAGAATAGATGCAGAAGCCGCTAAACAAACAGGAAATGAAATATATGATATCTACAAAGGTATAAGAATTGAAGAAGCTGGTGGAGAAGTTCCTGAATACGTTGGAGATAATTTTGCATTTTATAACACAGAATTTAGAAAAAAAATGAGAGACAATTTACCTAGTGAACAAATAGGTGGTTTATTAAGATATACAGTAAATCCTGATGATCCAAGATCTGTTAAAGAATGGGAGAAAAAAAATAAAGCAAAAATTAATGCTGGACAGATATATTACTACTCTGAAGAAACAGGAAAACCTATAGTGTGGAATAATAAAACAAAATCTTTTGACACACTAAGTATGGATTTTAGTGAAGTAGATACATTTGATGATAATAGTGTAGACACAGTTGGAGCAGGGGAAGAAATAGAAGTTTTAAGTTTTGAAGATGCTAAATCATTAGCAGGAGAAAGAGGTTATGTTTTAATTCCTCCTAGACCCGCAGATGCAGGTAGAGGATGGTTAGCTGATCAAAAAAGAAAAAATCCAAATGCTATAACTAAATCAGAATTAGAAGACATCATAGAAAAAGAACAATTTGCTGAAAGATACAAAAACATAAAAGGCAATAAACAAAGAACTAGATAGGAGAGCCAATGGCACAACCTTTTGATCCTCTTAATTATGCCGAAGAGAATAACGAAACATCTTGGTACACATCTGCAATAGCTGGTATTGGTTCAGGTTTAATAAAAGTACCTGAAGGTGTTGTATCTTTAGCTGCAGAATTAATAGATTTAGGAGCTGATACAAACACGGCTGCTAGTGTTGAAAAATTTTTCGATGATTTAAATCCTTTTGATGAAGTAGCGGATGCTACTGCAGCGGGAAGAATAACAGAAGCTATTACATCTATTGCAATACCTGGAACTGCCGGTTTTAAATTTGGAAAAGCAGCTGCAACTGCAATTGGATATAGACTTGCTAAAAAAGCTGTACAAGCAAGAAAATCAGGAGACTACGCTCGTATCACAAGAAACACTTCTAGAGGGGCAGAGGAAGCATTAAAAAGAAATAGAAAAGCTAGAGCTAAAAGGTTTGTAGCAGGAGTTATGGGAGGAGCAGCAGGAGAAACTTTTGTTGCTGATGTAGAAGAAATTGGAACGTTTGGAGATGTATTTGAAGGATCTCCTACTTCACTAAATACATTTGAAGAAACAGGTAGAGAAGATGCAGCAAGAAAATTAGCAAACAGATTAAAGTTTGGTGCAGAATCTATTTTAATTACACCTGCAGTATATGGTGTAGGTAAAAGTGCTAAACTTTTAGCGCAACAGGGTAGAGAGTTAGCATATAGTAATAGTAGATTTAAAAGACTTTTAAATAAAGTAGCTTCAGCAGTTAGACCCAGAGAAAGATTAACACCAGAAGCTTTCGATGAATTTACAAGATTGGAAGGTTTAAAAGCAAGAGATGCAAATAGAGCTAAAGAACTTTTTAGTAATTTTACAAAAGAAGTAAACAAAATTTTTCCTGAAATAAAAACATACTATGATAAATCATTACAAACTGAAAAAGAAACTTTTTTAAAACAATTAAATGATATTTTATTAGCAGGAGATGATTTAACTAAACCTGTTAAAAAAGAAAAATTAGAAACTTTAATTGATTCTCTTAAAACTAAAAATTTAGATCAAGTTTCTAGAGTTAAAATACTTGAATCCATTAACGGAGCAAGATCTGAATTTAGTAACTTAGTTGGAATAATTGAAAGAAATAGTGATAGCGCTGTGTCTGCAACAAAAAATAAAAAAGAATTAGGGGAAATATTAAAAGAAAGATTAAAAAATTACATAGGAACTACATACAAAATTTTTGAAGACAAATCTGTACTAGGATATAAAAGATACAAACCTACTGATGAAGCATATAATGCAACCGTACAGGTAGTAAGAAAAAGTTTAACTGAAACAGGTAATACAAATACTAAACAATCTGCGGAACAAATTGTTGACGAAATATTAGGTCAAGTAAATAAAATGAAAAAACCACCTCCAATGCCTTTTAAATCATATGATAAAGTTACAATGGCTGGAGAGCCTGAAAAAGCTTTTCAAAGTTTTGTTGAATTAGGGGGTACAGTAGAGGTTTTAGGAAACAAAATAGTAATTAAAGAAGCTGACAAAAAAGTATTTAAACAATTATTTGGTCAGATAAAAGATCCAAGATACACATTATTTAATGGTATGGGAACTCTATCTTCTTTAGCAAGAACCTCACGTTATTTACAACAATTGAAAACTTCTAATGATGAAGTTCAAAAAAGATTAGGTAAGCAATCTGGATTTTTTTGGGGAACGGAAGCTGAAGCAAAAGCTGCTACAAATGGTGTAGCGGATATAGTGCCTGCAAATAGCTTAATGGAAGAAATTACAGAAAAAAGTGGAATGGCTAATCCATTAGCAGGTAAATTCACAACAAGAGAAATAGCTGAAGGTTTTGCCAATGCACATAATATACAGGGTAAGATGAATGGGTTAGGTGCAATTATTAAACCCGATGGAACAAATGTTGCTCTCAATACCGCTAGTCTATTGTATAGATCTTTAATGTTATTTCCAAAAGGAGTATCACAAATTGCAAAAACAGTTTTATCTATTCCAACTCACCTTAGAAACTATATTAGTGCAGCAGCTTTTAGTGCAGCAAATGGTTTAATGTTTAATCCAGTTCTTGTAAAGCAAGGGTTTGAAGAAGCTTTAGGTGGTTTTGGACCCAGACAGTTATCGGGTATTTTTAAATTTGGAGAAAAAACAACTCCACAAATGGAAGAAACCTATAGAGAATTATTGGATTTAGGAGTGGTTAATTCTCAAGTTCAAATTGGAGATTTAAAAAATCTTTTTAGAGACATGGGATTTGGTGCAAGTGGATTCGATATTGACTCGGGTTTAAAACCAATGATGAGCAAACTAAAGAGTTTGTTTGGAAAATTTCAAGGTCAATATATAGCTGAAGATGATTTTTTTAAAATATTAAATTACGCTGGTGAATTTGGTAGATTAAAAACTGTATTTAAAAATAAAGTAGGTTTAAAAGAAGGTGACAAAGTAATAGATTATTTAGGTAGAGAAGTAAGATTCGGAGATGATTTTTTAAAAAAAGAAGCAGCTAACATTGTAAAAAATACTGTGCCTAATTATGCTTTTGTAGGACAATATGTAAAACTAGCGAGAAGATTACCATTTGGTAATTTTATGTCTTTTCCATCTGAAATGATTAGAACATCTTCTAACGTAGCTGCTCAGGCTGTAAAAGAAATGAAACACTCTAGACCAACTAGAGGAAGTAATATTCTTCCAGTTGTTTATGAAATAGGTAAAGGTTTTGTTAAAAATGATAACCCTTTTTATGGAATAGGATTTAAAAGAATGTCGGGAATGGCCACAACATTAACTGTTTTCCCAACAACGATTGTAGAAGGAGCAAAAGCTTTATATGATGTTTCTGAAGATGAAATACAAGCTATGAGACAGTTTGTCCCTGAATGGTCAAAAAATTCTACTTTAATACCAAGTAGAGATGAAGATTCTGGCGAATTATATTACACTGATTTAAGTCACTCTCTAGCTTACGATGTCATTGCAAAACCTTTTAGAACTATGATTTTAAATGTTCAGCAAGGACAAATGGATGGAGATACATTATTATTAAGTTTTACAAAAGGAATGGATGATGCTGCTGCAGAAATAGCAAGTCCATTTATAGATGAATCTATTTGGACAGAAGCTGCTGCCGATATTACTTTTAGGAAAGGAAGAACTAAGGAAGGGAGACAATTATATACGGATCAAACTTCTTTTGGCGATAAACAACAAATTAGATTTAGACATTTAGTAGAAGCTTTAGCTCCTTCATATAAACAATTTTTGAGATTGGGTCAAGCAGGTTTAGAATTACCAACTAAAACTGGAGATATTTTAGAATTAGATAAAGAGATACCCGGTATAATTGGATTTAGACCAATTAAATTAGATCCCATAAGATCAATGAATTTTAAAATTGCAGAATATCAAACAGGTTTGAGAAATGCTAGAAGAGAATTTACTGGTGGATTTTTTGGTTTATTGAAAGGTGGTCCAATAGATGGACAAGATATTATTAGCAGATACATAGCCTCTAATAAAGCAAGATTTAATGTTCAAAAAGAAATGTTTAAGAATGTCAGAGCTGCAGGAGTTTTGGGAGTAGAAGGAACAGATTTAAGAAGAGTTTTTAAGGATAGACAAATAAGTTCCAGATCTTTTAATAAATTAAGAAACGGATTATTTGATCCATATTTTCCTTCAAGAGATATTTTAAGTAAATTCAGAGAAATAGGAAATAATTTAGGCACTATAAGTCCTTTTGCTGAAGTAGCTTCAGATGTTCGTGATTTAAGATCTGATTATAGAGAAATTGGATTAGGTACAAAACCTTATTTTGCTACAGGAGGACCAGTAAGAAATAATGTAAGTGAAGTAGTTTCAATTATTAGAGAAATTAATGAAGATATAAGTGATCTAGAATTATCTGGTGATTTTAACATAGACATTACAGACTATGTTCCTATTCAACAAAAAGTTAATGTAGCTACAGGTCAATCAGTATTACCACAAACGCCTATGCCTAGCGCCCAGATACTACAACCACAGCCTCAGGCTCCAGGAGCCATTACTCAAAATGGATTGACGCCAACTGAGAATGCTTTATTATCTGAAGAAGAAAAACAAATAAGATTAAGACAACGAGGATTGGCATAATGCCTAAAAAAGATTTAGCACTAGAGAAGATAGAATCACACGAAAAACTTTGTCGTATTATGCAAAAACAAACTCATCAAAAAATTTCAGGAATAGAAAACGATATTAAAGAAATTAAAAATCATATGCGTTATGCAATGACTGCTTTAGTAGCAGGTATGTTTACTATTATAATAATACTATTCGAAAAACTGTAGTTATTTTGGGAGGTTGGGCACTCAGCTGCCGGGATTGATTATAGTGGGGACTATAATCGCTATATCCATTCTCTAAAATCTTCATCCATAATTGTATTAGCAATATTAACTTTTTCACGCAAAGCTTTTACAATTCTTTCATCAATAGTGTCTTGACTCATGATGTCTATGTATGTCATTTTTTGAGTTTGACCTATACGATCAATACGTGCTTCTGATTGTTGACGTTTTTCAAGATCATAACCATTTGAAAAATAAATCATATTACTTCCAGCAGTTAATGTAATACCATAACCACCTGTATGAGTAGTGCCAACAAAGAACCTGCATTTATCATCGTTTTGAAATTTTTTAATATTAGCTGATCTTGCATCAGTGTCTGTTGCACCATAATAATCTACAACAGAGTCATCACCATATACTTTTTTAATCTCAGAAATAATTCTTCTTACATCATGAGTATAATGAGACCATATAATAGTTTTACCCTCAACATTTTCTAGAATGTTCATTAGTTCACCTAACCTACTACATGGTAAATTTTTTACTGTGCCATCATCCGCAGTAAAATGACCACAAGTAATTTGATGTAGTCTCATTAACTGAGTCATGACAGTTGCTGAAGATTGCATTTTACCATCCAAAAATGCAATAGCTTCTTTTTTCATCTGAGTATAAACTTTTTTCTGTTCTGCAGTTAATTCAACATAATGTTTAACATAAGTTTTTTCAGGTAAATCTAAACAATCTTCTTTTAATATTCTTTTTGAAAAAGGTTTTATTTTATCTGATAACTCACCTAAATTCATATAGCCTACTACAATTTCTACTCTTCTACCATTAACTTCAATTTTTCTCATTTTTGCGTATCTAGATCTAAAAGTCCAGTAAGAATCATGACCTAAAAGCCACGGGTCAAGAAAAGCACATTGAGAAAATAAATCTAATGGTGATTTAGTCACAGGAGAACCTGTTAGTATTCTTCTATATTTAGCATGTTCTCTCAAAGCTAAAATATTTTTAGTTCTATTAGATGTTGGAGTTTTAATAGTTGTTGCTTCATCAATTGCAATCATTGCTTTATGACAAGATAAAAACTTTTGTGCAAAATCAGCGCCATCACCTGATGAAAAAGATTCAACATTCATAATTAAAATATGAAAGTCTGTGCCAGGTTCAAATAAAGTATTTAATATTTGTTTTTGTTTTTTAGATTTATCAGATGTTTTCCATAACACCATTTTTTTATAGATATGATCAGGTAAGTGTATTGGAACTTCCTGATCATACCAGTTCTTATAAACACCTTTAGGTGCAATAAGAAGGAGGCCATTTATTTGGCCTTTATCATATAACATAGCGGCATTATCTAAAAGTACTTTAGATTTGCCTGTACCCATTTCCATGAAGTACGCAAAATTTTCTTTATCCCAAGATGCTTTTAACGCATCTAATTGATGTGCGTATGGTTTAGTTTTAAATTTATAATTCATATATTTGCTTTACTTTTCTTTCTAATTATAATAATACTTTAAAAAAAGGAAGAAGTCAAATGAAATTTTTAAAAAAGATACAATCATGAATAGTAAAGTTTATTTATTACAAGATATACCTATTGATCATAAAACTGGTCAACCTAAATACAATATTATAGGTGCGACAAAATATGGCAATATAGAAATAATGTTTAGAGCATTAGAACAGATAATGTTTTCACCGGGACCTTTTATATTTAGTATAAGACAAAAATTAAAAGATTTTACAAAAGATGATTATCTATTGTTAAATGGTGATCCAGCTATTATTGGTGTAACTTGTGCAATTGCCTCAGAAATGACAAACGGAAAATTTAAGTTATTAAAATGGGACAGACAAGAAAAAACTTATTATCCTATAGAAATAAATATATTTCAAAAATAAACTTGACAAATAGTTTTTTAACTATTATTATTCCGGCCATGAAAGTTAAAAAGAAAATAATAGGAGTTACAATATGTTAATAGATTTAAGAAAAGATGCTCCAGATCAAACAGATGTTTTGGATCCGGAAAAATTATCAACGGAAGTTGAGAAATTAAAATCTCTTCAAAAAGAGATTAAGTCTTTAGAAAATCGTGCAAAAGATTTAAAGGAAGATGAAAAACATTTCAGTTGTGTAGTCATTCCAAAATTAATGGAAGATATGAATTTAAAATCTCTTAAACTAAGAGATGGTTCAGAATTAACTGTTAAAGATATTTATGGTGCCACTATAAAAGCAGACAAAAAAGCTGAGGCACATCAATGGCTTCGAGATAATGGCTTAGGTGATATAGTAAAAAATAATATTATTGTGTCATTTGGTCAAGGCGAAGATAACAAGGCAATGGCTTATGCTACCCTTGCGAGGTCTGAAGGGTATGAACCTATCCAAGAGGAGAAAGTTCACCCTCAGACACTCAAAGTAGTTATGAAGGAATGGAAAGACAAAGGTCATGAAGTTCCTGCAGAACTATTCTGGACGTTTGATGGAAATCAAACTTCTATAAAAAATAAAAAATAAATAATAACCTAATAAGGAGATATAATATGGCTGATACAAATGCTATAACTAAGAAAGATAATGCAGGTGCATTATCAACTATCAATCTAAGAGGAGACTCTGGAAGAGGTAGTGAAGAAATCAAATCGGATGATATGTCAACACCGATCTTGAAAATCCTACATCAACTATCCCCTGAATGTAATCAAACTAATGCTAAATATGTAGAAGGTTCTAAACCTGGTATGATTTATGCTAAAGGTTTGGGTACATTACTAGATGGTGAAAAAGGTGTGGATATAATTGTTGCACACGTGCAAACAAGATATCCAGAATGGCAAGAAATGGGAGACACAGCGGCTCCGCCTGTAACAACACATCTATCTATTCCAGAAGATGCTCAGGAAGAAAGAAACGGTAAGTGGAGATTATCAAATGGTAACTACTTAGAAAAAACTGCGTACTTTTATGTAATAGTTTTAGGTGATGAACCTAGACCTGCAGTAATTACCATGAGATCATCTAACTTAACACCGGCGAGAGAATTAAATCAGTTGATTAAAAATCTTAGATTTAAGGATGACAAAGGTGTTTACAATCCAGCAGCATATTCTTCAGTTTATAATTTAAAAACTGTAGGTAAAGTTGCAGGAAGTAAAAGCTGGCACGTCTACAAACCTTCTATGTCTAGAGCGTTAGATGTAGCTAAGAAAGAGGATGCTGACTTATATTTAATGGCACAAGAGTTACAAAAATCTGTATCCAAAGGTGCTGCTAAACCTGAATATGAGAAAAGCAATAAACCTCAAACTGAGGATATTGTATAATTCACTAAGTGAATACTTCGAAGGCTGGGTGGACACGGGAGACTGTGTTCACCTATTTAAAAAATAGAGAATAAGGAATAGAAATGCAAGAATTTATAAAATATTTTAAAGGCTTAGAAAGAGACTTTGGATTTTGTAATATAACTAAAGGTTATAAAGATCCAGAAACAGGAAAGATAAAATTTAATTCAGGTGATTATGGTTGGGCAGGTAAACCAATTAAAGATTCAGATTATCAAGAACATTTAGAAGGTAAAAAATCTATAGGTATACAACCTTGTGATGATAATAGTTATGCAAGATTTGGTGCAATAGATATAGATCCTAAAGTATATAAAAATTTCGACATAAAATTTTACTTAGATGTAATTCAACAAAAACAATTACCTATTATTCCAATTAAATCAAAAAGTAATGGATTACATTTATATGTATTTACCGAACAACCTGTGAAAGCTTTAGAAATAAAAGAATTTTTAGAACAAGTATTATTTTTATTTAATCTTACGATTAAGACAGAGATATTTCCTAAACAAACTAAGTTGGGTTCCAATACTGAAGGTCAAAAAATGAATGGGAACTTCATTAATCTTCCATATTTTAATAAAGTAGAAAGAGTTGCATTAAAACCAGATGGGACTGAAATGTCGTTAGATACATTTTTACAATGTGTTGAATTAAATAAAGTTAACGTAGAACAATTAAGAAATATAAAAGACAAAATTATTAAAGATGAATTAACTGGTGGTGCAGATGAATTTAAAGATGGTCCACCATGTTTAGGTATCTTAACAAAAGAAATAATGACAGATAATAGGGATAGATTCTTATTTAACTACATGGTGTTTGCTAAGAAAAAATATTCAGATGATTGGAAAACTAAAGTATTAGAAGCTGCTAGAAATTATTTTAAATTTGATCAAAACTGGACCGATGATCATGTAAAACAAAAAATAAAAAGTTGGGATAAACCAACAGCAGGTCATACTTGTCATCAAGATCCGATCAATACAGTCTGTGTTAAATCTGAATGTGTTAAAAGAAAATATGGTATAGCAAGTGAAGTTAAAGCAAGTTGGCCTGTATTAGGTAACTTGCAAAAGATAGATTTTAAACCAGATCCTGAATATTATTTTACTGTAGAGAGAGAAGATGGTGAAACGGTTCCTGTTCATGCGAAAGATATTAATAAAATAAAAGAACAAAAAGAAATGACTGGTATAATTATGGCTCAAGCGGATATACCTGTTCCTCCTATTAAAAGAATGGAATTTTTTGAAATAATTAGAACACTATTTGATAATCTAGATACGGTGCAACCGGCTCCAGGAACCAGGCCTCATGAGATATTACATAAACATTTAACTAATTTTGTTAATGAAACAAAAGCAACTAACTACCATTCATTTAAAAGTGGAAATGTTTATAAGGATGAAGTGTATGCATATTTTGTTTATGATGAATTCTATAGTTATTTAAAAGACAGAGAATGGAAAAAAGATTCTTCTAGGACTTCTCATATGATTGAAAAGTTATTTGATAAACCAGAATATAAAGATGATCCTAAACCAGAATTTAATAAAAAGAAAAGGTATCCTGGTAAAGATAAGAAAACAGGTAAACCATTTCCAGGAGTTAATGGCTGTGCAATGATTCCATTATATATTTTTAAAGATGAAGACGAAGATGTTGAAGAGATCGTAGATATAGAAGATGAAAAGGATATTGTATAATGATATATAAATATTATGGACCACCTGGCACAGGTAAGACTTATAAACTTATATCTAGAGCTAAAGCTTATGTTAAAATTGGTACACCATTACATAAAATAGGTTACTTTGCTTTTACTAAAAAAGCAGCGACAGAAGCTAGAACTAGAATGCCGGCAGAAGATAAGAAACTTCCTTATTTTCAAACACTTCATTCTTTTGCATATCACCAATTAACTTTAAATGAAGAGGATGTAATGCAACCATTTCATTACGAAGAGTTAGGAAAACTTTTAAATATAAAAGTTAAGTATCACGATAAATATAATAAAGAAGAAATATCTTATTTAAATTGTGATAGTCCATATTTTCAAATGATTGGTAAAGCAATGAATAGAGATACATCTATTAGAGAAGAGTTTGATAGAAGTGAGCATAATAATAAAGAAATAAAATGGCATCTACTTAAATACATAGATGACAATTTAAAAATATATAAACAAAAAAGAAAACTACTAGATTTTAACGATATGATTAAGAATCTAATAAATAAACAAAATTTACCTAAGTTTAAAGTTATATTTATAGATGAAGCTCAAGACTTGTCTCCACTTCAATGGCAGCTATATGATAAATTAAAAGAATGTGCAGATGATATATATCTTGCGGGAGATGATGATCAAGCTATTTATGCTTGGGCTGGAGCTAATGTAGAAAGATTTATAGAAGAACCTGCAAAAGAAAAAGTTTTAAAATATTCAAAAAGAATATCTAGAGTCATACAAGAAGAATCTGATATACCTATCAGCAAGATTAAGGGACCTAGAAAAGATAAAAATTATTATCCAAGAAAATTTGAAGGCACGAGTGAAAGAATAAATAATTTAGATCAAATAGATTTAACTTCAGGTAAATGGTTAATACTTACGAGAACACTTTCTAGATTAAGCTCTATCAAAGAAGAGTTAATAAAAAGAAACTTATATTTTAAAGTTAAAAAAGAAAAAAGTTTTAAGGTTAGATTATATAAATCTGCAATGAATTATACTTATTGGTGTATGGGTAAGATATTAGAAGAAAAAGACATTAAAGATATAAATGAATTTACTGGAAAGGAAAAATGGAATCATGAAGTTGAATGGTTCGATGCATTTGAAGAAGCAGATGAAAAAGAAAAATTATATATAAAAAATATGTTAGATAATGGTGAAAATTTGAATGAGGAAGCTAGAATATCTATATCAACCATACATGCTAGTAAAGGTGGTGAAGAAGATAATGTAATTTTGTGTCTAGACATAGGCAATAAAATAAAAAAAGCTATGCTAAAAAGCATAGACAAACATGATGAAGAACATCGTGTATGGTATGTTGGGATAACACGTGCCAGAAATAATTTATATAAACTAAAAGCTAACCTAAAAAGAAATGAGTACAAACTATGACCAATAAAGATATATTTAAAGATGCTTTTCACAA